>Ga0209777_10000364_pt1 | contig 76214 bp, 110 predicted proteins | sample FrelakmetHBP12HB_FD_187147 | JGI IMG/M metagenome (GOLD analysis project Ga0209777, IMG submission 187147) | Freshwater lake sediment microbial communities from the University of Notre Dame, USA, for methane emissions studies -HBP12 HB (SPAdes)... | ecosystem: Environmental > Aquatic >...
CGATCTAGGAGGCCGTATAGTCAAGAAGGTACCGGCGGGTAAAGCCATTAAAACAGATATCCCTGTTTTATGAAAGATAATAGAGCCTCTCTATTTTCTTCCCAGTAAGTGTCAAGTTCTGAAAAAGGAGGCCACTTTCTTTCCGATAGCTCAACCGTGAAATTCATAGACTTTTGATAATAGTAAAACCAATCCTGCATACTACCATCTACTTCATACCAAGCATACCCGTTAGTGACACCGTCTTGAAACTCCTCAGATTTAAACATCTCAGCGTTTTTTGAAGCATAGTTGTGCGCTATTTGCATTATAAGATCATTTTGTGGCGGAAGCTCAGGAACGGTATCCCATAAGGTACTTACGACCACAGCGCCTCCGTGATAGTTTAGGCCAAGTACAAAGTTTTTTGACCAAACAAATTTCATTACATTTTGTGTCTCTAAAGCTCTATGCTCAGTTATATTATTAGGATCAGTTTTGAAATTTGGAAAATCTCTATTTAGATCTGTACCATCAGCTGTGTATCTTGTTTGATGTGCTGTTCCATCAGGATTCATGTTTGGTAAAATCCATATCTCAAAGTCGTCTATGACTTTTGTGATGTCTGCAATTTTACCATAATTGGAAGCCAAATAATCTATCATTTTCAATAAGATTTCTTGTCCTATAATTTCATCACCGTGCATTGTAGCTATTAAAATTAACTTACGTTTTTCTTGTTCAGTTTTTGTGCTTGAGGACACTTTCATTATCCACTGTTCTCTATTTTCTTCAGTTTTACCTATAGATATAAGTGTTGTAAGATTGGTATAGGTCGTTGCTAGAGTTTTGAGTTCTTGTGTAAGTCTATTATAATCATGATATCCAGCATCTCTTGTAGATAGCTTATAGTTTTTGGGGTCGTCTTTTTTATACTTAAAACCTAAGGCTTTTAGGATTTTTATATCTCTTTCGTTTATATAGGCCGTTACGTAACGGTCTCCTATATCATCTATTTTTAATGACTTAATTCTGTTTACTAGAAAAGGTATTTTATCATCGAGACACTTGATTTTTATATATTCGGTATTGGCCTGTAATGCAAAGGCAATTAAAAAAATAAAAATAAATAGTCTCACGGACTCCCCCTAATCAAAAATTTTAATTTTACCGCAATACCTGCATTGACAATAATATCTCGTCCATTTTTCGACAGCTTCTGTGTTGCAACACTGTACTTGTTTTATAATAGCGTATTTATGTGGGCATTTTATCAGTCTTAAAATTTTATATAACCATTTCATAGATCTTCCTCATCCATATTTATAGGCTTAGCCTTATTTTGGCAAGCTCTTTTTTTAGTTGTTGCTTTGCTTTCTCTTATTAGATTTAAGATATCATTGGAATTTACGGGCTTATAATCCCAAGCATCTACGCAGACGTTTATATTTTTACCTTCTTTTTTAACTGTGAAATGGGTATGTCCATGTAAATGAGGAAATTTACCAAAAGCAAAATACATTTTCCATTCTCTTTTTAGTCTTTGCCATATCTGTGTTGCGCTTCTATTTTTTGACCACATTTTTTTAGTATATGTCCAGAATAGTCTTAGTATTCTGAGTTTATTTCTACACGGATAATGGGATAGACTTACAAAGGTATCTCCTATGTTAATTATTGCGCCTTTTAATACTGCTGCAAATCCACATTCTAAATAAAAATTCAGACTTTCTTTATCGTGGTTACCTAGTATAAGAATCTTGACTCCATGCATCATAGGTATAACAGTTTTTATTTCGCTGTTAAAGCCCACATCACCGAGCACGTATACGATATCGTTTGGCTTTACTAGTTTATTATGATTTTTTATTAAAGTTTCAGTTTGCTCCTGAGAATTTTTAAAAGGTCTATTGCAATAAAAAATAATTTTTTCATGTCCGAAATGCCAGTCCGATATAAACCAAATATCACGTCTCATCAGGGCCCCCTTTCTTCATCAGTGTAGATGCTTTGTTAATCTAAGTCTAATTTTCTTTCAATATCCGTTATTACTTTTCCAGTAGGATCAGTGGCGTAAGACCCCTCTAGTATAAAAGTGATAAGTTTGGGAACGGGTTTACAATTATCTAATTCACACACTACGGTGTATTTACCAGAACTTTCTCTGGCAGCTAAAATATACATAGAGATTTCTTTTGTTTTTGTATTATATTCCTGCACAAATCCAATCATATTATTGTGCGCATCAAAGACTTTGCAACCGGTATGTATATCGGCTTTTAAAATCATATGTTACTCTATTTCTGCCACTATTATACCATTATTACCAAGGCGTATTGTGGCTTCGCATTGATAATCTTTTAAAAGAGCTATCATTTCTTTTTGCATTTTCCCCTGCCCAGTGACTAGTTCTAAAGTAATAGTACTTCTATTTAGCCTTGTTTTATCAATGATTTCAAGTACTATTTTTGTGGCTTCCGCTATTGTCAATCCGTGAAGGTCAGTTTTCATACGACTATAATATCAATTTTTTAGATTTAGTTTGACTAATTTTTTGCTTTTTATAATATATAGACCAATATCAGGGGATTAAGATGAAATTAGTTATGCTATGTGATTGTTGTAGGATGGGTAGTACTCCAATTAAAGGGGAAATTTATAAAAGAGTTGTAAAGATAAATAGTCAAGGAGACTGTGCTCTTTGTGGTCATGCTGTTTTTACAAAAAGAGTAGATAATAATTGGGAGCCTAACTGGGGACTAAGTGTGGCTAAACAAAATATGTATAAGGGGGATAAATAATGTTATATATAATGTTATCTATTGCAGGGGGTATTTTTGGTATTAGCTGGCTGACTAAACAACTTATAAGTTGTAGTAGGGCTATAAAAATAAAAAAATGGAGGAGAAGGATAAAACTAGGACAAAATTGTTATAAAATGGGAGCAGCCAAAGAAGGTGGTATTTTCGGTACTGTGATTAAGATAGATCCAACAGAGGTGATTCTACAGACCCGTAGAGGTGCTTTTTTTAATGTGCTTATTTCTGACTTATGTCCTGTGAATATTGATCAATTAGACAAAAAGAAATTAGCGAAGATAAGATATTACCTTTCAGACTATAATATTTAGGAGTATATTGTGCTATATCGTACAACTAAAATGGAAGATGTAGAGTTTTATGATGTGACCTGTGATATGTGTACTTATGCAGAGCAGTTTGAGTCAGAGTTTGGATTTAAAGATATCCTGCAACAGATGCAGGGTGTCGGCTGGCTATCAAAATACATAGACGGGGAATGGCAACATTACTGCGCAGAATGTAAGATTAAATTGTAAGGAGGAAGCTAATGCCTACAGGATATACAGCTAGATTAGAAGAGATGGACTATGATGTAAAAAGATGGTTGAAAGAGTCTATTGTACGTAATTTTGGTGTAACAGCAGCGTTTAGAGATGAGGGCTGGAACATGACTGAAGAAGAACTTAAAATTAAATTGGGTAAAAAAGACCCTTATCATGAAGATTCTTTGAAAGAATACGAAACTGAATTAAAGACTGCACTGAACTACACAGAAGAAGACTGGCAGAAAAAATATAAAGAGGAGTCTGAGAAAGCTTTAGCGGAATATCATAAATCTCTTACAGAATATAAAGATAAAAAAGAGAAGTATATCAAAGTTCTTAAAGAACTAGAATTAATAAAACAAAAAATCATATCAGAGGATTCTGAGCTAATACACAATGTCCTTAAATTTGCCTATAACCAGTTGAAGGAAGTACTTGCATACGATTTTTCTGTAGAACCTAAGCCTCAGGATATTGTAAAACAGACTTTAACTGAATATAAAGAGTATTGGATTGCTTTTATAATACGAGAGATCGACTACCATAAAGAGCGTATAGATGAGAAAAATGATGATAAAAGTGATAAACTAGAGTGGTACTTGGATTTTGTAGAATTTATTAATAAGGCTTAAATGGTGATAGGAGAAAGTATGAGTGGCGGATCTTACGATTATTTTTATGGACGTATGCAGGATTGCGTAGAGGAGATAAAACATAAGCATCCTCATTCCAGACCACATTTGCAGTTCTATAAGCTTATGAAAGCTGCTGCTCAAGTATTTTATGAAATAGAGTGGGCAGATTCGGGTGACACTGGGCCAGAAGACGCTAAGAAAGCTATTAACGATTACTTAACATTTCTCAAGCAGCCTAATTGCACAGACTGCGAGATATTAAAGGCTATTAGGGAATTAGTTAAATAAGGTTTAAATGAGAATAAGTCATAAAAAAATTAAAGATCTTATAAGTAGAAAATGTACAGCTTGTTCTGGTAGCGGTCTTATGTTATTACGCCCGACTAAAAGATTAAAATTTAAGGGTGTGGTCGCACATAATTCTAATATTGGATTAGATTTAGAGGGTCCCTTGTAAATTTTGTAAGGGTAAAGGGTTGGTAAGTATAAAAACAAAGCTAGCTGAGATTAGTGAGAGTATTGCTTATCTGACAGCTTGTAGTAAACTAGATAGTATAGGTAAAGAAAGCCTTTTAAGAATACGGCAGAATATAAAAAAGTATAAGACTCAGAAAAAAGATCTAAAGAAGAAAAAGGGGTAGTAATGGCTTTTGAATTTAAAAAATTAGATATTGAAGGTTTGATTTTAATTACACCTAAGCACTACTATGACCCTCGCGGGGTATTTTTTGAGACATATAAAAAATCAGATTTTTATGAAAACGGTATCACAGAAGAATTTGTGCAAGATAACTGTTCTTATTCGATGAAGGATGTGCTACGTGGCCTACACTATCAGAAAGACCCTAAGGCGCAATCAAAACTTGTACGTTGTATAAAAGGAACAATTTGGGATGTGGCTGTAGATTTTAGACAGGATTCTCCTACCTATAAAAAATGGGTGGGTGTAAAGCTTACGTCAGAGAATGATAAGATGCTATTTATACCAAAAGGATTCTTACACGCCTTCTGTGCTTTGACTGAGGCGACTATCCATTACAAATGTACTGAGCTTTATGATCCTTCTTTAGATGCAGGTATACGTTGGGATGATCCGTCTATAGGGATTAGGTGGCCAATACAGTACCCAATTGTGTCTGACAAAGACAAAAACTTGCCTACAGCTCCCTAGCTTTCATTTTTGCTTTTTTTGAGTAACCGTTTCCAGCAGCCAGTTTTCTGACTTTTCTAATTAGCTTTCTTATCTTCTTTTCAATAGGATCAATGTCTTTAAGAGATTCCAATAAGTCAGCGTTTAGAAGTGCCATGTTTTTTTCCATTTTTCTTTTCCTTTTCTTCTTTCTCAAGTATGGTGACTACGCTCTCAAGTTGCTGTACTTTGTCCATTAAACTATATATTTTCTCAATTTTATTGAGGATTTGCTTGGAGCTTTCAGCGTTTTGACAATCCATAGCCAATGATTTTTTATCTAACTCAACACCTTCTATGAGCTTTTTACGATCTAACTCAGTTGCTCTGTTAGAAGATATCATGACTATACTAGCTTGTGTACCTGCAAACCAGCTGAGAAATAGGTTCCATTTTATAAAATCAACGGTGTCTATATGTAGAATTCCTGCTAAATGGAGGCCAATCCATAGAAACATAGCACAAGTATATAATAACACAAACGTCCAAGAGGCTATCCACTTGGCTATGAAATCAGAGGCTTTATATCTGAGTGCTCTAAAAAACTTAGATGTCATATCAAAACAGATAAATTAATTAATAAAAAGGTAATACAGACCTATAAATAAGGGGTGAAGGCTATGAGAAAACTGAATATATATGATGATGACTATGAAAAAAAGGATGATACAGAAGAAACAATTGTAAGATTAGAGAAGCAAAACATAATTATGAGAGAGACCTTGGAAAAGTACGCTGATGAAACAAATTGGAAAATTCATAAGAATCAGGTGAAGGGTATATGGTATTATGATGAGGATGGCTATATTCTTGCTAAGCAGGCATTAAAAGATGTAGATGGTGTAAATTGGCAAAAATAAAAATAATACTGATCAATGATTTTTTACACGAAGATAAGATATTACAATCTGTGACTTCAAAAACATTAGATTTGAAATCTATTAAAATTTTGTATGAGCAGCTTGTGAATCTTATAAATACTTTTAATAAAAATGAAAAAGAAAAAGAAAAAAATTATGTTGATAAATAGTATTCGGTCTTGTACTATTGCGGTTGGGGGAATTTTTGTCTTGGGGGTAATACAATGAAAAAAAAGTGTCCAGCTTGTGAGTCTGCAGTTCTAGTAGACTGTGGCCGCGTAGGTAAAACAAAGGCCAAGGAATACCGTTGTGATGACTGCGGGGAAGTTTTTATTTTAACTGAAAAAACAACAGATAAGCTTTGTGATTGTGATGATGACTGTGTAGACACTCTTAATGAGACTGTCGGGCTAGATGAAGAATTCGCTGAAGAAGATGAAGACGAAGATGAAGAGACTTTTTTAGAGTATGAAGATGGGCTTGATGAGGAAGAGTGTCTAGAATATGATGAAGATGAAGAAGAATCTGAAGAAGAATTAGAAGAAGACGATGAGAAGGATAATTAAATTAAATAGATATTCTGATTTGAAGATTTTTTAAAGCCAGCTTCTTCAAATTGTTTATTCCACCAGCTTTTTGTGGCCTGAAACTTTCTATAAGGGTCGTTAAATTGAAAATTATCGTCTAAATAAGGAGTCCAGAGATATACTGCCTTTTTTACTATCTTTTTTAATTTCTTTAAAACAGCTATTACCTCCTGCGGGAATACGTACATAAGGGAATTAGCATAAGTTATATCAAATTTCAAGGGATGTAGATCACTTATATTTCTTAAATCTAATTGTTTACAACATTCTGGAATCACATTTTTTTTAAGAATATACTCATTGTTGTCTATTCCAAATGCTTTTATTCCAAGTTTTCTAAGATCCCTTACAAGCTCTCCACTAGCACAGCCAATATCTAGAAAAGTCTCAAAATCTAAGCCAACATCTACAAGTTCCTTTATAAGATATTCTGCGGGGATAGTATAAGTTTTGTAATTATCAGCATAAGAAGCACCACCATAATTATCAAAATATTTATTATCGATCTCTATGTTGTTGTAAAGCTTAATCGGCTTCATTGGTACCCTTTATGTTATTGATAAGCTTCTCTAAATTATTGACTTTATTAAGCATTTTCTTTATGTCGACTATATATAAATGATGGTGATTAAAGTGACGGACAGCTATATTTATTAAGAACAGTTGTATCACTATTACCATACCCATTTCTATAGATGCTCTGAAGTATATCCAAGGCAGTGTTAATATAAGTCCTAAAGAAAGCTGATAAAATATCATGTTATTGGACTTTTTAATTAATGGATAATTATCCACTAATAAGATTCTATTTTTGAGTTAAGTTATATTTAGGGGAAGACTATGCAAGAAATGAAATGGGTGTCAGTATTAAATGAGATTTTTAAGACATTAGAGGCTGTGAAGGTCGCTAAGGAATATAATCCTTATTCAAGGGATCCAGAAAAGGAAAGACTTAAAGATCCCGCGATGACCCAAAATGAAGAGAAAATAGTATTTCCAAAGCAGACACTTTCTGCTGATCATAAAAAATTATGGTTCCCAGACACTGTTGAGTTTTTATTAGAATTTATTAGTATCAATAGACGTCCTTTTGAGTCTTCTCAAAAAAGGTTTATAGACAACCTTGAAAAGGCTTTGACCTCTGAGGGTAAAAAATCAGGACGAGTATTTAATGATACTGTAGCTATTGCTAAATCCGGCTACCCAACAGATGCTCCTAAATACGGTATGTATGGGGTAGAAGAGTTTTTAAAAGATGCAAAAAAAGAAAAAGGCTCTTTAAAGACATTTATAGAAAATGTAGGCAAGACTTTTGAGGAAGGTGCTCTTAGAAAAATAGTACCTGCTGGCGGTTATTCCACTTTAATAAATCATCTTAATGCTGTGTCTGAAGGTATGTCTGGTTTTTTAAGTCAAATAAAGCGTATAGGCGTAAAGGCTGTATTTTTAGAAAATCTAGCTGATGTTACAGAATCTGGTGTTAAGCACACCAAACAGTACTTCTCGGAAGATATCAAATACTTACCAGCAGTAATGGCCGTTGTTTATGAAGCCTTCAGGCTTCTTACAAAAGAGTGGAAAAGATTAGACAGAAGGTTAGAGGTAGGTTTTGTAAAGGGAGCATCAGGACTTGAGAGCTTTATAGCTGATATGGAAGACTTTGCAGAGTCTTCTGGTATATCTTTGGATGTCACGTCATATGCTGCAGAGCTTGGTAAATTAAAACTTACAAATTTAGAGAAGTCTTTATTAGATTTTTATGAAGAGAGTAAGAAAAAAATAGATAAGACTGAAGAGTTTGTGGAATCAGAAAAAGGTAAGGAAAGTATCATGCAGATACAGGAATACCACAAGCACGGTCCAAAAGATGAGGAAGAGGGCGCAGAAAAGACAGATAAGCCAAAAAAGACAAAAGAAGATAAGCTAAAAGAATACTTGGATATTGTATCTGAGCTTACTCTTACCGAAAAAAAGATAGAAGACCTTAAAGAGACACATGCTCTTTTAAGGGGTCTTCGTGAAGCTGCTACTCCTTATTTAAATTTTATTAAGTCTAAAGCTGTGATGGAAGACGTAATTAAGGATATTGTAAAATCTAATAAGATAGATAAAAAAGCACTAGATGCTCTAAAGGTATGGTTTAAGTCATTAGATCTATTGGTACATAAATCCTCAAAATTCTTTACGTTAGATTTTGGTATTCCTCAAGCTAAATTAGATAAACTAAAAGGCCTTATTGAAAATCCTGATGAGAAAGCCGTGGCTGAGGTTCTTGCTATATTAAAAGAAATAAAGCCTATAAAAATTAATTTTGCAGATAGTGATCTTAAAGACGAGTTTGAGGAAATAAAAAGTGTAGATGACATAAAGAAGTTAAATCATCAATTGACTTTATTATCAGAGCAGCTATCTCGATTATATGACGCTGTCTTAAAACTTAGAAAAAAGATAATGCCTATCTTGGGAATAAAGCCTGGTGAATCAGCATCTGAAAAAGAAAAAGAAATCATACAGAAGCTTAGGCATTGGGTAGATTCTATTCCTAAACTAAAGATATCTATGATGATTTGTGAATATGAAGGATCTCTTTTAGGAAGATTGGAAAAAACAGCCCAAATCTGCCCAAGTAATTTGGTTAAAAACGAGCTTTTAAGTATTTGTAAAGATTTGAAAAATTTTTATTAAAGGATGAGTTTTAATAAAGAACTAATTTAAAGGATATATTATCTTAGCTAAGGAGGATTTCTATGGATACGAAGGGCTATATTTATCGTGAGGGCGTAGCGCCACAAACGCATACGATTATAAGTACGAAGAATAAGATTTATGGTCAACCTGCCGGTCAAAGTGATTTTAAACAAATTGGGGTCATTGCTTCTTTTGAGCCAAGTGATAGTAGGGCTGTTGAGGCTATCTACGGTATTGGCTACGGTGACCAAGTAGCAGAGCTTATCCCAAACGTATCTGATCCTATTACCGTCAGTGTAACACGTTCGGCTTTGTATTTGGCCTTATTGATGCAGACTTTTGGCTATAATGCTGGTGTTGATGGCTTAGTAAGAGCTTTGAAACATCATCGTTGGCCTTTTGATGTCAAACAAGAGATTGTCTTCTCAGAACTTGATACAAAAGGTACACAAGCATCAGGAGCTGTTCAGTCAGGTAATTATAAAGCTTTATTGACTTTCTATGAGGCTTGCTGGATGACTAGCTATAGCTGGTCTTTTGCTGCAGACACTGCTCTGGTACAAGAAAACTGTGAAATGTCTTGTTCAGATATTGTTGATGGCAAAACCAACTACCATAACTTCTCTCAGATTGCCTTTGGGATTACCGATACTGGTAATAATCCTAATGGTGGTAAGGGCTTTTCGAGAAGATTTGCAGGAACAATCTAGGAACGGGCTTCTAAATGAATAATGTCATATTTAGGATTGCTTCTGAGCATATAGCTAAAACAGAAGTTGAGCCAGAGGTTCAACTAGAGAATCCTAATAAGAAAAAAAAGGGCCCTGATAAAATAGATGAAATTATAAAAACAGCTTTAAAAAGACACTCCTCTACTACGTTGGGTGTCTTTTTAAAGACATTAGATGTAGACAATCTTTTACCTGCTTCTAATTATATAGTACAAGAATTGTCTAAACTTTCAACAGGTCCTAGAGATCAACTAAAGGCTTTTCTAACACCTTTTAGAACAAGACTCATAACTACTGTACTGAATATAACCGAATCACCAGATGTGATAGCTTATATAAGATCCTTAATTCCAGAAGATACAGAAGATTGGCGAGTTGAAGGTCTTGTAAGAAATCATATTATAGAATTAAGAAAGACGTCTCAAAGATATCTTAGACGAATTCAGAATCTTCTTTAGTTTCTTGATTAATAAAAGGTATTTCAGAAGACTCAATAAGATCAGAAGGTTCGATATAATGTTCTGGTAAGCCGTCCTCTAAGTCTGCCTGAATTACTGCTGCATTTTTAGTTTTTAAACAAGCTGATAATAGTCCCAAGGTAAAATAAAGTTTTTGTATTAACTCATCATCTATATAGGCTATATTTTTTCTTAGTCGGGCATACAGATTTGCTAAGACTTTTAAATCTGTCTCAGTTACGCTTATTGATTCTTTTTTACGAGTCTGCTTTTTTTTAGTCTCTTTGGGGATCTTTTTAGGTATTTCCTTAAGAATTTCTTTAGGGATTTCCTTTTTTAAAGTAAAAACCTTGGTTTTTTTTATTTTAAGTTCGGCTCTTTTTATTGAGCGCAGTTGGTTTAAAGCAAAAGAGTCTTGTTTAGCTTTCGGTAATGTAACATAAACCGTATACGCAGCAATCCAATCTCTCACGGTATTTGGGTGTAGTGAGATAGACTCTGCAAATTTTTTTATAGTAAGATTTAGGTCTGCTTTTTTTGCCTCTAAATAAGCTTTGCCTACTAAGAGTTTTCCTTCTTTTGTAGACTTATCTGCTGTTTTTAACATTTCAATTGTTGTCATAGTATCCTCGCTTTTTGTGCCGCAGGATTAGCATAGTGTGTCATCAAGGTCAAGCTATTTTTTATTTAAGTGTGGCTATTTGTGCCAGTATAATTTGTTTATGCCTATGCTGAGTCTTTGTGTCATTTGTAAGAATGAAGAAGAAAATATAAAGAATCTTTTGGAGTCTGTCAAAGGGCCCTTATTTGATGAGATCATTATAGTAGACACAAATTCGACAGATAAGACAGTTGAAGTAGCTAGAAAGTACACTCCACACATCTATAACTTTGAATGGGTGGATGATTTTAGTGCAGCGCGTAACTACTCTTTTAGTAAAGCTACTTGTGAGTTTGTGGGATGGCTAGATGCAGATGACGCTGTGCTTCCAAAAGACTATCAGAAGTTATTGGCTTTAAAAGAACGCCTAAATGAAGCAGATACGTGGCTTCTTAAGTATGAGTATGCCCATGATGAGCTGGGCAGGTCGATTTGTAGCTTTTATAGGGAAAGGATAGTACGCCGATCCCTTAACCTTAAATGGCAAGAGCCCATCCATGAGTATCTGCCTCTTACTGGTATAATTAAAAAAGAGGATATAGAGATACATCATTATAAGAAACACAGTACTTCTGCTAGAAATATACCAATGCTAGAAAAATCTGTAAAAGCTAATCCGAATAGTGCTCGTAATGTTTTTTATTTAGGTAAGGAGTACATGGATAATGGACAACTTGAAGAAGCACTCAAGACCTTAGAGAAATATGTAGATATGCCAGATGCTTGGGTAGAAAATAAGTATTCTGCTTACATCAGGCTGTCTAATATCATAATGCGCTTAAATAATAAGGATATAGAAAAAGCAAGAAGTATGTGCTTTGCTGCCATAAAGACTTTTCCTACTAGAATAGAGGCATACTGTAGATTAGGAGAACTATGTTTTGATAAGAGTGATTGGGAAGAAGCGGTACATTGGTATAAAATAGCTTCTAATATGAAAAGAGACACAAAGATTTTGGATTTAATTGAGCCGAGATATTACACATGGCTTCCTCATTTACAGCTTTGTGTAGCCTATAATAACATAGGAGAGGTCAAAAAGTCAGCCTTACATAATGAATTAGCACACAGGTACGCCTCAGAAGATTCTAGGATGCTGAATAATAAAAGAATTTTTGAGAAGACTTTAGGTAACGATTACCCAATACCAGAAAAGATTTCTCTAAAACTTTTATTTGATAAGGATATTAATATAGGAGATTTTGAAATAATAGCATTTAAAGAAGAAAAACAGGCATTTGTTGGTAAGATTGGCTGGTGTGTAGCTAATATAATAGATGCCGGTACTATAAGGATACGTACTTTAAATATACAAAAGACCTTAAAAAATATGGGAGTAGTCTCAGAATTGTGTACATTTGAGACTGCTCAGAATTATGATTATGTTATTATAGGTAAGCTATTCTCTGAAGAGGTACTCCAACAAGTAAGACGATTAAAGGATCTCGGTAAGACTGTGCTTTGTGACTTAAGTGAGGATATCTTAGGTTATGCTTTTGTTGATGATATTTTGAAAGAATCTGATTTAGTTGTCTGTTGTAGTAAAGAGCTTCAAAAGAAAGTAGCTAGAATTAACAGTAATGCACTTGTAATTGAGGATGCTGTTGATTATATGCTTGCTTAAGGGTTGGGCAGGGGTGATGTTTAGAATTGTAGGATGTAGTATAGTAGCTGATTTTGTTTTGTTAAATTTAAATAAAATTTTTTATTTACAGCCGTCAATATGTTGCTATAGTTAAATATGTACGAGGGGGGAATGTGGGCTTTGTGCTTTAGCGTAAGGCTCACATTGGGGGAGAGACAATCACGCTATCTAAAATACACTTTAAAAAATAATATAGGAGGAAAAAATGAGAGTTGTGTTGTTGTTTTTGCTAATTGGAATTGTGTCTTGTAGTACTGCAAATCAGACTTTGAGTCCAGATGTTGTTTATATGGATGATATAGGTATTCAAGCAAACGGTTATCAGGGAATAGGAATTCTTGCTTTACCTCAAGCATCTTCTTATGACATTAAACTTGATGCAGCTGGAAAGATAAATTTATTGGATTTTTCTAGTTGTCACAGAACAATTATAAAACAGAAAAGTGGAAGTGGTAATATTTTTAATCCTGGGGACAAAATAGAAATAAATTATGTTCCTGCTGCGGGCATAGAAGACAATGGAAATTGTGATATAGATATAAGAACTTATAATATTCAATCTAAGAATAGTGTAGGTTATATTGTTTTTCAAAATCCAAAATACCAGCTTCCTGCTACTTTAAACTGTAATGGTTCAACTATTCAATCTCCGGGGGAATCAGTATGCTCAGCTAAACAAACTTTATATCAGACTATATCTTTTACTGTTCCTGTGAAGGTTACTGATAAGGATGCTCAACTTTATAATCTAACAACTACAGATAATAAAGCGTTTAGATATCAGATGCCTCTTGGTACTCATAAAATAGAATTTATCGACCAAACAACTTTTAAACTTCATAGACTTGTTACTCGTGGTTTTCAACAGGCAAGGATTAATTTATAGGGGGTTTTATGAGTTCACTATTAGGAAATTTATTTGGAATTGGAATTAATGTAGCTGCTAAAGTAGGTGTATCAAGCGGCACAATCTGGTCTCTTGGAATAATGGTTTTTCTTAAAGTATTAGATCTAGTTATAGATTGGAAAAACGCTTCTGATGCTCAGAAAAAAGCATATTTAGATCTTGTTATAGCTGCTCAGAATTTAGCTCCAATACCGGTGAGTATTATGCAAGATTCTGAGAGCACTTATAATCAGCTTATAAAAGAAGCTAAGGAAGCTCAGGCTGCCGCACAGGCTGCAGCAGCAAAGCCTAAATAGTTATAGGTGGCTCACCGACCTCCTAATGGCTGCTGCTGTTGGGTGATGGGTTAGAATGACTATTCCGTCGGTAATTGGTGGAAGTGCTCGCCAACTTTGGAAAAGCAGCTTGAGGCTGCCAGTAACATATTTTAGGTTGAAATGATATATACCTAATTTGATGTTGACCTAAATGTGGTTGAAGGTGATTTGGGGTTCGCACCTGAAATATAACCCCACCATGTGCGGGAGTAGCTAAGTGGTATAGCTCAACGTTGCCAACGTTGAGGCCGTGGGTTCGAGCCCCATCTCCCGCTCCATTTTTAGGAGAGATTATGCTTTCGGAAAAAGAAATGATAAATCAAATAGCAGACGCATTTACAAAATTAGAAGAAAAGGATGAGCGCGTATCTAAAATTTATAGTTCTAATTTAATAGATAATATAATGGCAGCCGCTAAAAGCATAGATGCACTAGATATACCCTACAAGTTAGGTGACTGCAATATGGTATGGGGAGCTTATATAATTCCTGATGCCTCTGTTCCCAAGAATATTATTAGAGTACGTTCTGATTCTGGTTATTTCTTTGATTTTAAAATCAAAGAATCAGATTAAGAGGAGGTGAAATAAAATGAAAAAATTACTTATTCTGATCTGCTTAGTTATTATGTTTGGGTGTATAACAACAGAGAAGCATGGTTATTTTTGGTGTGCCAAGAAAATACAAGGCACAAATATACTCTGTCCCTAAAAAAGGAGATATATATGGAAATAATTATTAAAGGAAAAAGAAGAGAAGGAAAAACAACAATAGCTGCATTATTATTTAATCTTTTTAAAGGAAATAATAATGTAGCTGTTCACGACAGTTGTGAGGAGAGTGATATTTATATTGGTGATGTTTCTATTCCTGAAAAAATTAAAAATAAAAACATTATAATTACAACAATTGATGAAGACCAGCCCAACATTCCTGATTCTTCTACAAATTTTAAAAAATGGTTTGATACTTTTATGGATGAACCAAGAAAAACCAATGCCTTTGCATATAGAGAAAAAGACCAAGAAGAATTTCAATTTGCCCAGAAAATTAAAGATACCATAATTTATAAAAAAATAGAATGTGGTAATATAAAAAAGTGTGAAGAAGGTTTTTATATTGAAAGCCTAGAACTTGAAAATGGTAAAAAATTAATTGCAGATAATAATAAAATTTTAATTTTGGAGGAATTATGATGGATAAACTGAGAGTTTGAAGATGGTTACTATTCTGTTCAAATTTAAGGAGGATTTAATATGGCTAAAGAGTCATCGGTATACGGTAGTCCACCAGCAATAAAAAAACTAATAAAGTTATATGCCTATATTGATGGTGATTTTAGATTGGCTTTTTCTCCTAAGCTTGAATCTGCTGAAAGGTATAATTCAAGGTATCCAAGTCTTGATACTGTGCAGGAAGTTGAAATGACAGATCCAGATTATGTCTACCCAAATGGAAGAAAACCAGATATTAAATATAGTATGATAATAAAGGTAAAATAAAAAATAAATTTGTCGAGGGAGGGTCTATCATGGAAACTCAGAAAATTTGTGAAAAAAAACTTAAATGGCCAATTAATACTATTTGGGAGAGGAAATATAATATAACAAAAGGTTCGTTAGATATGAGTTATAGTTTAATACAAAATATTAAAGGAGATTGGCAAACTTCTTGGACGGGAGTAATAAGTTATCTTACAGCGGAAAATGGCATTGCTTTTTCATTTGATAAAGTAAAAAATATATTTTTTGATTCTCCTAATTTATTTAAATTAATTAAAGATACGATAGAGGAAAAACGATTAGAACAGATTTTACTAGAATTAGCTGAAGTAGAAAAAGAGAGTAATGAAAAAATAACTAAAGCTATGATAAGTATTGAAATAAAAGGAAGTACTATAAATGCTTAAGGTATATTGGTTCGGTTACGGCGGTCACAGCTGGATGGCTGAAAAGCTTCGTAATTTAATTGAAGATGAACTAGGTATGCAGCTAGTGACTATTCATGAGCATCCTAATGCTGATGTCAAATGGAATTTAGAGACTGTATTTGAGGAATTAAAAAAAGCTGATATAATAATAGTCTCTGCAAATTATAAAAGACAGCCTTGTAAATCTAATAATAAACTCACACAAGCAATGGCTCTCGGTAAGCCTATAGTGTGCTCCCCACTTCCAGCTTATCAAGATATTGTAAAGCATGGCATAAATTCTTTTATATTATTAAACGACTCTGAAGAAGAATGGCGGAAGTACCTAACAATCCTACGAGATAATCCTGATGTTAGGCAGAAGATGGGCGTGGAGGCTTTAAAAACAGCTAGAAATTATACACAGGAAGTGGCAGCCGAAAGCTGGCTTAAAGCCCTATCACAAATAGAAAAGAAAGTAGATCCTAAGGCTATTGACGTGATAATACCCACAAAGGGTAATCCAGAGATTTTAGCAGAGTGTCTGAAATCTTTTGAAAACTCTAGTATGAAAGAAGATATTTATATTATCGATAACGGTAATGACATCACCGAGGAATCTCTTAGTTATTTGAAAGTGCCTATTAAGATTGTGGAGGTATAAGATGAGCTTTTTAGAAAAGGTAGCTAAGAAATTAAAAAAAGATAAAGTTGAAAAGGGGCAGGTACGCAACACTGTCTTACGAAAAATTAAAGAGCTAAAGCAGATAGCTAAAGTCTTAGAACAATCTATTAAAATCAAAGAGGAAGAGTTACCAGAATATAAGGGTACTCCGAAAGCAAAACAGTTAAAAAAACAAATAAAAATAATGTTAAATGGGCTTATCTATGTACAAGAGTCTATTAAACGGTTGGAAGGATATAGGGAAGTGACTACCTCATGATAAGGTCTATTACAATTTTAAAACCCAAAAAGTCTCTTAATTTCAGTGAAAGCTGTAACTTAGGTATAAAAAGTTCCAAGAACAAATATATATTTGTCGCAAATGATGATATTATCATAACGAAAAACAGTATTGAAGAGCTGGTCAAAAACACAGATGATGACACTATTACTGGGCCAGACTCTAACTGCAATCTAGGATTTCAGACTGATTATGCTTATACTGTAAAAGACGTTAAGCTTGTTCCTGCTATGACATTAGATCAGGTGAAGCACATAATACCCGATATCTATAATATAAAGCCAGTAAAACAGGATGTGCTAAAAAGAGACTGGCTGGCTTTTTTTGCTACAATGTTTACTAGGAAATGTTTTAATGATGTCGGTTTTATGGATGAAAGTTTTATCTATGATCGCGAAGATCTTGATTGGTGCATTGCGGCAAAGAAACTTGGGAAGAATTTTAAGCAGATTTTTGGGAGTTATTGTTTTCATTTTGGCGGGATATCCAGAAAAAGAAAGCATCAAGAATTGGGACTTAAGCACGATTTAGATCAGGAGCATAACTATTTATATTACGCAAACAAGTATGGTATAAAAGACAAGCCTATTTTAGGCATATTTTGTAGTGACGCTTGGGAGCCTTGGGATGAAAATTCTTTGAATTCATCTGTTTCAAATAAGCCTAGCGGAATAGGCGGATCTGAGACACAGGTTATTTATTTATCACGGGAGTTTTCTAAATTAGGATATAAGGTAAAGATATTTAATAAGTGTAAAGAACAGCATTTTGATAAGGGCTATGATGTGGAGTATATTCCTTTTCAAAATTTTGGAGAATATTCAAAGAAGTTGGAGTATGACTATTTTATAGCTAGTAGATATTTAGATTGTTTTGATATACCTTTTAAAAGTAAGCGTAATTTCGTGATGGCACACGATGTTTTTCTTATCATGAATGGAAAGCACCAACATGACGTAAAACAAGATAGGGTAGAAAAATACTTTTGTTTGAGTAATCGTCATAAGCAGTTTTTTAGTGAATATCATAATATTCCTATGGATAAGATATTGATGACATCCAACGGCTTAGATTTTTCAAGATTTGAAAATAAAAATATTAAAAAAGATCCTAATAGGCTTATATACAGCTCATCACCAGACAGGGGATTAGAGTACATGATGCCTGTACTAGATCAAGTCTACAAACAACATCCTCAAATGAGACTGCATGTCTATTATGGTTTTGAGAATTTCAGAGATCAGGATTATATTACAAAGATAAAAGCTGAAATGACTAAGAGGTCTTATATTACCTATCATGGCCGGGTTGGGCAGGATAGGCTAGCAGAAGAGTTTTTAAGAAGCGGTATTTGGAGTTACTTTTCTGGATTTAGTGAGACATTTTCAATTACGGCCCTTGAGGCCATGCAAAGCGGGGCATGCGTGCTTTCTTCTGCGTATTGGGGTTTGATTGACACGGTGGGCAATGCAGGTATTTTAATTGACTTACATGACAACTACAACAATATACACACAGATGCTTATAAAAATAAATGGAAAGAAGAATGTCTTAGATTGTTAAAAGATCAAAAATATGCTGATTCTTGGCGGGCTAAGGGCCTAGAAAGAGTCAAAAAATTTTCATGGACTGCTGTGACAGAACAATGGTCAGATCTGTTTTTAAAAGGCACATGGAAGGAAATCCAATAGCCTATATAACTATTTGATTTGTTTAATTAAAAACTCAAAATAGGGATAGAACAATGGCACCTTATCCCTACCGTTAGTATTTGAGTAAATTCTTTTAAATCTATATAATGCAGAGCGAGGTGAATTATGAATTGGTTTAAAAAATTAAGAGCTACCATTGAAGAAGCACCTCTTTACCGTGAGCCTATTCTGCTTCTAACAGAAAAACAATATATTGATGTGTTAGAAAATTTTTACGGGAGAAAACTAACAAAAAAAGAATTACAAAAAGTCAGCATTAAAATTGAATATCAAATTAAAAAAGAAGATGAGAAATTTAAAGCAGCAATGAATCCAAAAGGAGCCTTATGAAAAAGAAAATAGATAAAATAGAAAAAATGCCCTCATTATTAGACCGTCTGAATACTGTTGGGGTTAAACCCCTATAATTTTGTTAGATTAAAAGATAAGAGAAAAGGAGAATAAAATGGATGATGGTTGGGGTCATTGTGATAAGTGTAATGAAGGATTTACTAGTGACTATGAACTTCCAACGGATAGCTATTTTGATGGGGGTTACTTTACACCTTTTAATAAAACTCTTTGTAAGAAATGCTATCCTAAAAATTGGAAAGAGCTACATGAAGAATATGATAAATATCAAGATGAATTTAATAAAAGAGTAGAACAGAAATACAGGAATAGAATTGAAGAGCTGATTGGAAAATCTTTAGATGATGAAACCTTTAGATTTATTCGTGAAGGTCGTACAGCTTGCTATAACCAAATACAAAGAGAATTTCCTAATCCTTTTACTGAAAAAGAGCCAAATGAGGTTAATAATGAATAAAGAATTGTTTGATAATTGGTTTGTTGAAAAATATGGTTTAAAATATGAAGAAATTTATGATGGATTCAAATTTAATAAAAACGATATGTTAAATATTTTTCAAATTTGTGAAAAGCACTATAGATTAAAAATTATTGAAACTTTAGAATTATTAAATAACCCCTTAAATGATAATGGAGCAAGTTGTAGAACAACTATAACTAGAGCTATTAAAATATTAAAAGATTGAGGTATATAAATGCTCATAGAATTAAATTGTCCTAAATGTGAAACAACTTTTGAAGCTAATCCTTTTAAAGTTGAATATACCTGCTGTCCTAAATGTGATTTACCGTTCGAGTGGGAATGTTCAATGGAGAATTGGTGGGCTGAATGGGAACAGTAAGGCTATACCTTGAACTTTAATGAATTAAAAAAATCTGATAAGGAATATGACATTAAAGATTTAAATAATTCCGATGGATCACCGTTTATGGTAGATCGTTATATAGACCTAAAAAACAACAGGTTTTATGAGTATAACAAAAAGACAAATGTTTATAGGGAGATTTTTGATTTAGGAACAGAAAAAAACCCTACGGATTGGATTAAAAATACATATACCAAATGACTAAAAAGGGTTTATTTTATAAATTTATTAGAAAGCATTTTCCAACACTATTGGGGTTGGTAAATAAAAAAATATATAGAAAAAGACTTGCTGAAGAAAAGCAAAGAAAATTAGATCGCTGCACACACGCTGAAGCTTATGCTTTTGACGATGATGGTGGGGATTGGGTAGTGTATTATTGTCCTACCTGTAAAATAGAGTTTGGTAGCAACGGATCATGTACTAGATAATAGATTGATAATTATACCCATGCTCCCAAAACTCTGATTTACCCATATCTGAAATAGGTGCTTTAAAGACTTCAAGATTCATTAGTCCTGGGATCTCCGACCTTCTAGGTTCATTGCTATGTCGAGATATTGCTTTCTTAAATGACTTTTCATTAAAATTCTTATTCATTGCTCTACTAGATGTAGCCTTTAAAGAGGTAATAGCCCCCGTAATATTCACATTTATTTTATACTCTATTGTAAAAATCAATTTTTCTGCTTCATAACTAAAATCCCCCACCCATATACCTAGTTTTGAAGCTGCTTTCTTAAAAGCACTTTCCAGAATACTTCTGTCGGGTATTTCAATCTTAGAAAAAGCTTTAAAGGTCACTTTGAGTTTAATTGATCCTTCTGGCCTTGCCATATCTCACCTCTCTAACTCTTATTTTAGTCCAAAGTTAAGAGAATGTCGAGTAGATTCGTTGGGGATATAGCTAACTCATTGTATTTATTAGTATAGCACACCTTTTTTAAAAAATTAATTGAATGCCTAATAGAACTTGACTTTTAGCGTCATTATGCTATAATGAATAAATAGGGGGAAAACATGAAGGGATTATACGAAAGAAGAACCAAAACGGGTGAAAAAAGATATCGTGGAAAATATAATAGTAAACACACACCTTGGACTACTTATGAAGAAGCTTGTAGACTGTTAGCGATACTCCAGACAGAAGGTATCCAGCGTAGAAAATCAAGAAAAGAAAAAATAAAGCAATTAAAAGCAAATATAAAAGTTAAAAAAGGCATAGAAAGTTGGGTAAACTTTAGGGGAGAAACATTTTATAGGGCAAGAACTACTGTAAATAGAAAGGCTATACAATCAGATTGGACAACTTCTTATGAAGAAGCCTGTAACCAATTAGAAAATGCAAAGTCTAAAAAAATCTATGCTTCTGAAAAACAAAAAGAAGCTATAAAACAATTGGAACTTGATGAACAGAAATACTTAGAAAAGCATTCAGAACCTAAAGAACTTTTAAATATTCCTGTTGATGTAAACGGAAAAATAAAAGGTATTGAAGAAAGAACTACAAAACAGGGTGAAACTAAATATAGGGCAGCTACTTTTGTTAATGGAAAGCGTGTTAGAACAGCTTGGACTTCTTCTTATGAAGAAGCCTATAAACAATTTATTAAAATGAGTTCATTTAGAGTAGCTGTACCACATAAAAACAGATATACAGTAAATGATAAAGATATAAGAATGTCAGAATTTTTAGAGTTATACTTTGAGTATATAAAAACAAGATATAAACCAAACACTCAAAGAAATATACGCTCAGTATTAACTAAAATTTATAGGCATAAAATGGACATGCCTCTTAGTGAAATATCAAAAGTCGATGTAATGCCTCACCTAAGAGTTTTAGTAAAAAAGATATCAGCAGCTCGTAATATTTCGGTTTTAAAAATGTTACAGGAATATGCTAAAGCTTTTGAATATCCTTACACAATAAATATTGCAAGATTGTGGGAAGAAATCCGCAACTATGCTGCATCTGATGAAAAAATAAAATTTATTTCAAAAGAAGAAGTAGCTGAAATTTTTAAGTATATAGATGATAGTATTGTAAAAATTAAAGCTAGAAAAAAGTTTACAATTCATGCTGAGAAAAGCATTAAAGACTATCAGCATTTTAAATTGGCAATAAAGATAGCTTTATATGGGGGTCTGCGTAGAAGTGAAGTTTTGGGATTACGCTACAAAGATATTCAATTAGATAAAAGAATTATTAATGTTATTTCAGTTCAAAATTTAGATGGCACATACAAAATTGGAACTAAAAATGGAAAGACCAGGATTGTTCCAATGGCAGATCATGTAAAATTAGAACTACAAGAATTTATGAATAAAGATTACAAGGCAGACAGTTACATTTTTGAAGGATATAATTATCATTTTATTCAAGTCAGAATGGATGCTCTTAATGTAGCTGTAAAGTTTAGAGATACATATGGCTTCCATACTTTCAGACATACTTTTGCTAGTTTATTCTTTAAGTTAAAAGGCACATCTCCCGAAGCTCTTGTAGATTTACAACAGATATTAGGTCATCAGCATATCAATACAACTATGCACTATGTCCATGTTTATAAAACTTACACAGGAAATATTTTAGATGGTCTAAGCTATGGTGAAGCAGAAAAGATAGAAGCTCAGAGAAAAGAAGAAGAAAAAGAAACTCTCATTAGTGCAACAGTAGCTTTAAAAATATTATCTGACCAAATCAGAGTTGAAACACCTTATGACAAGGATCTCATTCCTGTATATGAAGGAATGGGGGGAGTATTTAATAAAGAAAGTAGATGTTGGATATTTGATTTAAGCACAGAGAAAAATATTAGGAATATTTTAAAAGAAAGATTTGGATATGAGCCTACTGAAACGATAGAAGATAAAATAAAAGAAATGCAAAAACAGTTGGCGACTTTAATAAGTATTGCTCAATCTAATAATGGTTTGTCTAATAAAATATCATAGGAGGTATTATGAAAACAATAAGGGTATTTTTTAAATGGTTTCGTTCATTAAAGGAAAAATGCAATTCCAAAGTCTATAAGAGAGGTAAGGTGATTTTCTTAACTGATAGTATACCTTCTGAAAAAATAGAAGAATTTGTTATTTCTGTCCGTAAAGATAGTGGTCAGCGTGTAGATTGGCATTATATGGGTGGCCGTGCAGTTATTAAATATTTGGGTGATAAAAATAAAGTAATAGAATCTCTTAAAAAATTTAGAAACATTCATGATGAAGCCTATGAAAAAATGATGATAGAGTCCCCTGTGCCCACTACAAAAGAATATATTACCAAAAGAATTAATGGATATTGGGATATGCTGAAATAGAATTTTGGAGATAATAAAAAAACTTGACATAATACCCCCGATGCGTTTCAATAATTCATGTAGGTTTATATAAATTAGAAACATATCGGGGGGTATCGTTCATGCAAGTCGCTATATCATCCACAGAAATAGGGAGTATTTTAGATATTACTCCACAAGGACTAGCTCAATACATTAGAGGTCTGGAATTAGATAAGGAAAAAGAAGAGTTTTTTGGGGGTAAAACAAGGTATCTTACACACGCAGGAGCTAGAAAACTTTTTACTGCCAGAGGTTTTAAATACCCAAAAAAGAATATTTGTTTTTATGCTAATAAAGGTGGCGTTGGAAAAACAACCTTAGCTATTAATATGGCTTATAGGGCTGCACAATTAGGCGCAAGGGTATTACTTTTTGACCTAGATATGCAAGCCAATGCTACTAATACCTTTATAAGTCATATCCCAAAGCATGTTTTTTATGATGTTATTACTAAGAATACAACCGTTGATAAAGTGATAATTCCATTAGATAATGGTTTAGATATTCTTCCAAGCTCTCTTACAAATACTCGCCTAGAGCTTGAATTAATTACAAAACAATTCAACCAAGAAAGCTATTTTAAAAGCATCTTAGAACCAATCAGAGATAACTATGACTTGGTAATTATTGATTTGGCTCCAAGTCTTTCCCATGCTTCTTATTTGGCAGTTCTGGCTTCGGATCTCGTCTATATCCCTGCAACACCAGATATCTATTCAGCACAAGGAATTGATATAACCTGGGGAACAATACAGGATATTGAAAAGAATTTTCCAAACAAGAAATTTGAAGTCAATGTTGTGTGGAATAAGTATAACAGTAAAGAAACAAACTCTCTTAAATTTATTACTGACATGAAGAAATATGAGGGTATGGGAATAGCCCCTGTTATTATTAGAGTAGATGCTGCTTTAAAGAATGCTCAAGCTGAAGGAAAAACAACCTTTGAGTTTAAGAGCAAAGGCAATTCTCTTGAGGATATTGATGTATTGACTAAAGACATGCTTGGTATTGATTCTTTCTTTAATAAGAAGGCAAATGCATGAATAAGAGTAAAACGCTTTGCCTTGCTGATTTAATGAAGAAAGAAACTAAAGGCATAAACCCTATGAAACATAGAGAAGGTTTGGATAAACCTAGTTCTTCTTTTTTATTCAAGGATAAACAGGTAACAAACGGGCAACAAACAGATAACAATATAGATAGCAATCAGATAACAAACGGGCAACAAACAGATAACAATGAAAACTTGGAAAAAGAGAAACAGATAACACAAGGGATAACCATTAGGCAACAAACAGATAACAAACGGATAACAGATTTTAAGGTAGACGCACTTGTTGGGCATGAGAAAAAATTACTTTTTTTTATTAAAGAAAAATGCAGTTTAATAGGTGATTTAATCACGCCTCCAATTACAAATGAGCTAACAAGAGAAGCCTTAGAGTGTAGTATGGATACAGCTAAGATGATTGTTTATAGGTTAGTAAAAAAGGGTTTTATTAAAAGACATTCCAGCAAAACAGGTCGAGGTGGCTGGACTAGATTCTCTATATCAAAAGATTTATACCAAACCTTAAACAGGCAACAAACGGATAACAAACAGGGTACACAAGGGATAACACAAGGGATAACAAGCCCCTCTAGTAGTAGTAGTCTTAATATATTAAATAATACTACTACTGAAGGATGGTCTGAAATAGATATTGCCCCTCTTGAACAATTTGGCTTTACTGACACCCATATTAAACAAATAATCAGTTCCAATAAGAGCAACCCTACACTTTTACAAAAGTCTATTGAGTATTTTGTTTATATGCTGGAAAACAAAACTCAAGATATCAGAGAACCTATAGGATTTTTTATGTCTATTATGAGAAATGAAGGCATGATAGCGAAGCCATTAGGCTATAAAACCAAACTTGAAAGAAATCTTGAGATTCTTGATCAAGAAAGAAAAGCTGAACAGGATAAAGTTAAAAAATATATTGAAGAAAATTATGAAACTTTAACAAGGCATCCTAGTATAATAGCAGAGAAGGAAAAATTATCTCAAAATGGGTTTATGTCGGAAGACTCCAGGGCATATTTGGAAACCATGAAAGGGATACTGTTTGATAGGATACAAAAAGGCGAATTACAAGCGTAGGGATAGCTTCTCCTATCCCCAACAAGTATATAAGTCGTTGAAACTATTTATTATTTTGGTCACAATGTGACTTGGAAGGAAATCCAGTGAAAACACAACTATCTATTCCTATAGAACAAATTTTAATGTCCTCTAAAAGTCCAAAACAATTCATAAAACAAAAAATTAAATCATTTTTTAAAAATGATAAAAAAATTTATAAGCGTCTTAAAATGGAAAGTATAGAATTCTCTTATTATGAAGATACCTCAGTTTATTATAATATAGTATATACAGGAGATCCTATAGCCATGAGGTGTATGAGTAAGATTCTACACTTCTGGGGCAGATGCTCCAGCTCCCAAGAGTTAGGTAAGCTATGAAAGCTACCTTGGGCAAAAGAACGAAAAATGGACGGAAATTCAATAAGGAGATTTTATGAAATTAATAATATCTTTAGATAAAGCTCTTGTTCTTGATTTAATTTGTCTTTTTGAGCAAGCTTTAGACGCAACAGAACCACTTGGAAAATTAAGAACTAAAAAGTCTTTATTTCATGATAAAGTCATGAAAGAAGTTATTGATAAATTAGAACTTAAAGATTGGTCTAAAAAAATAATAGAAATTGCAAAATCTTTTGATTTAGAAATTGTTGAATAAACTTTTGAAGAAGGCTATGATAAAAAATTTTATGACGTATATTTATCCTTACTTTAAAAAAGTTCCCAAGAATATTGAAGTATTAGATCCACTTAATCATCCTAAACATAAATTAATGGGTAAATCTGAATTGATTTGGGCGAGTTCTGATTGGGTTTGTTTTGGACAACATTATATTGAAAATCATGTTCGTAAATGTGTAGATAATTCTGTATACAGCATGACTTATAGTACATTTTGGAGATATGTTAGAGAAGGAAAAATAAAAGTTTTAAAGTCGCCGTGTTTAAAAAAATTTGATAAAGAAATACAGGAGATGCTTAAATGAGTTGGGTAGAAACTAAATTAAAAGCAGCTATAGATGGTTTTATTGCGTGACACAACCTATTTTAAAACGGGGTATGGAAAGAAATTCAGTGAGGTAATTATGAAAAAAGAAGAATTTTCTTATTATAAGGTAGTTTGGGAAAAAGATATTGTAACTTATGAACGAATAGATAATGTACATCGACCTGAAAATGTTGCTGGGATAATTTTGCGTGAACAAGAAACTGAGAGATCCCATATAAACTGTTGCTCTGAAAAAAAATTAAAATCATTTAATTTAATTTCTAAACAAGAATTTTATTCCAGTCATAAATGAGGAGATTTTATGGATTTAAAAGACGATATACTAAATTTAAAAATAATTAAAGATCGCTGTAGGGCTATAAGGATGGACAAATATTCTTGTTCTGTATGTTCTTTTTATATAGATGAATATGTAAATCCTGGGGATGTACAAGCTAAAGAAAAAGATTGTTTATTAGGCCGTCCTTGTGGGTGGAATGAATATACAAGTTTAACAATAAAAAAGGAAGATAGAAAATTGGGAGCAGTGGCTCCTGTGCCCAGACCCCCAGTAAGCGTGTGAAATAATGAGAGAATATGTCAATCCAAGAGGTTGGAAGGAGATACAATGAGTGAATTAGGTAAATATATGTATAATAAATACCATGACGATGAAGATGATACTGATGAAACCAATATAGAAGAAGTTTTAAATTTAGAAATAAAATATACTGAGACAATGAAAAAAGAAATAGAAAATTTAATAGACGAAATTAATAATAAATCTATAAAACTTTTTTATATTTTAGCAGATGATAAAATGAATAAATGTGGTCATTCAGGAACTAAAGGTCTTGGGGGAAACGATTCATCACCTTGGGATGGCACTAAAGCAACATTAGAAAGTACTTTAGAAACACTTAAGATATGTTTAGAAAGATATGAGGTTTTAGTTACTTCTGTCCCCAAGGACTAGGTAAGTTGTGAAAAGTATTATGTTATCTAGGCTTTACTTCCAAGAAGGCCCTAGCGCCATTGACAAGAAGGGTCTTAAGTATTATAAGGTATTTTTAGTTTTAATGAGGTGTTTATGACATTAGAAAACGCTATGGAAAGTAATGCTAAGTTGGCTGAAGTTATTGCCCAAAAGAAAAGGGATGCTCTTGTACCCTGTGAGTCACGTTTGTCATTTTTGGGTGCTGTACCAACTACTGAAAAAAAGGATTCTGATCTTGGTAAAACTATCGTTTTGGCTATTCTTGCTATAGGGACTGTAGTAGCAGGAGGTAGATATATACAAAATAAAGTCAGGGAAAACAGAGCTTCGAAGTATGCTCGTAGGTTAGCATATAAAAAATACGGCTATGATGTCTCGAATGAAGAAGCTTCCGAAGCAGGAATAGGATTAAATAAGCATAAAAGCAGGCTTTAAAAAGTTATTGACAACACTAAATGAGGTGCTTATGATAAAAATAAGTAAAAAGGATCTTAATAAATTGGTTTCTGAAAAAATATTTGGCTGTTCTGATCAACCTGCTGATTATTGTGGTAATATTTTGGAAGCTAGAAAAATTCTTACAAAAATAAGACAAACTCAGGCAAATTTAAATTATAATAAAGCTGTTGGACAACCGATTCCAATTCAAATTTGTTTAGCTGCATTATTTATAGTTACGGGCAATGAATACGATGTTGAGGAACTATAGTCATGAATAAAAAAGAAAAACTAAGAGGACAGACAAAAGAGTTTTGTCATTTTGATGAAAGCGCATTTGAAGATCGGTCTATTAAATTTGGAGTATCCGGCTATGAAAAGCCTATATTGGAATTAAAAGCTAACGGTGATATTTTTGTAAAAGGTAAGGCAGTAGTAAATGATATAGAAGTCTATTGGGCTTTAAAAGAATTTCTTTTAAAAGCAAAGGAAGAATTATGAAAAATGATATTTTAGAAAAATTAGCCGAAATAGAACACGACCAGTGGGTAGAATGGTCAAAAGATGTAGCCAATAAAGAAAATATAAGTGAAGAACGTAAGAAGCGTTGGAAACAGTATTGGATTCCTTATTCTGAATTATCAGAAGATGTGAAAGAACAAGATAGAAAGTATGCTAGGAAGGTTTTGAAGGCATTAGCTGGTAAATAAATAGCTAGGAACGGTTGAAAACATTAGAACAATATAAGTCAAATGAATAACCAATCAGATTATTTAAAATATAGAGGTAAATGTAAAGAGCTGTGTGAAGGGCTTATTAAAAAAGATAGTTCTTTAAGATTAGTACGTGGTTATTATTATTGTCCAATGTGGGGTGAGCAGCCCCATTGGTGGTGTGAAAATAAAAATAAAAAGATAATAGATCCTACTAGATTACAATTTCCTTCAAAGGGTTTGGGAGAATATATAGAATTCAACGGTATGCTTCAGTGTGCTGAGTGTGGTAAAGAAGTTGCGGAGAAAGATGCAGATATAGCTGGCAATTATGCTTTTTGTTCATACAACTGTCATGGTAAGTTTGTGGGGATATTTTAATGACTGCTAAAGGGTTAATAGAGTATGCTAATAAAAACTAAGACAGTAGAACTAAAAAAACAAGGTAATATATTAACACCTAAATAATTTAATATTATCAAATATTTTAATAGTATTATGTATACTTTAAACAAGGGGGAATCATGACAAATTATGGTAAAGAATTGATATTAGATTTACATGAGTGTGATCCAAGCACTTTTACAAGAGCCAGCATAGAAGAATACTTTGTACAGATGTGCAAGAAGATTGATATGAAGCGCTGTGATCTTTTCTTTTGGGACGACTTTGGACTACCGCCAGAAGAATGCCAGACTTTGCCTCATTTAAAAGGGACTTCTGCTGTACAGTTTATAATGACTTCAAATATCACAATACACACTTTGGATATCATGAAGCGGGTATACTTGAATATCTTCTCATGTAAAGATTTTGACCCTAAAGTAGCTGAAGGATTTTCTCTTGAGTGGTTTAAGGGAAAGACTGTAAACAAAGTAATCGTAGACAGGATATAATAATGAATATTGTGTTTATAATACCAACTGGGATTGGTGCTGATATAGGTGGTCATGCAGGAGATGCTACTCCAGCAGCAAAATTAATAGCCTCTTGTTGTGACAATTTAATTATACACCCTAACGTAGTCAACGCTTCTGATATAAATGAGATGTCTGAAAATATGTGGTATACTGAAGGAAGTATTTTAAATAGATTTTTGACCGGATCTATAAAGCTACAAAGGCCACACAAAAATAAAATACTTTTAGCAGTCAATAAACCTGTATGGATAGAGACTATAAATTCAGCATCCTCTGCAAGAGCAACTGTTGGGGCTGATATTTCTATATTAGAGTTAAATGAGCCTTTAGAAATGATAGCAACAATGGAAGATGGAAAGGCTTCGGGAATAGTAAATGGTTGGGAAAGCCTAGTAAAGCAGGTATCTGATTATTCTTTTGACGCACTAGCTCTTGCTACACCCATAGATGTCGATAAAGAAGTTGCATTAAAATATATGCATGATGGTGGTGTAAATCCTTGGGGTGGTGTAGAGGCAAAAGCTTCTAAACTGATTGCTAGTGCAATCAATAAGCCTGTAGCACATGCACCTGTAGGACATACACTTAAAGATTGGAAAGAGATAGCAGATCCTAGAATGGCAGCTGAGACTGTATCTGTATGTTATTTGCATTGTGTACTTAGAGGCCTTCACCGGGCTCCTAGAATAGAACCAAAAGAAGGTAATAAAGGACTATCTTATGAAGATATAGATTGTCTGATATCACCGTGGGGATGCTGGGGAGAACCACATGAAGCTTGTTATAATAGAGGCATACCTGTAATAGCTGTAAAAGAAAATAAGACCTGTCTGAATGAGCCTATGACAAAAGCGATTGCTGTAGAAAATTATCTGGAAGCTGCTGGTTTGGTCATGTCTTGGAAGGCTGGGGTAAGTATGGAATCTCTAAGAAGACCGTTAGCTCATACAACTGTTATAAAAGCTTAAAGAGTTTATGGAGAAATTATGTCGGAGACCGGTTTAGCTAGGGGCTCTTTATCAAAGTGGTGTAAGGGGTACGGAATAGATTTGGGCTTTGGGGGGGATAAGATAGTACCTCATGCTATTGCTGTTGATTTAGCTGTACCGTATACTAAGACTGGGATGGATCCTGTACAGCTTGGTGGGGATGCTAGAGATCTTTATTGGTTTAAAGATGGTGTTTTAGGGTGGGTCTACTCAAGCCACCTTTTAGAGGACTTCACGGACACTACTTCAGTTTTAGCTGAATGGACAAGGGTCTTAAAAAAAGATGGTTTTTTGATTCTATATTTACCTGATGAGCAAGCTTATAGAGCGTACTGCCAGAAAAATGGGCAAGGTAGAAACCCAAATCACAAAAATGAAAATTTTAATGCTGAGTGGGTTAAGAAATGCGCAGAGTCCTTAGGTAATCTGGAATTAGTACACTGTTCAGAAATAGTAAACGGTTATTCTTTTGAAATTGTTTTTAAAAAGAAATAGTGCTAATTTAAAATATCTTTTAAATAAAAGATAAATCTGTCTGCCATAAACTGCTTGCAGCAATTTATGTGCTCTAGGTAACAGCTTTCAAAATTCCAAAAATGTGCTAGCCACTTAGACTCACAAGAAATACAAGGTATGTCAGGACAAATAGGATAGGTCTTTCCTATTTTTCTATTAGGTATCCTATATTTTGGATCTACTGAAGTATAACCACAAATTATAGGTGTCTTTGTTGTACCTGCTAAATGTATTGGCCCACTGTCTATACCGCAGACGACTTTAGCTTTTCCTATTATTGTAGCAAGCTCAGGTATAGTTGTTTTATTTCTTAGATCTATTCCAAAATTATCAATGTTATCAGGTAAAGAGGATTCTGTCTTAAGATGCTCTGCTAAATCTTTATCTGTTTTTCCTATAAAAACAGGAGTATACCCTTTTGATTTAATATATTCTGCTGTCTCCAGCATATAGTCTGCGTGCCAACATCTTGTTTTATCACGATAAGAGGAAATTAAAATTACTGACTTTGAAAAATCAATGTTAAATTTGGAGACATCTACCTCAATTAAGGGGACGTAATCTAACTGCTCTAAGGGTATGATTCTATCTGTCAATTTTATAGACGCAAACTGAGAAAGGTTCATGTGCTTTGGGGTATTTCTGATGATCTTTCCATTAGCTTTGGTATTTAAAAGAGCAACAGCTTCTTTATTAGTGAGGCCCCAAGGCTTATCAAAATCTCTGAATTTATCATCTGGTACAAAGTGCAGTATGGGGCGAAATACTTGCTTAGCGGTGACTATATAGGTATCTGTTTTGTGATGATAGTGGTCTATCATCCACTTTATAACAGGAGCGGTAGCTATTACATCTCCTAAAGCATAAGAATTTAATGAATAGCAAATAGAGTTTAAAACCACTCTGTTATGATACTGTCGATATTTTAAAAACTATACTTGAAAATATAAGCAGTATTTCGTATAATTTCTTTTATGGTAGATCTCTTATTAAAAGATGACAGAATCGACAGGCTTCCTTTGCCAAGGGTGACTGTTGTGGTAGCAGACTGTATTGACTTTCGTCGAGCTAGAAGGACTTTACAACATTGTGTAAATCTTTGCTCATTTGGTGAGGCTAAGTTTTTTACACATTTTGAAAAACCTGATGATCCTTATATTGTCTCTATTGAAAAATTGGATTCTGTACACAAGTATTCAGATTTTATGATCAAAAAGATGGTAAACTATATAAAAACAGATTTTGTACTTACCATACAGCATGACGGTTTTGTAGTGAATACTAAAATGTGGACAGATGAGTTTTTAAATTATGATTATATAGGGGCCCCTTGGCATCAGTCTCAGTTAAAATATAGAGATAATCTAGATTATAGGGTAGGTAATGGAGGGTTTAGTCTTCAGTCTCGTAAGTTTTTAGAATTTTTAAGAGATGATCCAAAATTTGATAACTGCTATCCTGCAGGGGATGCTATTATTTGTCAGAAATATAGGCCTTATTTAGAAGAGCATGGGTTTAAATTTGCCCCTGTGGATCTAGCCCATAAATTTAGTTGTGAGAATTATATTTGGAATGGGGCTTTTGGGCAGCATGCTTATTTTATGCTGCACCCTTTACGGTAGCTTTATGTTAAGATGGTTGCATCGTAAACTTGATAGATATTATCGTTCAAAAGATAATAGACAATTAAAAAAATTGATAAAAAAGCATGTCTTAGAGTTTAAGCAAAAATGGCCCAATTGTCCTATAGAAGTATGGAAGTACAATGATGAATGGTTTCCTAGGATAGGTAGCTGGGACATTTACAAAACTGAAGAATATACAGACTGGTGTTGTGATATTAGCGATGAATATTTTGATACTGGCTTTTGTCATGTCGTTTGGGGCTGTTCTAGTTCTATAAAAGAAGATGACTATAAAATTTTAGATTAAATTAAGGAGCCCGCATGCTACACCTTTACGGGGATTTGTACGAGCCCCTTATGGTCAAAATGCCAGCTGCAGCTAGCACCCAAGAAGTAAATTTACTATATATAAGTGCAGTATTAATGTCAAGTCCTGTATAATGACTTTGAGGTAGGCTATCTCACACGACTATCTAGGGGTAAGATAGCGTGAAAGGAGTCATTATGAAATTAAAAAAAGATCTGGATATTCAATTACTAGAACTCGAAGTAGAACAGCATAAACAACAAAGTGAATGGGAACCTATCTATCAGAAACAAGAGATGCTTCGTCGAAACTTAGAAGTCCTAATTTCATTAAAAAAACTTAATTTAGACATTGAAATGATACACCAATTAGATGATAAAATACTCCAAATTATCACTAATTTAAACGCTTAATTTAAACGCCTACCTCATAAAGTACTAATCTTAGCCTTTATATCATGACGAAGCAAGCTGTTGAATTTATGTTATTTATTTTAAATCAGTCTCGTAACTCTCTAGAAAACTATTTATTAAAACACTCCTTCAAAAATATAAATAGCTGCCTTGTCTTAGGTAATGGCCCTATAGTGCTTACTGCACATATGGATACTATAAATACTAAGGCTTTAGAAGCCAGTGAAGATCTGTTTTTTCCTTTACCTTTGCTGGTAGAGCGTGGGGTAATACGTAAACAGAACGAAATAATAACTAGCCCCATGCAACGGTTAATGGTCTTAGGCGGTGATGATAGATGTGGTATATTTCTGGCGCTGATGCTTTATAAGACTCATCCTGATTGGTATACTGTGTTTTTTACAGATGAAGAGGAACGTGGAGGTACTTTTAATACAGCTAATTATGCCCCAAGGAGCCTCTGGTATCATAAATTTGTATTATGTCTAGATACCCATGCTAAGTCGGTATTCCCATATCATGACCCTTTTACTCATATTTTTAATAGATTAAATGCTAAGTACGACTATAGATATAGAGCACATAGCCTTTCAAACGTACAGCATATGGCCGGTGCTTATGGTATTAATCTTGGTGTTGGGTATCATAAAGAGCACACTTCCTATGAGCACATTGTACTAAAAGAGCTTTATGAAGCTTATCTGTATTCCTTAGAACTATCAGACATTATTATAAATAAAAAGGCTACTTAAAAAACTCGACTCTATTACGGCCTTTTGCTTTAGCTTGGTATAGTGCTTTATCTGCTTCTGATTCTGTATGACCTACTCCAATAGAAGCACCTAAAGTAATTTCAGAAAGCTCATCTTTTACAGATTTTTCACCCTTATAATGGTCTGAGATTTTTTGTTTTTGAATGCTTTCCAAAATTCTATGGGCTATTTTTACTCCAGTCGCTATAGATACATCTTTTATATGTACCACAAACTCATCACCACCAAATCTAGTCACTTTTGTCTCATCTTTTCCTCTAAGGACAGCTTTTATACCTGCTGCTAGAGCTTCTATAGCTGCATGGCCAGCTGCATGACCATGTGTGTCATTGACTTTTTTAATTCCATCGCCGTCAATGTACAGGTACATACCTTTTTCTTTCTCTAGCTGTTCAAAATGTTGTTTATGTAAAAGGCCTGTCATAGGGTCTTGACTGATTACTCCTATCAGTTTCTTTATATACTTAAGATACTCTACATCACGTTTAGAAGTAGTATGTTCAAGGTCTTTGGGAATTTTGGGGATTTCATAGGTGTGTTCTGGCTCAGCAGCACTAAGTTTGGTCATCACCTTTTTAAGAATATTTAGTCTATTCATATCATTTGTGGTTTGATTACTAAATTATGATGATATTTTACTAATTAACTACCTAGGACAAGGGGGATTTTATGCAGTTATCGATGAATGGGAAAGAAATAGGTCAGATTTATTTTAATATACAATTAGATAAAGAGCATTTCGCTTCTATAAGTGTCTTAAAAGAACAGCTAAATAATGGATCTTTTAAGGTTAGTATAGGAGCAGCTAGTTTTATAGTTAAGTCTTTTAGAAAAGTATATTTTACAGAACACAAAATTTATATTGAAGGTGCAGAACTTCAATTTTAGGGGGTCTTAGTGAATTCATCTACTCAAGCCTTTTACATTTCACCAGGGCTAGGTAAGTTAGTTACTCAAACAATTATCTTAACATTAGACCCAAACACTGCGGTTTTGTTAAAAATAGCTTCTAAAGTGGTAATTTCGTAAGGAGATATTATGTTACCGACCATTAATACGTTTCATGTAGATAGAGATAAATTTGGGTTGTATTGGAAAGCTTCTCCTTTATCTAATATAAGAGGCTGGAATCTGTATGCAGCACCACAAGTAACAATAGATTTTATTCCTCCTAATAAGGGTGTCGTGCTGCCAGGAGTTGCTCCTGCGATTTTTACTCAGATAAGAACAAATCTTCCTAATGTGGCTAACGAAATGACGCCAGGTAGTTGTTTTGTAGAGATCACAAGAGCTGAGCTGGGCATCGGCCCCTTAGATCCTTATCATTTTCTTATTACATCTTTGACAGAAGTGGCTGGAGTAATTGTAGAATCTGCAATGGAAGTACCCAACGTGCATGCTTGTCCATTTTATGATGATCAGTATGTCGACGAAGCTGGTTGGCCTTGTAATTTAGTATATAGAGAATTTGAAGTAGATTTGTGGCCTTTAACAGGTTGGGACCCAGATCGTTATCTTGATATTGTATCTTTGTTAGGGCGTCCGGCTAGACAAATAAAAGTAGATTCTGTGGGTTCTGATATTTATATTAAGTTTAATTCAATAGCTTCTGACACCATTAGTGTCAGGGATAGCCAGCCATATCAATTTGACCTTAAAAGAGGTGAATTGATGATTTATAAGATTTTTGTACACAACCCAACGGTAGACGACGCTACTATAAGAGTTTTTGTAGCAGCATAACAGTTAAATTAAATCTATCTTTTTAGTAGTATAGGTCATGGAACTTTCTGTACGTAGCATAATTATTCCTTTGACAGATTTTCTTATTATCTCTTTTTGTCGTCATATGAAATACGAATTTATAAAAGAAATTGATGGTGTATCCTATTTTAAGATACCCCATAAACATTTATGTAAATTACACATTAATGCAGCTTCTTGGAAAGCTGGTAATTTTAAAGTTGGGTGAGACAGGTGATTGACTATTATAGCATATTAGGCTTATCTGCTGGAGCTTCTGAAGAAGATATAAAAAAAGCTTATAGAAAATTAGCTTTGAAATATCATCCTGATAAAAATCCAAATAACAAAGAGGCTGAGGAAAAATTTAAGAAGCTTAGCGAAGCTTATACTGCTTTGACAAAAGGAAAAGAAGAAGGGTCTATGCCTTTTGGAGGATTCCAACAAGGTTTTAATTTTGGATTTCCAAACGGCTTTGGAGGATTCAACTTTAGAAATATTTTTGAAGATTTTTTTAATGGGGCTAACCGAAGATCTGTCAAAAAAATAAAATTAAATATTTCCTTAAAGGAAGCTTATTTTGGGGCTACTAAAGTTGTAGACGTGTTTGTGAATAAGCCCTGCTCTTGTATACAGGGTTGTCCCGCATGTGGATTTTTAGGTTGTATAAAAGAAACAAAACGCTTAAATATACAAATAAACCCAAAAACTCGTACGGGGACATCTTTACATCTAAAAACTATAACTGATAATACTGATTTGCAGATAAGTCTTAACATAATGCCAGAGGCACCTTTCTTTATAGCGGACAATAACATAATTACCTATGAGACAATCAATGTTTTTAAAGCTATATTAGGTGGAGAATATACTATCAAAACTATTGACGGAGATGAAAAAATTGTTTTGGCTAAGGGTATGCAAGAAGGAGCTAAATGTGTGATAAAGGGTAAAGGTCTTGGTGGAGATCATGTTGCTCTTTTTAAAATACAGATACCAAAAAATTTATCTGAAGGTCATCTTGAAATGATAGAGAAGATTGCGAAAGATTTAAATGCGGCTAAAGCTTAACACAACGAGATTAAATGAAAATCCTATTTTTATAAAATTTCTTAATTGGAAACGTGATACTTTCACAATTGAAGGCATACTGAAGCTATTAGAAGAATCCTTTACTGACACGGTTTCTAAAGAGATAGTGCGGGAAAGGTTGCTTTCTATAACAGAAGACTTTTTAAACAATGCTGAAATTTTTCAAAAGTACTTTCAAGAGTATATGGATTCTTTAATAACTACAAAAACAGTATCCGAAGAATTTCTTTTATTTTTAAATAATGCTTATAAGTATATTGAGGACAGTGTTACTAAAAATATAAATGATATAGAGCACTGCGCAACCATTAAAAATAAAGATGGACGCTGGTTTGAGGCACTGATGTGTTATAATTTTATTTTAACTTTTAACTATTTTGGCAGTAGTATTATAAAAAGATGTCCTTTGTGCCAAGACTATTTTTGCCATAAGGGTAAATACGCCAAATATTGTTCTGACGGGTGTAAGACGAAAGGTATTTCTAGTGACTGATCTTAACATTTTGTTATCAAATATAATAAAAGAAGAATTTAATAAGCTGGGTCTTAAAGAGAAGATGATAAAATTTCTAGTCACTAAGAAGCATAGGGGTACTTATCAGGCTATGCTTGAGTGTGATAATCTTGAAAAAGAACTTTCGGATCAACTGCTTGCGTACTTATTAAACTGGACAATTTCGGATATTTGTACCGGTGATTTTCGAAAACTTATAGTTCGAGAATTCATAACTCAGCTTTTTTCGGAGCTGTCTGGAAAAGGCTTTAGAGAAATACTCGACTAATATAGATTTATAATACAATGTATCTTGGGGGTGGTGATGGCAAAATGGACTCAAGAGGATATTTTAAAAGATTTACGAAGAGTATATGATGAGACTGGCGACCTGACAAGAGACTCGTATAGGCGAAAAGGAAAAATAGCAACAAGTATAATTGATGGTCATTTTAAAGATTTTACCGATGCGAAAGCGCTGATGATTCAGCAGATCTTTGAAGAAAAATTATTAAAAATTATAAAAGTAAGTAAGTCTCTTTTGGATTTGGAAGGCGTTTGCGATGCCCTAGATGCAAGTCCTAGACGCGTAAAAGAGACTCTTGATATTTTGGTAAAGCGGGGTTATAACATAAAACTAAGAAATAAAAAATTAGTTTTAGATAATGTACCTGATTTTAGTGTAGGCGAGCAATATAAAATAGATATCGAAAAGCCAAAGAAATTTATAGAATTCGCAGTGGTGTCCGATACGCATTTAGCTAGTATACACGAAAAGGTAAAAGAATTATCATTTTTTTATAAGACTGTATACAACGATTTTGGGATTACGAATATTTTTCATGCGGGAGATTTGGTTGCTGGAATAAATATGTATCTTGGGCAAGAGAATGAATTAAAATATTGGGGATCTGATAATCAAGTTTCTTATTTTGTAGATAACTATCCTGAGATAAAGGGTGTCAAAACCTATTTCATAACAGGTAATCATGACTTATGTTATTTAAAGACAAGTGGCAAAGATATTGGAAAAGATATAGAAAATCAGCGAAAAGACATGACATATTTAGGGCAGTATCTTGCAAGTATCGATATGGGTGGTGTAAATATAGAGCTTCATCATATAGATCGGGGCATTTCCTACGCGTGGAGTTATCCGCTTCAAAAAACAATTGAAAGTACCCCTGATGAAAAAAAGCCAGATCTATTATTTGCGGGGCATCTACATCAAAAATTATGGATTGAAGAAAGAGGAATTGACGCGTTTTTGGCGGGCTGTTTTGAGGGCCAAAGTCTTTGGCTGAAAAGAAAAAAGCTATATCCTGCAATTGGCGGTTTTGTAATCAAAATTGGACTTGATGCTGGGAAAATCCGAACAATTACACCGACTTTTATTAGCTGCGCTTAGATTTCAAAACTCTTGATTTTATAAAAATTATAAAGTAGGCTATTTATCTCGGGGGGAAATTCGTGTTATCTACCTTTGTTGATAAATGCCATAATAATTTATTTTCTTCAAAAATAGCATTAGCTTATCTTGTATCTAGAAGTATCACAGTAGATGATATGAAAAAATATAAAATTGGATTTATCGGTAATTTGATCAGTAATGTCAACGGTTCGGATAGCGAAGCCCTTAGATTTAATAAAGAGTGGCTTGGAAAGCAGGGTCATTATGTACGCTATAGAATTGTAATTCCTATATTTGACGAATTAGGAAATGTTAAAGGATTAGAGACTAGGGCTTTGGATAAGTCTGCTGTCGAAATACTAAAACCTGAATATAAGAAATCTTTACAAACTGAGATAGCGGCTTTACCGGATTCTTCTGTTCGTTATAAAAAATTTTATTATGAGAAAAGTAAATTTTCGGCATGTTTTTTTGGTCTTCCGACCATTTTAAAAGATATATGGGAGACTAAAACAGTTTTTCTTACAGAAGGTGTTTTTGACTGCCTATCGGCTTTAAGGTGCTACCCCAATTGTCTATCTACGCTTACTGCTAACATAAATGAGTATCAGCTGAATTGGCTGAGAAGATACGTAAAAAAGATAATACTTTTATACGATAGTGATAAGCGTGGAAATAAAGCTGTTGAGAATATTTTGAAGTATCAAAGTAATGATTTTTTGATTTACTCTATTGGGCTTAAAGGGTTAGATGTCAATGAACTGGAAATTAAGTGTGGTCTTAGGGAATTAAAGAGTATAATAGACTATAAACTGTCTACGATATACTAAAGGGGGTATTATGTCTTTTTTGTCGTCCAATTTTAATCTGTGTGTTTTGGAATTACCTAAAGAGTTTAAATTAAAGCCAGCAGAAATTTATGATAAGCTGGCTACTAAAAGATTTAAAGAAATTACGGCTCTTGAAAAAAGCTGTAATGGCTGGGTAGCCATACATAATATGTTTAAGAGTAATTTTACCTATGAAGAGACTTGTGCAGGGTCTAATGTTATTGCGGCTTTTCGTCAAGATGTTAAAAAGGTATCCGGAAAGCTAGTCAAAAAACTTTATTTGGAAAGACTGGCAGAAAGAAAAAAAGATGGTATAAAGCTTTTGAAAGACGATAAAAAGATTCTTAAAGAAGCCTGTCAAGAAGATCTAGTTTTAAAAGCTCTTCCTACTCCAAATGCGTTTCACTTTATAATTGATATGGATAAAAATCTTATATATTTAGATACTAAAAGTCTTAATGTAGTCGATGCCTTTTCTAATCTTTTTGAAGCTACTTTTTCAGCGAGGCCTTTTTTAAAAGATATGGAAGTGACGGACTATGATAAATTTTTAGAATGGCTTTGGAACAGCATATCTTCATTGGAAGAGATAGGAGTCTATTCTAATATCGTAATAAAAGATGATAACAATTCCTTTTCTTTGAACAGTGAGTCTTTGCAAAAATACGCTGAGCAAATTAATAAGTTAAAAGAAGGAAAGGTTATTAAAAAGCTAGGGCTTAGCATGTATAAAGATGTAGATTATAATGTTATGATAAATGATAAGAATTTTATCTTGTCCATAAAGACTTTACCGAAAATTAAACACGAATCGGTTGAGACAGCGATTATTGATAACGTAGGACGTATAGATTATGTTACTACAAAGATACAGGATATTATTAAAAAGTTTTCTAAAAAGAAAAATTAAAGGGAGGTTTTATGTTTATTGATACTTTTACAACTTATTTTGCGGGAGCCTTGGGTATTTGTACAGCTGTTTTTATGTATCTTTTTGTGAGTTTCATGATACTTACAACGGTAGGACTCTTCATTAAAAAGAAGGGATAAATGTTTTTAAAAATTTCTAGAGCTGTCTTAAAAGACGCCATAACTAAAACAAAATATGCTTTGCCTAAAAAGCCACTTAATCCAGTGTTAAGTCATTTTGTTTTTGAGGTGACTAAAAACAATCTTGTTATTAAAACAACAGACGGTACCTTATCTTGTTTTTGGAAAGGGGCTGTTGAGTCCGATAAAGCCTTTAGTTTTACAATAGACAACGCTCTAATAAAAGGAATCCTTACTTCTTTAAAAGATGAATATGTAACAATTGAGTGGCAGGATGACTCTAAAAATTCAGACGCCTTTAAACTGACCTGCGGCAGATATGAGCTTATATTTTCATCAGGAAATTTACGGGACTATCCTAAAATAGACCTACCAAATGATGAAAGTATGATTGCTCTTCCTAATAATTTCTCTGATATACTTGAATCTGTATATTTTTCAATAGGCAACCCGAAGATACAGACTAATTATAAAGGTCTTTGTCTGGAGGTAAATAGACAGACAGGTATCTTGGAAGTCACAGGGACTGATAATTTTAGATTAAGCCACGCTTCCTGTGTAATTGAAACAGCCTCTTCATTTAAAATAGTAGTGCCAAAAGAAGCTGTTTCAGAGGTGATTAAGCTTTCTCCAAATTATATGTATTATGATCAGGTACAGAACAAGATACACTTTAAACTTGCTACGGAAGCTACAATCTTTTTGACAGCAATTACTAGAAACTTAGCCTTTCCAAATGTATATAAATTTGTGGATTCTTCTTATGAGGGAGAGCCTCTTTGCTTGAAGACCTCGGATTTTTTGGACATGCTAAAAAGATTAAGGCATTCGTCTGATAAGGATGATAAAAAAATAAATATACAAATATCAAATAATAATCTTGTAGCCTGTACCAGTAGCTTTAAGGTAAAGGCCAAGGAGTCTATTCCTATTTCAGCAATAGGGGAATATAAATTCACTTTAAATATCGATTTTATAATAGAATATTTCTCTAAAGCTAAAGAAGACGAAGTGACTTTTAAAATAGTAAATAATGATTTTATTCTATTTGAAAAACCAAGTTATCGTCATATTTTATCAGTTACTGCCTGAAAATGTAGTGGGGGGAAATAATGTCATTGACCAATAAGTACCGGCCTATGCAGTTTAAGGATATTGTCGACCAAGACACAAATATAAAGATACTAAAAGGCTTGATAAGTTTTAAAAAGTTTAAGCAGCCTATAATGCTCACAGGATTTTCTGGAGCTGGTAAAACGACATTAGCAAGAGTATATGCAAAGACTATTCTTTGTAAAAATAGAAGCGAAGCATTAGAACCCTGTAATACTTGCGACAGCTGTAAATCTTTTTTATCAGATTCTCATATATCTTATCTTGAAATAGATGCCGCCAGTAATGGGGGGGTAGATGACATAAAACAACTAAAAGAAGATTCTTTTTTTAAATCCTTGGGAGAGTGTGACTTTAGAATAGTTGTGATAGACGAGTGTCATGCAATGTCCAATCAGGCTAACAAGGCTTTATTTAAACAGCTAGAAGACAATACCCAAAATCAAATTTATATATTTTGTACAACAGAGCCAGACAGCATGGCCCCAGAGATTCGTTCAAGATGCTTTGAGTTGCCCATAAATAAAGTCTCAAAAGAAGCTTTATTAAAAAGACTACAAGAAATATGCCTAACTGAAAATATAGAATTTGAAGAAAAAGCTTTGGAGCTAATAGCTACGGTAAAGGCACCTAATGTCAGAAATGCTATAAAGACACTAGATTATTTACATCATTTGGGCAAGATAACGAAAGTGAATGTTGAAAATCATTTAGGAATTGATAAAGAAAGTGCTTATTTGACTTTACTTCATAACATAAAAACTAACATGAAACAGGTATTCTCTGACTTAGAAGATCTACTAAAAAGAGAGACGTCTCGCAATATCTATGAAGGACTGATTGAAAACACGCTTAAATGTCTAAAATTAAAATACGACTTAAACTATTTTTTCAATGATAATTCAGTATTATTGGCGAGAAATATATTAGGTATATATCGAAAAGAGGAGCTTCTTATTATGCTAGACGTGCTCTCTCATAGAAACATATATGCTGATAGAAGCATGTTGGAAGCCGATCTTTATATTATTCATCAAGAAATACAGATAGAAAATACTGATAAAAAACCCAACTCTGGAGAAAGCGGTCCCACCAATTACAAGCCTATGCCTAAAAAAGATAATCCAGTGAACACAGCAGAAATTTTAGAAAGATATAAAGCTTTTTCACCAGAAGTAGCATTGATGATGCATAAATGTAAAAATTCTACTTTAAAAAACACTGAGGTATCTGTAAAATTATTACAGGATGTTATTGATTATAAAAAGAATATTTCAAAAATGGCTTTGAAAAAACTCCTAGAAACGGGAAATAAGACTTGAAGAAGTGGATAATACTCCAGTTGACATTAAAGGGTGAGAATCTTTTAGAAGAGGATCCGGCAGTCATTGAATCAGTCATAAAAAGAAATTTTAATGGAGGCTACTTTCTACCGCTTTTCTATGATAAAAATAAGAATTACAATAATAAGATTTTTTTGATGAGGGGTTACGTGTTCTTGGAGCACTCAGAAGCTTATGCTAAAGCTTATATTAAGCTTGTAAATACACCCTATTTTAGTAGCTTTTTACCCAACAATATCAAATTTCATTTAATATCAGATTATGAAGTAAATAAGCTGAAGAAAAAGTTGAAGGTGCTGCTTAACCCTAAAATTAAGGCAGGAGACTTGGTCAGAGTACTTGACGGCAAATTTAAGAATTTGAAAGCTTATGTAACCGAATGTCACTTAAAGGAAAATTCGGCTGATTTGGAAATAAAATTGAGATGTTTAAGTATTATAGCTCCATCTGTACCTTTAATGTTTTTAGAAAAAGCTGATGTAAATGAGGCCGATGTTTCTAAAATCTATTCTATTCGAGATAAAATTTTAGATATTTTGGCAAATATACCTAAAGGATTGACTAAAACAGATATGGCAGATTATTTGTCTTTATCAGAAGAAGAAATAAAACTTTTGCCTTCTTATCTTTCTAAGCTTCTTAAAATGAAAAAAATTATATACGACTCGCAAAATGAGGCTTATATCTACAAGACCTAAATTGCCATCTGTGGGGGGTGTTTTTTGGGAATTTATATAAAACATATGGACTCCAATGAGCTGGAGACCAGATTCTCAAATGAGAATAAAATCAAGTATTTAGACAAGGATTTTTCATATACTTTTCAGGATCTTGAGCCCTATTTGGATTTGCTACCTGAAAAGGAATATGACCTCATTGTTATGTATTATCTTTTGAAAAAAGAGCAAAAAGAGATTGCTAAGATTTTAAACCTTACTCAAGGTGGGGTATCCCACAGGTTGTCTAGGGCTAAAAGTAGATTAAAATTTTTAATAAAGATACCCAAGTTTACAAAGGAAGATCTTTTTGAGGATTTAAAAGAACTTTTTTGTGAGCTTGACTTGCAAATTTTATGGGGTCTTTATGAAACAACCTGCCAAAGTGTTGTAGCTAAGCAGGTAGGGATGACTCAAAGTAGAGTAAGACATCGCTTTGTGAAAGATTTGGCTATACTAAAAAAGCATAATAAGGACAAGAGATATCAAAAATACTATAAAGCTTTTGACCTGATAAGTAATGATAATTTCAATATTCTTCGGGAAATCAAATTACCTAAGTGGGAATATAAAAATAAGTCATATTTAGATTATGTAGGTCAAAGTGCAATTAAAGTGCCGCGAAAAAAAGAATAAGATTCTAGATTCTGATAGAGGAATACGGGTCTTATCCAGAGCAATTTACCGTAAGCTTAAGGATAATAATTTCAGCAGAGAAGAAATCCTAAAACTAATAGGGGAGATTATGGGTCTGGTAACAGCTGACATAAAGAAGTCACAACAGTAACTGTTGGTATTCTACTAATAAAATTAAGGTATTAGGGTGTAGCTATGCAAAGACCGGTATATAGAATTATCAAAGCTTTTTATAACAACTATTGTGAACCTCTTAATCAAATGATGTATCCCGATAGACAAATACCGTACTATCCAGAACAAGAAGAAACCTATACTGATCTATCTCAACTAGATTCTGAACACGGTGGACTTACAATGAAGGAAAGATATCCTTTTAATTATCCTCCTACCGTATGGAATAACCCCTCTTGGGCTGATGGGGATCTTCGCAGTCCTTACAAAAATGACTGGCTTCAATATGAAAATTTTGCGCCATATGATAACTTCTCTATATTTGATCATTTAAAGGGTGGCAAAATAAAGGTAAAAGATAATACAGTTAAGGTTGCTTGTATGGATTTAACTGACTTTTTTAAGTGCTCTTCTGATATTCTAATACATAAAAGTAAGCATGATTTATGGAAAGTGTTAAAGGATGAAACAGGAGAGATTTACATAAAAAGACTATTTCCTGATAATAAAATTTTAAAAGACTAATTGGAGGCGCTGAGATGGCTACTTTAGGTGATATTAGTAAATTTTTAGGGGATTCAAATAAGATAACTGATTATAGCTGGTTGGATATTGACCCAAAAGACTATAAAAATATGCCATTTGATCCAATACCTCAGTATGTTGTTATTCCTAAACTACAAGAAGCTTGGAGGCATACTAACGATTCAAATGCTAATCCTAATTTAGTACCTAATATAGATCTTAATTTTAATAAGACTCCAGCTAAAGCTGCTCCTGCCCCTACTCCAGAAAATATTCATAATTTTATAAATTTTTTAAAGACACAGTCGGTGACTTTAAAGAAAAAAGATGATTTACTAGATATTATAAAAAACTGCTCGTCATCTGAGTTAAGAAAAGCTGCAAAAGCAGACTTGGAAAAACTGGCTTCTGAATATGGCCTTTTATGGAATGTCTATATTGATCCTAGTATCTTTTCAAATTGTCAGCAGGGTGCTGCTTTTTTAAATAAAAAAGCTAAGTCAGCACTTTATGTCAAAGCCATGAGTAAATGTGCTGATTGTATCCACAATACAAATAACAGATGTGCTTCGTATAAAAAAGATATAGTAAGTGAAATACCTTTTAATGATAGCTTATTTGGCTTCTATTCAGCCCATTTAAGCGGTGTACACGGTATGCCTATAAGGGTATCTTCGGTATCTGAGTTAAGAAATGCTTTTCTTACTACGCCAAAATATGATGTACCGGTAGCAGAATTTAAACCTTCTATGCTTGAGAGAGAAGGTATGACTCTAGAAGAAAAAGAACAAGAATTTAAAGAAGAGCTTGCAGAAATAAAACAGGATCTTTTAAATATAGATAAAGAAAAGGTATCCAAAGATCTGGGATTACAGCTTTCTTTAGGATATAAAGGTAAGGTTTTAAAAGGCTATATAAATCAAAAATATTCAAAAGAAGAACTATCTATATATAAGGATGTCTTTACAGCGGTACTTTCTAAACAGGGTTCTTTAGGGCAAGTGTATTTTGACCCAACATATTTACCTTTTAAAAATTGTCGTGAAGCTCGGGTGCTTAAAAATACCAAGAATCAACTTGTTAAATTTATAGTGATCCCAAATGGAAAAGAAGATTTTTGTAATTGTGGTGAGCCTTCCTGTAAAAATCTTAATGTAACGAAAATACCGAATTTAAAGAGTCTACCTAAAGTCGAATGGGAACAGGCTATAAAAAGCTATCCAAAAGAAATAGTGGGTAAAGTGTTACCTATATATAAGGCTAATCCTGAAAAAGGTATAAGGCTGGCATGTCTGCAAAATGACCTTATAGACTATATTTATAAAAAAGAAGAGACTTATGATCTAAAGACTTCTTGTGATTCTTGCGACACTTGTGCTGCTGAGACTTCTAAATATAATATTACAGTAGATAAAATCATAGTTGCTTTAAAAGATAAAAAATTGCCTATAAGTAGTATAATTCGTGCCGGTAAGAAGCTTGCTGCCGATGACAAAGTAATAGCTAAAATTGAAGAAGCTCTTACCAAGCTTCCTTTTATAAGAGCCTATCAGCTGGATAGAGAAGTGAAAGTACCAGAAAGTCTAAAAGTTGTATCTTCAGATAAAGAAATAGCTAATGCAAAGACTGGAGTAGTCTCATCTATTGAGGCTCCTGTAACAAATTCTGTTATGGATTACGGTCTTGTGACATCTGAGGTTACGATTGAGGCTTCAGAGAAAAAGGACGATATTGAAATATCTGGTTTGGCTGAATTTAATATTTGATTTAAAAAGAGACTGAGACAGTTATGGCGAGTGAGAAAAAAGACAAAGATATCATTATAGTACCACCCTCAACAGAAATAGCCGCAGTACCTTCTATTATAACATTGCCTAATAAAGAAGAATTGTTGAAAAATGACGATATTATAAAGGGTATTGTAGAAGGTAGTAGTACCTTTGAATTAATAGATCTTGTGTTAGCAGAGCTTGCCGCTGACTGTACTCATTTAAAATATGAGCGTATGAAGAGGGATGCTAACAATCAGGACGTAGACCGTGTTGTCTTGAGACATGCTAATATTCTTAAGATGATCAACGACGCTTTAATCCAAAAAAGGACTCTAGCACTTAATGACATAATTAATCTGAGATCGCCACAATGGCAGCTTGTTTTTGAGGAGCTTCTCAAGAAGATGAAGCAGACTTTAATGGATATAAGTTTAAGCTCGGAGCAGATGGAATTGTTTTTTGAAAAATTTAATAAAAATATTGAGGGGTTTGAGGAGCAGACAGAGCTTAAATTGAAAGATACCCTTACCAATGCAGGGTAATTGATGGCAGAGAGCACATTAAGTAAGCTAACAGCTAATTATGTAAAGTCTTTAAATGACGTCACTGATGTAAAAGATATAATCACATTCTTAGAAGCTCCTTGGGGTCTTAATCTTAATGAGACCACACAGCCTCTATTACCGGTACAAAAATTTATATTGAGACTGTATTACAAGCTACCTTTAAATGAAAAAGATTTTACCATAACTGTGACAGATAAATATAATGAAAGAGCTTTGTATAAATTTACTGAAACAGAATACTTACAGTTTTTATATAAAGAAGGGCGCTGTAATATACAATATCAAGATAATAAGCCAAGAAATGAATTGGTGCTTGTCATTGGAAGAAGAGGAAGTAAATGTTTTACTTTTGATTCTTTTATTACAACAACAGTAGGCACTATAACAGTTAAAGAGCTTTTTGATAGGCTGTCTTTAAAAGAAAAAATTGGTATTTTTACATATAATAAAGATACTTGGAAAAAATATATAACCTATAACATAAAAGCAGAATATAATGGACTAAAACCTTCTTTAAAAATAACAACGGGTTGTGGTAGATCGGACAGTATAACAACAGAACATCCATATTTTGTTTGGAGAGATAGCTGGCTAGAGCCACAATGGATTAATGCTTCGGAGTTACAAATTGGAGATTCTTTAGCAGTAGCACGATCTCAAGAATTATTTGGCAACACATCTATAGGTGCTCATAAGGCAAAATTATTAGGATATTTATTAGGTGATGGTGGTTTGACTTCTGGTGTTAAATTTACTAATATGAATAAAGCTATTATTAATGAAATTCAAGAAATATTAACAAAAGATTTTCCTAATCATAAATGTATAGGATCTAAAAAAAATAAAGTTCTCTTGTGGCTAAAAGAAATAAATGAGTATAATAAAAAATCGAAAGAAAAAAGAATTCCAGATTGTATTAAAAAAGCACCAAAAGATGAAATATCTTTATTTTTAAATAGACTTTTTAGTTGTGACGGCTATGTAGCTATAGATATTCCTAGAAAAAGTCATAAATCACCAAAATGTATAATTGCTATAACATCAGCTTCAAAATTTTTTATAGAGGATATTCAAAGAGAACTGTTAAAATTTGGAATTATGTCTTATTGTACGTATATAAAACCTACTTTTAAAGATAAAGTTTATGATGCTTGGAAGCTTTGTATAGCCGATAGTGCTTCTATTATAAAATTTGCTAATGAAATAAATATTTATCAAAAAGAAGATAAAATAAATAAAGCTAAAGAAATTTGTTTAATTAAGGGTAAAAATAAATTTAAGCTTGGGTATCTGCCAAAAGGTGCTTTAACTAGAGTTTTAAAAATAAAAAAAGATAAAAATTTAAAAAACTATGAAATTTATGGGGGTACCTCAAAAGATAATGAAAGACTAAAAAACTATACTTTGCAAAAAGAAAAAGCAATTAAATATGCTAAAAATATAGGAGATACTCTTTTAGAAAATATTGCTGGATCAGAAATTTGTTGGGATAAAATAAAAACTATTGAAAATTTAGGCATAAGAGAGACAGTAGCTTTAGAGGTTGCTGATACAAACATTATTGGGAATGACATAATATCTCATAATTCCACACTCTCATCTTGGATAGCCGCTTACGAGGTATACCGTCTTTTAAGGTTGTATCATCCTCAAAAATTTTATAGTATGCTCCCTGATGATGAAATTCATCTTACAGCAATAGCTACTGCAGAAGATCAAGCCAATCTTCTTTTTAGACAAATTACTTCACATTTTGCAAAATGCACATATTTTCATAGGTACATGAATAAGCCGACACTTGATAGAGTGTCTATAAGAAGCCGTCGGGATCTTGAAAAGTATGGAGAAGAGGGCAGGGCTTCTATTTTGATTAAATCAGCTGCTTGTTCTGCTAGAGCTGTCCGTGGTGCTGGTAATATTTTAGTAATAATGGATGAGCAAGCTCATTTTTTGGAAGAAAAGTCCCAGTCTAATAGGTCAGATAAATCTGTATATGATGCTATTACTCCTTCAGTTGCCCAGTTTGGGATGGATGGTAAAATCATAAATATATCCTCACCTTTAAATAAATCAGGGGTACTTTGGGATTTATATAATCAGGCATTGAGTGGGGCAGAGCATTTACTAATGATAAAAGCACCAAGTTGGGAAGTAAATACAACACTTTCCTCAAACTTTTTAAAAGCTCGTCATAACTCCGACCCTGTTATGTATGACTGTGAATTTGGGGCTGATTTTTCAGATAGAGTGAAGTCATGGATGCCTGAAGATTATTTAAGACAAGTAATAGACAAGCAATTAAAACCAAAATCAAATGGTCGGCAAAAGACTCCTTATTTTATGGGTGTAGATATAGGTCTAAAAGGTGATGGTACTTCTATTGCTATTACTCATGTAGAAAAAGTGCGAGAAGAGATTAAAGAGACAATAGTGTTTACTGATAAAATAGAATTGGATTTGTGTGATGTAATATACGCTGGCGAAGGCGCTTATGAAAAAGCTGAGATACTTGATTTTGAATTGGTAGCTGACTGGATTCAAAATCTTTGTAATAAGTTTTATATAGTAAAGGGACTCATTGACCAACATAACGGTGTCTTGGCAGTACAGAATTTAATGAAAAGGGGTCTTTCACAATTTGATATGGTCTATCATACAAGGACTTTTAATTCCGATCTTTATCAAAATTTTATGATGTTAGTGATAGATAAGAAGTTAAGACTGTATAATGACGTAAAGGATCCTTATTCTGATAGTGAGTTGATTGAGGAGTTACTAAAATTGCAAGTAAAACAATATTCTAGACATACGATAGAAGTAGAGGCACCTAAGATTACTGGAGCCCATGATGATAGAGCTGACGCACTTGTAAGAAGTGTCTGGCTTGCTACAGAAGCATTAAGAAATGGGCATATAGGGTCTGGCTTGAGTCTTGCTAATAATAGATATACTGGAATACGAGATGCTAATCAGTATGCTTTAATGAAATCCCGTATTCATAATATTACAGATAATACTAGGCTTATTAAAAAGCATAAATTGCATAATTGGGCCAAGAAGTATGGATAGAAAAATTTTAGACGCTTATCAGACAGCTAGAAGAAGTATTGACTTTCTTTTAGAGGAATTTCGTAAATTTTATGGTAAAGAATATGAAAAGAGGACTAGTAATTCACTTATTTTTATTAAAAAGAATGTAGAGAAGCTTTCCTTTATTAATAAGCTATTATCGGGGATATCTACAGAAGCTTCTGGCGTAAAAGTGGATGCTGCTATAATGAATAAAATAGCGACTTTACAACGAAATATACAGGTAGATTTAAAGAGTCTTTCTGATGCTTTTTCTGATCTCAGAGGACAATATGTTAAGGCATCAGTGACAGATTCCCAAAAACTTAAAGATAGTATGGATAGACTACTTTTGTCTTATAGAACCGTGAAAGGATTATATATTGATTTTGAGATAGCTGAAGATAGACCTGTCCGTACGACATTTTCAAAGAATAAAAAGAGGGTGGACGAATATGAACAAGAATAGCTCATTTAAAAACAGAAGATATGTGGTATCATCCACTTCATCAAAATTTCAAAAGAAAGCTGATTCTCCTAATATTTCTGAAAGTGGATTCTTTGACTTTTATTCACCAGTTCTTTCTAAGGACTTTCTAGAATTACCACAAAATTTAAAAGAACGTAGAGCTTGGTATAGATTCTTTTATACTTTTAATGAAATGGTAAGAAGAGCAATAGACTTACATAGTGAATTACCTTTATCAAAGATTCGGCTCACACCACCTAAATGTGCCGATTATGATAAAGCACAATATATACAGACCTTTTTTCAGAACATGTGTGATAGGCTAAAGCTGTTTAAAAAGCTTTTAGCTATTAGTCATGAGTATTATTTAATGGGTCTGTGTTATGTGTTTTTAGAAGACGGTAATGAGAAGGGTGCCAAAAATAACCCCCTATTGAGCATAGATGAAGAACTGCAAATGCCTGAAGAGGCTATGAATCTTAGAAAAAAATATGATAAGTTGCCTGATTATCAAGGTTGGGAGAGGCTACAAATTTTACCACCAGATATGGTAAAGATATCGAGGTGGCAGTTTTCAGATAAAGTAAGAGCGGAATTGTTGATACCTACAGACAGTCGTAATCTATTAAAAGACTTACGGTTCAATCCTCATATGCAGGATGAGACTGAGAAAATGCTGGAAGATGTTCCATCTGAAATTAGAGAAAAGTTAGAGACAAGTGAGCCGATAGTGTTTGATACAGACCCCTATTCAGGGTCTCATTTAGTAGAGATACTTCGTAAGACTGAAAACTATGAAGAATCTGGATCATCTATATTAGATGCCTGTCTACGTTCTTTACTGCTTCTTGATAAATACAGGCAGGCTCAGTCAATTATAGCTTCTAGACACATGACTCCTATCAGGGTTGTGTCGGCAGCTAAAGCGTCTTTAGATGATATAGAATATCTTAGAGAACAGGTAGATGCAGCTCTTGTAGATCCTGATTATTCCATTATTGCAAATTACGATATTACATGGAATGAGATGGGTTCTGATAACAGAATTTTACATCTAGCTGATGAGTATGCAGAGCTTGAGAAAAAACTTACATGCGGTCTAGGTGTGACTATAGGTCTCTTGACGGGTGAATCTACTTATGGTGGAGAAAGAGTCTCTTTAGAAATTATAAACACACAATATATGTTGTTTAGGGAAGTAATACAGGATTTTGTTGAAAGTCATATTTTTAAGCCAATAGCTCTTAAAAAAGGCTTCTGGGAATATGATAAATTTGGTAATAAGACACTTCTTTATCCTAAACTTTCCTTTACTAGACTTGCAATTAGAGACAATGATGCGATATTTGGACAGTTGTTTGATTTATATCAAAAGGGATCAATTTCTTTGTCTTATATATTAGATCTATTGGGTATAGACCCTACAGCGGTAAGAGAAGAGATGGAAAAGGATGTGTTTACCGTAAATGATAGTAGATTTAATGATGTTATAAATTCTGCAGCCACAACAGTAGGGCCTATGCTGGCCGAGCAGACTGATTTAATGGCTAAGGTTGCAGAATATCTAAAATTAAAGGTAAAGGCAGAATCAACAGAAGAGGAACGATTCAAATGATGGACAGAATTTCCGTAATAAAAAAAGTGACTCAAAAGCTTTGGTATGACCGCTCGATGGCCTTACGAGAAGAGCTAATTAGTCTTTTTAAAAGGACACCTTATCCAAAAGACTTACAGCTAAGAGATTTTGCAAGTCGTTTTAATATGGATAAGGATGAGCTTAAGACTGAGGTATATAAGCTTCTTTCTGATTTTATTTGGGGTCGTGTATTCAAGCATTGGAATGTGTCTGATGACCAGTTTGATCCAAAAGAATTAGCTATGGGTATAGAGGTAGAACAAGAACATATAAATGACCCAATCATAGCTAAAGCGATAGCAAAAGCTCATTTAATGGAAATTTCAGACTATTACACACGACTAAAAAAGATGGAGGACGGGGCTAAAAACAAGACAGCATCTAAAAAATATATTTTTAAGATGGCTATTGTATCTAAAAAATCGTTGTCTGACCCAAATCAATATAAGACTCCTGCAAAATTTACAGAGAAAGAGACATTAGCAGCTGTCAGGCAATCTATTATAGCTGAAATGGATGCTATTAATTTATATGAGGCGATGAAAGCTTCTTCTGATAATGAAGAATTTAGAGATTTACTGGATCATATTATTGAAGAAGAAAAAGAGCATTCTGCAGAACTGTTTGTATATTTACACAAGGTAGATCCCGAGCAACAAGATGCTTTTAAAGAGGAAGAGGCATCAGAGGAAGATGTTGTACTAGCAGATAGAAGAAAATATGTTGAGGATGGCCGGAACGAATACATACCACCTAAGATTAAGCCACCTAGACAAGATTGTCGTAATAAGCATAAAAGAATAATAGATGATGAGGTGGCACTAAAAGATAAGAGAGAGCAGGATAAGGATTTAAAGTTATCAGAAATTTCTGCAAAAATAATAGAAAAAATCAGAGAATAGAGTTGACTAAAATTAGTTAAAATTATATTCTTATTTTATAGGGGGATCTAATAATAATAATTTTTTAAGAAAGGGATTTTCATGAAGTTGTACGTTGGGAATTTGAATTGGAGTCTTACGGAAGAAGAATTAAAAGCTGTTTTTACAGAATGTAGTACTGTTAAATCTGTTAAGATCATTCGGGATAGAGAGACTGATAGATCTAAAGGTTTTGGTTTTGTAGAAATTGAAGGTACTGAGGAGAGCGTAGAAAGTCTACAGGGCAAAGAAGTAATGGGTAGGCCCATTAATATACAGCCAGCAGTAGAGAAGCCAAAGACTTTTAAGCCTAGGGATGATACAGACAAAAAACCCCATTGGGTTATGTCTTAGTTTTAAAAATAAATAAAATTTTAAGGAATTGCTTATCCAATAAAAGATTTTGTATATTCTTGTAAAATATTTTTGATATCATTTTTAAAAGCTTCATGTTGTTTATTTTATATTAGTAGTTAAGCGTAGCACTACGGTTTTAATATACTAATATACTAATTTACTTTATTTTACTATGAATCGCAAAACTATAATTAGTAAGGTAATGGCTAAGCTTGGTATGGGTTTAGTCACTCCAAAAGATATTAAAGATTTTATTAAAGAAAATCCCGCTAGTATAAAGGATTATATTAACAAACACTATCCTCTTACAGGAATGGGTTTTATACGTAGTCTAACTAAGTATTTGGATAGCATGCCCATGCATGCTTTACCACCGTTACAGCTAGGGGATATCCTCAGGAAGCTCATTAAAGAGGACTATTATACAGAAAAGCAGCTTATTGAAAAGCTTCCCAGTCATAAGAAGTTTATTGAGATGTCTTTAGGCCAGAAATACGTGGATATTTAAGAGTATCTGCACCGTTTTGATATTTTTTTAAAGTCTATTAAATAGTCAACGCTTCGTAAAAAATCTCTGCCGTCTTCTTTTCCTGTCATTACAATTTCTACAAATTTCTTTATAATATGAAATTCGGTAATAGTGTTTTTAGGATTTTTAGATTTTGTTAGTGCTATTGCCTTCAGATAAGCTATTGCATTATTAGCTTTTTCTAAAGATGCTCCATCTACAAGTAATCGTACTATTTTACCAATATTTGTATTTTTTATGATATATTCAGGGACTAGCACTTCCCAAACAAGTGTAGAATCAAATTTAGCAGCATTAATTAGCTTATAAGCTAAATAAACAACATCTTCTACGCTAAATGGTAATTTGGGTAGTTTTAGATTAATTTGTGGAGTTTTGTAATTAAAAGGTTTTTTATCTAAAAATTCTATAAAGCTGTCTGTTCTTACCAGTAATAGCCCAATACAATATTCTAAATAAGTACTACCGGCAGCAATACCTTCTTTATCTTTTACATATGTTGCATTTGACGACATTTTATATAATTCTGTTTGAATTGCAATTTCTAAATTTTTTTCAGAATCATCATTCTGTTTTTTAAATTCTTTATATAGTATAGTTGCCGCTTCTTCACAATTGAAATGTCTATAAATCGCAATAGTAAAAGGATAGATAAGTTCTCCATGTGAAAATGGATTTTTCTTAACTAAATCTGCCAGCTTTTGAATAACGGTTGGTGTTTTCACAGTCACCTCTCTTATAAAATTGTAATTTTTATTAATGACAATAGACTAATTTTAAATTATAAAGTGCCCAACTTGCTAGTTCAGGATCATTTTCTTTAAGTTGTTTAAGAAGCTCTAATTTAGTCCAGAAGGTATTATTCATCTTTTCTAATTGATTTTCGTCTATTGTATTTTCCATAGCTTTTTCTATTGCCAACATACTCGCTTCTAGAGTCTCAAGATATTCCTCTTTTTTTCCACCCCAGCTCATCTGATTATAATAACCACCATGATCCATAAAATCTAATATATTTTTTATCATATTCCCCCCTACTCTTATAATATACCATAAAAACATAAGAAAGTCAAGTTGCCTAGGCCGAATAGAGTAATAAAATCAAGTAGTTATGCCTTAAATTACGCTGCTTTTTTAATAAATTCAAGAGCCTCTGGGAGGCTTTTATTATAGTTATTAAGGCTATTAGAAATGCGTTTCATGTTTAGAATACCTTTTTTATTGATATGTCTTTTAAATAAAAATTGTTTAAAGGTAAGTGTTTTAACAAAGCCTGCCTGATTAGCCCAAGCCGCTAAATCGATATAAAACTCTCTATTTTCAGAATTCCAACATTTCTCATGTCTCATGATATAAGGCAAAATCTTTCGTTCTAAGCACCATAGGATCCTTCCTATATCTTCTCCTAAAGTGGATTTCCAGCCTACAAGAAGACACATTTTTAATTCCCATTTTTTATTGATATATTTTTTTACTAATTTAGCCTTTTCTGTAATTTCATTATGCTGTTTTGGTAAGTCAAAACTAAACAGATAGTTACCGTAATAATTTAATTCTGAGAGAAGTTTTAAATTAGTATCAGTAGCTAATCGAATATCTAGGCCAGAATTAAAATGTACTTGTATTTTTCGATCCCTTAATTCTGTCAAAATTTTTTCATGATCTGGATAAGCTAAAATATTATTATCCATTAAATAAAGTATTTTATGAGTATTAGGATTGAATATGTCATCAATATCGTTGACTTTATGTATCATACCTTCTTTTTCAGGTACTACACAAAATCCACATTTTCTTATACAGCCTCTAGTTATAAAGCCGTAGGCTATTTTAGAATCAGAGTATACTGAATAATCTTCAGATTCTGCGTCGACCTCAGGTGGTAATTTACTATGAATATCGTAGCCTGTTCCACCAATTAGTACATTAGACATATCAGAAAACTTTAAGACATCTTTATTCCAATTATATAAGACAGAGGCATATACTTTTAAATATTTAGAAGAGTCAATAAAAACCTCTTTTTTTAATGCAGGATATCCGCCTTTTTCTAATCTAAGTATTTCAACATCGTGTTTCATTCTTTTATGATAGGCGCTTAATCTCATTAAGGCTAGGTTGGGTATCTTGCCGTCTACATCAATTAACAAAACTTTTTTATTTGACACAATTACTCCTTATGTGGTCTTTGTTTTCCGCCATTAGGTGCAATATCTCCTACTAATCTTTCTTGATAACCAAAAGGAAATCTAAAATTAGTAGTTGGTATTGCCCATAAATGGTATTGATTAGCCCCATCAACAAGCCTTGATTCTGCAGGATATAGTTCTACTGCCTCACATTCTTCTCCAACTAACTCATTCTTAATTCTTTGAAAATGTCTCCAATCATGTATAGGGTTCTTATCTAGTCTTTTAATAGATAGATGCAACATTTCAAAACCAACATCGTTTGTTGTTATTTTGTTAATTGCTACTTCGTATAAATTATTTTTAAAAACTATGCTTTCAAGCATTCGCTTGTGTTGTTCTTTAGCTGGTTTGATATCTATATTCATTCTAGTAGCCAGATCCTCAGGAGTAAATTCAGGATAATAAGCCCTTTGAAAAGGCTGCCAAGGTGTTTTTTGTTTTTTATTTTTTCGACTCATATTAACCTCCGATTAACTCTTTAATAGGTATAATTATATAACCTTCTTTTAAGCTATATTCTATAAACTGGGTTTTACAGATCTTCACATTAAGAGACTTTAATAATTTTTTTATAGAAAGTACTCCTGCAGTTATTGTGAAATCTCCAGTGTCTATTGGTCTGATTGCTAGTTCTTGTGTATTCTCATTGAAAAAAACATCAGCTTTAGAAGCTTGTGCTATTTCTAAAGGTAAAGCTATTCGTCCATTTGGACGTATTGCTATCTGTCCTTCTTTTCTTTTCTGCTGTCCTGATAATTTTTTAAAGCCTTCTATCATGTATTACTTCCTTCTATGATTTTAGAATAACATACTTATGTCCTTTTGTCAATATAAAAAAAATATCAATAAAAACAATAAGATAAATAAATATTGACTTTTTCTTTGGGTGTGTTATAATAAGTTATTGAAATTAAAGAGGAATGTTGTTATGCAAAATGTTAAGTCATTGAATTTAAAGGTTTTGTTAAAACAAGCCTCCTTAGCGTAACTAGTTGTTTTTATTAATGAAAGGAGTTTTATGAGAGTTAGGGATTCTCAAAGAAGTAAAGTCTACAGGGCTGAAAAAATTCTTGAGGGGCGCAGCAAAAAACAATTTAAACCACTTGATGAGGTAGTCACCTATATAAAGGATGTGTATACCAGTAAGTGGTTTAGGAAGCATTTTACAGGTTTACCATATACTATACTAGACGGTAGAGGTAATCGATGTGCTTCTGCTTCCACTGGTGTTGCTGCTGTTACATTTAGATTCCCGAGATGGTCAAGAAAAGATTGGGTGATTTTACATGAGATATCCCATGCTGTAATAGACCATGAAGTGGCTTGGCACGGTAGAGAGTTTTGTATGGCGTATCTTAAACTTGTAAAACATTTTATGGGAGACTTGGCTTTTAAAGCGCTGAAGGATTCTTTTAAAAAGAACAAAGTAAAATATAAGAAGAAGAAACAACTATCTGAGGAGACGAGACAAAAACTTTCTGAAGCTCTTAAAGGAAAACTTTATATTGCTAAGACTTTTTCAGTATCTAGAAAACTAGACTTAGATTGATAACTTATTAATTTTTATTCATACTCTGAGTAGTATTACAGGTGGAGGTTTTTGTGTACGAAAATGATTATGAAATTGCTAAAAAGATAGCTAAACAGAAGATAAAGACGGCTGGAAGAGTAGAGCATATTAAAGATCATTCAGATACTAAAGATAAAAGAGAACATCTGGAAGGCTATCAATTTAATGAAAAGGGATTAAAAGCTGTAGCGGAGACCTATAATCACCTAGCTAAGGCGTTCGCTAGTATGATTCAAGCCAGTAATACTTTTAATAAAATAAAATCTTCTCAAATATCGCCAGACGGTAGGCTTGGTGGAACGGGGTTTGTTCAGCCTATACATAATATAAGAACATCATTTTCAAATTCTGTAAATACCATAAGTGAGCTTATTGATACTTTTTATGATGAAATAAATTCACCTTATTGGAAAAAACAAACTTTTGAAGATCATCCAATTGTGAAATCAATTTTAAATGAAGCTGATACTATTATAGATAAAGCTGAGGAAAAAGAAGAACAGCCTCTTGAGGTGAAAAAACCTTAGATAGTTTGTGATATGTGAAAGTAACATACCCGCCACGCCTCTAGCTCTTTTGGGCTATGCGCATTTTGGGCGGGTTTTTTGTGAAGGAGAGAACGTGCAAGGATTGACGATCCTGGGTGGAGACGGAAAGCGACTAGGACTACTTACGCGGCGTGTTACAAATAAGGCGCTAACCTTAGTCTATGATCATCTCGTTATAGAGTACCCCCTTAATACATTAGTAAAAGCTGGAATTAAAGAAATGGTAGCTGTCATAGGTGGTAGACACAATGGAAGTATTGTGAATACTTTGGGAGATTCTGTTGAATTCGGTGTTACTAAAATGAGTTACGTCTATCAAAAGGACCCAAAAGGAATAAGTCATGCAATTTATCAAGCAAAAGGTCATATATCCAATAAAGTTGCTGTAATTCTAGGTGACAACTTCTTTGAAGATGACATAACCCCTTATGTAAAAGAATTTGAGAAACAGGAAAAGGGATGTGCTATCTTTACTAAAGAAGTACCTGATCCTGAACGCTATGGGGTAGCTGAAGTAGATAACTTAGGTAATGTTTTAAATATTATTGAAAAACCTAAAAATCCAAAAACTAACTTAGCTGTAACTGGCCTTTATTTTTATGACAATACTCTCTTTGATAAAATAGAGACATTAAAACCTTCAGCTAGGGGCGAGTTAGAAGTAACTGACTTAAATATGCTTTATGTTAAGGAAGGTACCTGTAAAGCTTATCCCATTAAAGGTTATTGGAATGATATGGGTACCTTTGATAGTCTCTTAGAAACAGCCAATTTTGTAAAGGATAAGAAGTTTGAGCTGAGTTATAAGATTGATGCTTGGTCTAACACAAACTCTTAGCCGCGATTTTCTATTAATATCTATTGACTAACAGAGTGTTTTTACAACTTAAAGGTGGGCTTTTAATGGAAAAAGCGCATAAAATTGTTCTTGCCTTCTTAAATTCTGCAGAAGGCTATTTTCATTGCAAAAGGATTTTAGAAGATCAAGTCAAACAGCCGAGAGGTCAGTTTGGACCGTTAAGTGACCGTCCAGAGAGATGGGATTATACTGATATCAGAGACATTAAAAAAGAAGACTATGATAATATAGTCAATAAGGCTGTTAAATTTATAGATAAAGATCTTTATAAAGTCATTCCTGATGTAGCTCTTAGAGCTGCTTTAGATTTTGCCATATACACTTTTGATAAATTTCGTTTTCGTTCAAAGATTAATGCTCCTACTTATGAGTTATTGTTTAATATTTTAAAATCAAAAGTGTAGAATTTCAAAGGAGTCTGAATGTTAGTATATAAGCTTTTGGGTGACAAAATTAATGCTGTAGAGAATGATAAAGTCACCGCTGAAATGCCTATGGCAGATTTTGTCAGTGATGAGCTTGATTTAGTAGAGACTTTAGTTCTAGAATTAAAAGATAGGATTTATTTAGGTGAAGGTGCCCTTGATGAATTAGAGGGTATTGTAAATGAGCATCTTATTGAATATTTTAAGAAGCTCTTTAAAGATAACAAAAATGAACTGGAATCAAGAAAGGTCATGAGTGAGATATCTAAATTGAGATCTCATTTCAAAGCCCTTGAAAAAGAGTTACAAAAAGAATTATTGGCTTACTCAAAAATTGCGTTACACAAACTTTTGAAAAAGGATTTAAAAACTGGAGGAAGTATTATGTTTAAGACCCTTAAAGAAGCGAAAAAGTTTACATCTCATTTAGATGCTCTGGCTACCGAAATCCAGACACTTAATGACATTGACGAACAAGTAAAAATGCATTTGGCAGAAAGACTCGATAAGATATCTAATCTTATTGAAGAAGAGTCTTCAAATAACGAAAAAATAGCTAATGGCGTAGGCTCTGGCTCTTGGGCCTTTGATGCTGATGAAGCTCGTTATATGAGTACTTTCGGTGGTACAGGCGCTCTTAAGAGAGATGCTGATGAACCATATATGGATCAATATATGCATGATGATCATAAAGAAGTACTGCAGCGTAAAGAACCCCAACTGATCAGGGATGACGGCGCAAAAGTATTGCAGCCAAGTGATAACTATAATGAAGCAGAAGTTGCTCAGAAACTAAAAACGGCTGTAAAAGAATATTTAAAAACAAAGTAATAATAAGGTAAGCTATGAAGAGGTATTCTACCGATCTCTTTCCTATGCAGACAAATCCCTTTAATTTTCAAAAGGGAGATGTTGTAAAAAAGATTTACTCTGACAAGGTTGTAACACCTTATGTTGGTGTGGTGACTGCCGTCATACCTTCTACTAATAAGCTAGAAGTACAGTGGCCTTACGGCATGGGAATGGAAGATCCTTGGGATCTCTTAAAAATGAATCCTTTGATTTTTCCTCCAGTAGTGAATGAGGATAAAGCATATAAGACTTACCAAAACGAATTAAGTCACAAGTATTTTGAAAAGCTGCAGCCTTATAACGTACTTAAAAATTATTTGGAAGATCAAGTAATGCCGGTCGTTGTAAGTGCTGCTGCTTTGTATAACAGTGGTTGTAATAAATCAGATGCTTACATTAGACTTTCGTCAGACTTTGATAATAGACGAATTATTGTTGAAGCTTTAAATAAAGTCTTCAATGATCATATTGAAATGGTAAAAGTCCTTCATAAAGAGAAAGATATTTCTGTTTCCTTAGCAGGTACTAGCGATAAAGGCTTTAAAATTGTCGTAAAACATGGACACGATAAAGAAGTGTTTAATTATGATAATTTGAAAATTGCCATAAAAGCATATCACAGATTTAGTGAGTTACTTGAAAGGCATTATAAAGAAGACGAAGAGACTGTCTATAAAGATTTAGTAAAAGCTGCTTCTTTAAAATTGGCTGCTATAAAACAGGAATCTTCAGAAATAAAAAAGCTCGGTGGGAGCAACAGTCTTGTGAAGGATACTATAAAGAAAAATCATCCTGAGGCATCGGATTTAATTACCTAACCGAGGTAATTAACTATGGCTTTTTTAAAGCAAGCTTCTCTGACAATCGAAAATCCAGATATAAATATTAATAAATGGATTAATCGTAATCCTAAGATAAAAGTAGCTAGTCAAGAAAAGCTTGTAGATTATAAAAGTATTATTCCTGATTTTAATCCAGACGACTATCTTCTGACTCATTGTACCATTATAGCTTCTGTGAATGTTGAAAATGCTCCTACTCCAGTAAGTTTTAAGAATGAAAAGACTCAAAATAATTTTAAAAAACTTGAGGGCAGTGCTGATTATTATATTACTCCAGATACTAGTAAGTATATCAACAGTAATGGTGATGCTTGGACAAAAGAGCTTTTAAAGAAGACCTATAAGACCTTTATAGGAGCTGAGAATTATTTAGAGCATTTACAAGATCCTAAATACTCAAAAGGTAAGATATTAGATGCAGCTCTTAGAGAAGTTGATGATGGTAAATCTTTATTTGTGGATATCCTTGTAGCTACAAATAAAAAACATAAAGATTTAGTAAATAAGATATCTTCAGGTGAGCTTACTACTCTTAGTATGGGCGCTGCGGTAGATTTTACTATATGTACAAAGTGTGGTCGAGTTGCTACAGATGAGACAGAGCTTTGTGAGCATATAAAGTACGAGAAGAAAAATTCTTTTATCAGTGAGCATGACGGTAAAAAGAGGGTAGTTGCAGAGCTGTGTGGAAGTCCTTTATATGAAGACAGCAATAAGTTTATAGAGGGATCTTGGGTAGAAAATCCTGCCTTTGTAGGAGCTGTTTTGAGAAACGAAATAAAAGTATCAGAAGAAATGGTAAAGCAGGCTATTTTAAAAAATTATAGTAAAATTATTAACTCTTCTCCAGAACTTAAAGAAGCCTCTAGGATACTTGTAGCAGCTTTAAAAAAGTCTAAGGTAGCTCTTACTCCAGTAGAGGATGCTCCAGAAGAAAAACCAGCTGATGAGCCAGTACCAGAAGTTGAAGATAAGCCAGCTGATGAGCCTGTAATACCTGATGAACTAAAGGGTATTGGTGAGCCTCCAGTTGAGGAAGAGATTCCAGAAGAAGAACTCGCAGAAGAGACTAAAAAGCCATACGATAAATTAAAAGAAGACATAAAAGAGACATTAAAACATCAAATAAAAGAAGAGATATTAAAAGAACTGGGCACTAAAATTATAAATGCTCCAGAGCTACCTCACAGGAACGACAACCTAGTACACTCAAGTAAGCTTGAAAAAATTGCTGAAAAGATAAGGGTAGCGGCAAGTATAATGAAAAAAGAAGGCTTTACTGGTCTTTATAAGAATGGCTATTCAAGAGAAGAAGTGCTTAAGCTGGCCTTTTTATCTAATAGATATTCAATTAATAAAGATCTTTTTAAGACGGTAAATAAGCTAGGTAAATCAACTACCTTTGCTACATTTAGACGTTATATGAAGGCCGTAGAAGCCGATTTGAATAGAGATTTGACCATGAATGAGAGAAGGGCACTTGAATTACTTTTGCAGGATGTTGAGAGCTAATTGTGGAGGTTACAGCTTATAAACCCAGAATTATAAAAGTAAGAAAGCCGAAGACGCCAAGGCAGCGTATGAAAACTCGGCTTTTATATAGGAAGGATAAATTTAAGAGACGCCTATACAATAGGATATATCGCAGAAGATATAAAGTGCAGTTATCAAGGAAGCGTAAATTGTACATGTTAAGAAAGAAGTTTAAGAAAGGGTAAAGTAAGAGTCTAAGTAGACTCAATACTAACGGAAGTAAAAGAAACCAAATAGGAGGATTCTAATGAGAGAAAGACTAACAAAAAAAGCTATGGGCCTGAACGATAGCCCAACCACGATGCATGTTGATCATGCTAACCCACCTGTTGAGAAATACGAAACAGGTAATCCAGATGCTTGGGCCGAAACCCCAAATATGTCGCATCCTTGGGACGAAGAGAATGCTGCTGGTCGTGAGCCATCAGGTCATGCTAAAATGAAAAGCTATGCAGCTATGGTAAAAGAAGCAAAAGAAATGGAAGAGAAAGCTCTTCATTGCTTGAAACTTGCTCAGGATATGCTACCAGATGCTCCACAAGATTCTCAAGAAAGACAAGCTGTTGATTTTATGACTATGTCAAATAAAGCAGTATTGGCTACTCTGCGCAGAATGAGAGAATTTGAAGCTCTGATTAATGAAGCAAAAATTGCTAAAGTAGTTGATGCTTGCTTGGATGTATTAGCTGATGAGAAAAAAGAAGATAAAAAAGAAAAAGAATACGAATACGAAGAAAAGAAAGCTTGTGATGTAAAAAAAGAAGAAGTGAAAGCTGAAGAAGAGGAAAAGAAAGCTGAAGAGAAAAAAGAAGAAGTAAAAGCTGAAGATAAGATTGCTCGTATTGTACAGGCAGTGCTTGAAGTACTTTCTGAAGAAGAAGATGTTGAAAAAAAGGAAGAGGAAAAAAAAGAAGTAAAGGCTGAAGAAAAGAAAGAAGAAGTGAAAGCTGAAGAAGAGGAAAAGAAAGCTGAAGAAGAAAAAAAAGAAGTAAAGGCTGAAGAAAAAAAGGAAGAGAAAAAAGAAGAGGCAGTAAAAGCTGAAAAGAAAGCCGAAGAAAAGAAAGAAGAGAAGAAAGAAGAAGAAGTAAAAGAAGTAAAGGCTGAAGCGAAAGTTGAAGAGGAAGTAAAAGCTGAAGAAGAGAAAAAAGAAGAAGTAAAAGAAGCCAATCTTGAGATTTCTTTTGACGAAGCTGCAGAAGTCCTAGCTTCTGAAGAGGATATGAACACGCTCGCAAGTCTTTTCTCTGCTGAAAAGAAGGAAGAAGAGAAAGAAGAGAAAAAAGAAGAGAAAAAGGCTGGCGTAAAGTCTTTGAAGACTGTTACCGCTTCTAAAGAAAATTCTGAAGTTGAAGATCTTGCAAAGCTTTGGAAACGTGAATAACTGAAAATTAAATAGGTCTATATATAAAAAGCCCTCCCTAAATATCGGGAGGGCTTTTTTATTTATCTAAGCTAGAATAGCATCTATCCACTTAAGAGCAGCTACTCGCTGCACCTTGTTAGAACCTTCCCTTAAAGCTGGCTTTACATATTTAATAAGAATATCTTTCATGGTAGTATCTACTTCTTCTTTTACTGTGTTTTTATCATATCCCTCTAACCATATATCTAAAGTAATAGGTATAGGCAAAACAGAAAATGAAAAGTCTTCATGAAATTTCTGATTAGAAAGATCTCCTTCTACAGTAACTCCCTTGGTATCTAGATTACATGAACAGGTGGCAGTTGTATTACAGGTTGTAGTAGAGTAAGCCCCCGGCTGTACATAATTTGCAAAAGCTGTCGTATCAGAAGACGAAGATGTTCCTAAAGTAGTACTTCCTACAGCGGTACCTACAGAATTACAAGTAATTGTATTATAACGCCAATTAGGATCGTAAATATAAAAATGATTGGGGGGATTATAAATAGGTGTATAAACAGGTGTGTAAGTAGTTGTAGCATAGTAGTCTATTTCTTCATAGACTGTCACACGTATATGCCCATTATCAGGATTTGAAGGATCTTGTGCTAAACTTTTGTCAATAGCTTTTTTTATTGACATAAATTTAAACTTATTTCCACTATCATTATCCGTAAGAAATCTCTCTAAATCTAATGTCTGTTCTGGGTATAGTACAAGTTGTTTGCCAAATAGGACATCAGTACCGTCAATAGATATACCTATCTTACATCTCTTATTCTTTTGATTTTTTAGTCGTAATTTATACTCTGAATCAAAAGGAATAATACATGTCCTACGACCGTTTTTGTTTACTTCTCTAAGTAGATGATTGTCATGAATTACCGATACTACAAATTGACTCTGATAAGCTGCCATAGAATTCTCCTTTTTATGTGGCTCGGGCAGGTCCACGGTTTATAAGCCCGATGAAAATGGCAGCTATTAAATTTTATGAGTAGATTATCAGACGAATACTTTTCTTTTTACTTGGCAGATTTGTCGCACAGTATCTACAATATTTAGGGATTCTTTGAAGGCTAATAAAACAGGATCTCTGGAAAAATCTTTTCTTTTCCCTTCTTTAAATTCAATAGTGTTTTGAGAGCAAAAGAAATCTCTGCCTACTTTTAGAGGGGCTCCCTTTAATGAAGTAAGTGTATTATAAGAACATATAAAAGTGCCACCAATCTCTTGAGGAGCACCCTCAAGTGAGACAAGCTTATTGTGCGAGCAAGCAAATCTACCATGAATGATTTCAGGAGAGTGTTTTAAAGAGGAAAGATTGTTTACATGGCAGTAAAAATTATGACCTACTATTTTTGGAGCATGATTTAACGATGTAATATTATTATAAGAACAATAAAAATTATGACTGATTTCTTGAGGAGCCCCCTCAAGTGAGCTAAGCTTATTATAAGAACACCAGAAAGAACCAGTTATTTTTTTAAACTTGAATGGTAATTTTTTTAAATTTTTATAATTTAGTATATAATTTAGATTAACATTGTGAAATACACTAATAGAACCATCTTCATGCTCGGTATACCTATGGATTCCAAAGTCTTCTGGTCTCATTTACCTAGGCTCGAATTGTTGATTTGTCTCCGCGCTTTTTATTGGCATTAATAAGGCTATATTTTTTCTGTAAAGACACATGGCCTTAGAATCCTTTAAAGCAAATAAAAGTCTATAGGATAGTATGTCTATAGAGTCACTATCAAACAGACTACAGTAATTTAGATAATTCTTAATCACAATTTCTATTTTTTCAGAGTACCTTCCACCTGTCAGTAATACTGTAGCATCTTGTATGATATTGTTGCTTGTCCTTAAAAGTCTTCTCAATTTATAAATAGTCTCACTATCTTTTTCTGTTATTGCAGGGCATACTCCGCAGTTTTCGTACGAAATTTCTATCATACTTCCAAAAACTTTCCTATGGCACTGTGTAGGCTAGCCAAGTCATCCTTTGATACTTCTTTATTAGTAGTAGAAAAAAGAATTTTGTCTTCTATTTCTACAAAAAAATGAGTCTCCTTGCCAAACACAAATCTTACTTTTTTATATGTAGGAATACTGACATTTTCACAAGGCTCCCATTTGCAACCCATTGTATCCATATCAAAGCCACAATTTATCCTAAAACTACCTAATTTATATTTATTATCAACATAGCAAAAGCAAAAAATATTTGTGGTATCTTCTGATAGCTCTAGGGGTATTACCCACTCCTTTTCATCCCAGTGACTCCACCGTATAGCTTCGCCCTGCACAGATAAAAAAAATTTTTTATTAAACATCTTTTTTTCATGAGTAAGTGAAACTTCTGGGTTTGCCATATTCACAAGAGACTGTAAGAAATCCATATACAACAATGTATACTATCTTGTGCTTTGTGTCAACATAAAACTTTAAGAGTATTTTTTAGGCATGCCAAACTCATATAATTATTGTAAATTAAAATAGAATTCGGAGGGGGGGAATATGCAGACTATTAGTATAAATTTTGATGATCATGATTTATTTAAAATTCAGGTAAAACAATATTATAAGGAGCTAGAGTATCTGATCAAGAAATTACCTAAAAAAGAACAGGATTTATTTTCTTTATATTTTGTTTTAGAAAAACCACAAAAAGAAATTGCCTCTGTTTTTAACCTTACTCAAGGTGGGGTCTCCCATAGAATTAATCGAGCCAAACAAAGACTCAGGTATTTAATTGAACGGCCTATATTAAAAAAAGAGACATTATTTAAAGAGTTGGTACCTGTTGTACCAAAATTAGAAGACAGGACTATGTTGTGGGAGTTGTATAAAACAAGTTGTCAAAGTGATGCTGCTAAAAGTATAGGTGTCTCCCAATCTTCAGTGAGAAATAGACTGGTAAAATATTTAAAGAAATTAAAAAAAATGAAAACTAATAAAATATTTGCTAAGTATTATGATGCCTTTTCTTTATTATTTGAAGACAATTTTAATATTCTAAAAGAAGTAAAACTACCAAAATGGGAGCATAAAAATAAGGATAAAGAACTTAATACCAACAAGGATATGTACCTGAAACTTACAGCTTCCTTGAATATAGGAGATACTGTTTTAATTTCTGAAGGTGCTTATCGCAATCTTAATGCTAAGATATTAAAAGTTTATGAAGAAAGTAAAACAGCAGACTTATCAGTACAGTTAAATACTTTAAAAGTGCTTGCTAAAAAGATTCCTTTTAATTGGTTTACGAAGAAAAATGATATGCTCTTAGAGAATGTAATACATCTTTTGAAGACTAAAAAACAAATGACAAAAGAAGAATTAATTCATCGTATGCCTATGCCTAAAACTACTTTAAATAAGTATATAGACTATCTTAATAGTCACAATTTAGTGAATATAAGTAAAAGTCCTTTACATACATATATCAGATATAATTTTTAATTATCTGTGTCTTTATCCTGACTACAGGTATATGTCTGATTTAAATAACTGTACTGCTTGTGTTTTTGTATATCCACAGCGGTAATATAATTTGTGGTAGCTGTACCAACTGTGAATCCTAAAAGAAAAATAAAGATCAACATAGTTCTCCTGACTTTTGGTCCTGTGGAGATTGCTATATCGACTGAGCTACACAGGAATAAAGCTAAGATACACAGCTAAGCTAGTTGTTGTCAAATAATTTTATTGTGGGATTTTTAGAGGAAGAAGGCGTTATTAGTAAAACTGGTTATTATTATTATCTTATTTAATTTATTTACGGAAATTGTTACGGAAATTACTGGTTTTTAAGAACAGAAATTAAAATTTTTTATTATAGCAGCCGGTGAATTACCTAATTTATTACCTACGTTTAGGCTGCCCCAAGAAAATATAAAAAGTTACGTAAATTGCTACGATAAATATTATCATAAATTGGAAGTACTTCTGTTCAAGAGCTGTTCTACTAAAGGATCTTTGACCATTTATGTCTATCACAATAACATAATAAAAATTTTATATTCCTATATTAATTATGTCATAACATAGACTTAGCTCATTTTTCAAGAGAAATAAAGTATTAATATTCCAGTATTTATTGTGATTTAGGCTACGTCACTGTCCTATGTTTTAGGAGAGTGGTGACTTAGTAAATATTAATTTTTTAGGAGGTTACTATGGGGTTTTTAGAGGAACAAGGCGGGATTCTCAGAATTTTATACGTTGGGACCCGTAATACGATTGAATCACTAGAAAGCGCTGCTTTCACAAAAGTGAACAATGATCCTGCTATCCCACAACTTGCTGCTAACACAACCACAGCTCTCGTAAAGAAGCTCGGTCTGTTGGCTGGTTCAGTTGTTGCGGTTAAAGGTAGCGGAGTTATTGGTGCAGCTGGTGCAGCTGGTGTTAATGACAATGTTGTTGGTCTTATGGTCAACGATGCTGCAGGAAATGCCTTCGAATCTTCAAGTGCTGCAGCTTCTGGCAAAGGCGTCTATGTTTGCAATATGGGCGTGTACGAAGCCAGTATTTTTGAAACAGCTGATGTAGCTGGTGGAAGTATTGTCGGATCTTATGTCCCAGGCGCAAAGCTTTATTCAAGCGCAAATGGTCTTTTGACAACTGCTGCCGGTCTTGCTGGTGGAGCAGCTCTTCCTGGTTCTACCGTAATTGGTATTGTCATGAAGTCTCCTTCTGCAACTGATATGTCCATTCGTTTTAACATGAGAATTTAAGTTAGTTTATATAAACAATTTTTGGAGGATTTAAAAATGGAGAATTTTGCACAACCCGCCAGCAATGAATTAAAAGAAAAAGTAATTGCTGAGTATATAAAGACAGCCGCTGGCAGACAAAAACTGGCTGCTTCTATGATTCAGCCTCTACGCTATCGTAGAGATTATACATCGGTAGGCCGCAGGGCTTTCTTGGTCGAACAGCTCCCGGACGGTGCACTTCCAGTGTACGATAAAGATACCAAAGCTACAGCATACGTTGTAGGCGAAGAAGGTGAATCGATTCTTGCTATTCAGAAACCCAAAAGGGTTATTTTCCCATTGTTCGAAATTTCAAGTTTGCCAACTATTCCTCTGACTCAGGTCAAGGAACGCAGGTTTGATCTGATCGAACGTGCTCAGGACCTCGCTAAAGCTGAAATTCAAGCTGAAGAAGATGGTCGCGTGTTTGGAATTATGGATGCTGTTGCTGGCAACGCTGCTGACGATGGCTTGACCAATCCAGATATCGCTGTTGCTGCTCCTATCACAGCTTCTTTCTTTGCTGATGCTTTTGCTGATATCGAAAGACACGATCTTCGTGTTGCTCGCATATTCATGAATCCAAAAGATTATACAGATGTTAGAAAATGGGGGCGTGACGTCCTTGATATCGAATCACAGGCTTCCTTATTGAAGACTGGTTTGATGGCTTATCTTTGGGGCGCTCAGATAATTGTATCGAGAAAAGTTCCAGTTGGTTATGCATATGTTTGTGCAGAACCAGAGTTTTTTGGCCGTATCCCAGTTCGTACAGAATTGACTGTACTTTCTGCTGATGATCCAAAAGCTCGTACGATTGGCTTCTCGATTTTTGAAAACCTAGGAATAGGTTGTCATAACCCTGGCGGTCTTTCAAGATTAGTAATCGCTCGCTAATTAGATAAGTATTTGATTTTGTTGTTAATTTAACCTCGATGTCATTATTTTTAAATAATGACATCGGGGTTTTTATTTATCTTTTTCAATTGTTAATAAATTGGTTTTTGCTATAGTTAAATCTCAGATATTTAGGGGGAAACAAGTGGCACCTAGAATACCTTTAACTCCAGAACTAGAGGCTAAAATACAAAATTTAATAGATCTAGGATTATTTGACGCTCAGATAGAAAAACAACATGGAATACCTGCGACTTGGGTAAAAAAATATAAAAAACTACATAATATACCTAATAACTATTATAAGCAATTTGATACTGTTTTTGATCCTGAAAAAGATATTATTACTAAAGCGCAATTAGAGGAATGCATAAAAAAAAATCTTACTATAAATCAGGCTGCAGAAAAGTTAGGCGTATCCAGAACTGTGGTGACAACACGTCAAAAAGCTTGGGGACTGTCATTCAGTAAAGCTAAATTTGATCCAAAAAAGTATGAAGAATTAAAGAGTTTGGGATTATTAGACAAAGAAATAGCTGAAAAAATGGGGATGACATCTCATGGCCTATTTAGTAGAAAAAAAGACTTTGATTTAAAAACTGATAAGAGAAATTGGGAGACCATAAGTAAAGAAGATTTAGAAGATCTTTATCTGAAACAACATCTTCAGGTTTCAGAAATATGTAAAAAATTAAATAAAGCTCATAGTGTTGTTTATCGATATTTAAATGAATATAAGATAACACTTAGACGAGAAGACGGCATACAAATAAGAAAACCAGAATTACAAGAATTACTTAATAAAAATATTTCAATAGCAGAGATAGCTAAAATAAAAAATACAACTCCTCTTTCCATAAAAAAAGCTATGATTCGTTGCAGTTTAGATAAAGGAATTTTATATAATGATATTGGGGAGCCTATTAATGTTTTTACAACAATTCAAAAACAACTAATATATGGAGGCTTGCTAGGAGATTCTTATTTAGAATATGAACATGCTAATGGAAGTATTAGATTTGTTCATGGACCTTTACAAAAAGAATATCTAGAATATAAATATAATATATTAAAAAATTTCTCACAGGCACACGGCGTTGCACTTAGAGTTGGAGAGACTGTTTCTTATGCCTTTAATACTATTCAAAGTCGTCTTTTTACTGACATGTACTCTCTTTTTTATAATCCTTTAAAATATGTTAATAAAAAAGTTTTAGATGAATTAGATGAAAGAGGACTGGCTTTTTGGTATATGGATGACGGATATCTGCATAATGAGAACAACCCCTGTCTTTGTACGGAATCTTTTACTCTTTCAGATGTTATTCTTATACAAACCTATTTTAAGGAACGCTGGGGAATTACTTGTGAAATCACTAAAGAAAATAGAATATCTTTTAAAGAAAATAACGGATTTAAATTCATAGAGCTTATTCGGCCCTTTATTCTTACACCTTTATTTAGTTACAAATTAATAAAAGAATATGAAAAATATAAAAAAAGTGTGCTTATCAAAAAAGAAGAATGGCAGAAATTTACAGAAGAAGAAATGCAGCAATATGTGAATAGAGTATTTGATTATTATAAGCTTAAAAGGTTTCCTTATGTGAAGATGGAAAATAATAAAATAAATAAAACTCTTAATTGTTTATTTAATTTAAACAGTCAACAGATAAATAAAAAAGAAAATGTTTTATCACAGAATTTAATAGGTCAAAATATTTGTAATTTTTATATGCCACATATTTTTGAGACACGTAATAAGGGTTCGAGGACTCCTATAGAAGTTTTTAATAATGATATTCTATTTAAAAAAGCTATTAAAAAAAGAATATATCACGGTGGTAGTGACATGTCTGATTACGGTATAAGAAAGACATTATCTTGGGCTTGTGGGGCTATTAAAGTATCTAATTTTAGGCCGACTGTTGCTAAATATATTTACGATAATTACTCTGGGGAAGGGGTTGTTCTAGATTTTTCTGCAGGATATGGGGGAAGACTTTTAGGAGCAATATCTTCAAGTAAAGTTAAAAGTTATACTGGTATAGAACCTTGTATAAAAACATATACAGGATTATCAAAAATGGCTCAAGATCTTACAAATAAAAGAATTATTTTATATAACGAACCTTTTGAAGATATAACTTTAGAAGAAAAATATGATTTAGCTTTTAGTTCACCCCCGTATTTTAATATAGAAGAATATGAGTATGCCGATACCCAATCTTTTATAAGATATAATACAAAAAAAGAATGGCGAGAATATTTTTTAAAGATTTTAATACAAAAATCTTATAACTTATTAAAGAATAATGGTTATTTTATTATTAATATAGCGAATGTCAGGACATATCTCAATTTAGAGGCAGATACTTTAGCTTTAGCAAAAGAAATTGGCTTTTCCTTATTAAAAGTATATAAAATGGAGTTATCTAGTATGTCTAAAAAAGACAAATATGAGCCTATTTTTGTTTTCAAGAAAGGAGCCTCCGATGACCAAGACTTATGAGTTATATTTACATTATAAACAGGGTGACGATTTAGCTAATTTCATAAAACAGACAAAGACTTCTCAAGAAGCTCTTTTAGCTTGGGCAGCCTTCATGGAAAGTAATGCTCAAACTATAAAGAGATTAGTTGAAATCTTTGAAGGTAAAAAGCTTTTTATTGAACAAGCTGACACTCATTTTATACAAATAGACGGGGATAAAGAGTGTTTAAAAAAAGCTGTGAAAGAAAAGCTTCTTCAAATTATGGATTGGGAAGAATCAGAAGAATAACTTTAATGTTTACCTATGTCATGGCTGAGCTTTCTATTTTTACTAAATGGCTTAATGAAAATTTTGATCAGTAATATTTAAGCTGATATAGTCTTTTTCTTTATCTTTGAATTCCTAATGAAAAATAGCCCGCACTGTTTGTAATTTTAGAGTAATAATTTCCTGTGACCAATACGGGTGAAGATCTTCTATTAGTATCTGCAAATCCTAATTGTCCATAAGTATTTGTTCCCCACGCCCACAAAGTACCATCTACTTTTAATCCAAATAAATGAGAATACCCACCAGCGATATTTACAAAGCTATGACCACCCACCACTAATACAGGTGAGGATCTAGGATTTGAATCATTACATCCTAATTCCCCTTCAGAATTATATCCCCAAGCCCAAGCAGTACCGTCTGCTTTTAATCCTAATGAATATTGATATTCACAAGCTATATTTATAAAACTATGACTACCTACAACTAATACAGGTGAGGATCTATAACTAGTATTTGTATTTTGACCTAATCCGCCAAAATCATTAGCTCCCCAAGCCCACACATTACCGTCTGCTTTTAATCCTAATGAATGATACTGCCCACAAGCTATATTTATAAAAGTATGATTTCCTACCACCAATACTGGTGAGGATCTATTAGGGGTATCATTATGCCCTAATTCCCCTTCAGAATTATATCCCCAAGCCCACACATTACCGTCTGCTTTTAATCCAAGTGAATAAATATCCCCACCAGCGATATTTATAAAAGTATGATTTCCTACTACTAATACAGGTGAGGATCTATTATTAGTATCATTTTGTCCTAATTGACCAAATGCGTTATCTCCCCAGACCCACGTAGATCCATCTGCTTTTAGTCCTAATGCTTGATTATATCCACCAATAATATTATTAAAACTATGACTACCTTGTACTAGTATAGGTGAGGATCTACTAACTATACTATTATTTCCTAATTGGCCGAAATTATTTCGTCCCCAAGCCCAAGCAGAGCCGTCTGATTTTATTCCCACAGACTGATTAAATCCACCAGTGATATTTATAAAAGTATGATTTCCTACTACTAATACAGGTGAGGATCTATTATTAGTATCATTTTGTCCTAATTGACCATAATTATTTTGTCCCCAAACTTGGATCTGTCTTGTTAAAGGTAGTTGATTACTATTTACATTATAATTTTTAATATAAATTTTCCCATTTTTGCTACTTATATAAAACAGCCCATATAAAGCAGGACTAGGAAGACTTAATATAGTGGTGTTGAAACCGCTATAATTATCACTATAAAAAGGTTGAGGAAAATTTATGTCGACACCTAAATTAAAATTATAAAAATTAAATGTAGGCTCTACAACTACTATAATTTCTTTATCTGTTGTATTGCTAAAAGTAAAAGAGATATTTCCATTCACATCAGGCTTATAAAAGATCTTTCCTAGACTCCAGTCTATATTTGTGGTGCCTGTAAGATCTATAGGAGTATTTACATCTATAGGAGTAGGGTATGTCGAGTAATTTTGAGTATGGTTGCCAACAACTATAATATTAGCCCCATCATAATATTTTAATTGATTAGAAGTACTGTTATACCAAAACTCATCTGTCACAGGTGCTACAGGGTCTGTGCTTACTATCTTCACTGTCTTTTCTATAATCGTTATATCATCTTGTGTTACTACTGTTTTTGTTGGCATATGTCTCTCTTAAAAGTTATTGGGGTTGATAATTTGCCCACCTATTCCAAAAATTTTAGTAAAACTAAAATTTCCAATTACCTGTATTGGCGAAGATCTCGAAATATTATATCCCCAATTCCACACAGTACCATCATTTTTTAATCCTACTAAATTAGCTATATTTATAAAACTATGACTACCTACTAATAATACAGGAGATGACCTGTAATTTGTGTCATTATGTCCCAACTCACCATCAAGATTATACCCCCATGACCAAGCAGAGCCGTCTGATTTTAATCCGTAGGAAGCCCTTTCGCCAGCCGCTATTTTAATAAAACTATGACTGCCAACTACAGCAACTGGAGAATTCCTAATAGTTGTAGAATTATCCCCCACAGCACCCGAAGTGAGTGGTATAAGGCTAGTATATTGAACTCCCCAAGCCCATATAGAACCGTCTACTTTTAAAGCCAAGTTATGATAATCTCCAGCAGCTATGCTGATAAAGCTATGACTACCTACTACTAAACTCGGAGATGACCTGCTAATTGCAGTATTATCACCTAAGACATTTCCGAAAGTAGAAAAATTCTGTCCCCACGCCCAGCAAGAACCGTCTAGTTTTAACGCTGTTGTATGGGCATCTGAACTAACTATACTGATAAAGCTGTGCCCTCCTACTACTAGTACTGGAGATGAGCTAGATATCGTATCACCACTTCCCAATTGACCATTGCCATTATTTCCAAATGCCCAACAGGATCCATCTTTTAAACCGTGGGAAAAATGAGTACCACAAGCCATATTTACAAAACTATGACTTCCTACTACTAATACTGTGGAAGATCTATTATTAGTATCTGTATTGATTCCTAATTGACCATATTTATTATATCCCCAAGACCAAGCAGAACCGTCTACTTTTAATCCTAAAGCTTGATAATTGTCTGATCCGATATATACGTTAACAAAACTATGATTTCCTACGACTAATACAGGGGAAATCTGAGAACTGTTATTATTATTACCTAGTTGCCCAAAATTACCAGCCCCCCACATCCAAGTCTGATTTAAAGGATATACCCCTTTAACAACACTGCAATATATTACAGAATTTGTCTGTGTAAAAGTATAAATCGCGGTCTCCGAAGGATTCAGTATTAAATTAGTACTAGAAATATTTGTAAATTTTAGGCTAGGAAAAGATATAGTATGAGAATTATATAAATCACTATTTATTACAGTCATTTCTACTTTTACACCATCTGCAAAATTAGAAAAAGTAAATGTAGAATCAGCACTTATTATTTTATAAGCTTTTCCCCAATTAGCATCTAAGTTTAAAGCGGGTAATTGTATGACACCGTCAAATTTACGTAGGGTAGCATTTGAGGAGCTTGTATTAGTCACAAATGTACTATAAGTCTTATCTACCCAAGTCTGAGTATC
>Ga0209777_10000365_pt1 | contig 76143 bp, 61 predicted proteins | sample FrelakmetHBP12HB_FD_187147 | JGI IMG/M metagenome (GOLD analysis project Ga0209777, IMG submission 187147) | Freshwater lake sediment microbial communities from the University of Notre Dame, USA, for methane emissions studies -HBP12 HB (SPAdes)... | ecosystem: Environmental > Aquatic >...
AGTCGCCTCCGGCCGGCGGATCCCTCCGCGCCTACCCCCCTGGATGGCGACGGGACCGTATTCTCGACTGGTCGCCAGACGAACGGGGCCCACCGAGTATTCAATCCGCTCACCAACAATGATCCAAGCCATGATCCGATCCTGGTTCACGCAGCCGAGATCGGCTGCATCTCGAGGCTCAGGAACAAAGGCCCGGAAACGTTTAACTATGCCGCCAACATCGCATGCTTTCTGACGAATAGGGTCAGTAGTCGAACCGATGCGCAGATACGTTCATCAGAATCCCGACCATCCCGAGGGACGACACGAGGAACGATCCGCCGTAGCTGACGAATGGAAGCGGAAGTCCGGTCACCGGAAGGAGCCCGACCGTCATCGCCATGTTCACGCCCGCATGGTAGAGCAAGAGCGTGCTCACACCCACCGACACGAGCCCCGAGAACGGGCTCCGGCAATGGAGGGCTAGGTAGTAGCCGCGCACGACGAGGACGAGGAACAGCGCGATCGTCGCGAACGTCCCGAGGAAGCCGAACTCCTCTCCCACCACGCTGAAGATGAAGTCGGTGTGCTGTTGTGGCAGGAACGCCAGCGCTTTCTGCGATCCCTTGAGGTAACCCTTCCCCCAGATCCCCCCGCTCCCGATCGCGATCTTCGATTGAAGTATCTGATAGCCCGCGCCCCCCGGGTCCCTCTCGGGATTCTCGAACGTCGTGAGCCGCGCCTTCTGGTACGGCTGGAGGTGATTCCAGAAAACCGGCGCCCCCACGACCACGGCGACCTGGACCACCACGAACAGGGCAAGAACGAGCCACGACAGGCGTACGCGCCAGAGCGCGAGGAGTGATCCGGCGAGGAAGACGCCCCACAAGATGTGGTGGCGGCAGAGAAGCAACCCGACCAATGGGCTCGACAGCAGGAAGATGTGGAGCCACGGGAGTCCGCCCCACAGGAGCATCGTGAAGCCCATCGCGGCGAACGCCCCGGACGTCCCGAGATCCGGCTCCTTCAGGACGAGAAGGAGCGGGAGCCCGATCAGCCCGAACACGATCAGCAGGTTCGTGAGACGCGCCGGGTCGCGCCGCTTCGCCACGAGGAAATGGGCCAGGACGAGGCAGGTCGTCACCTTCGCGATCTCGGACGGCTGCATCCGGATCGGACCGTAACCGAGCCAGCGCTTCGCGCCGAGCGCTGAGGTCCCGACCATGAGAACGGCGATCAGCAGGAAGATCGATCCCGCATACAGGATGTACGAGGTGTCGTCGAGGACGCGCAGCGGCAGGGTCATCGCGATCGCCAGCGCGATGAGCGCCATCGGCATTGCGAAAAGATGGCGGGAGAAGTAGCCGGCGCGCGCGCTGTCCGGGAACTCCGTCGCGCTGTAGACCGCGAGCATCCCGAGGATCACGAGACCCAAGGTGGCGAACGTGAGGTACGGATCCCAGCGCTTCCGGTAGATCCTGAGCGAGCCCGGAATTATCACGGCGTCCCCCCATCCGCGATGGGCGACGCGACGGGGTTCAGGTATGCGTCGATGACCCGCGCCGCCGCCGGCGCCGCGATCACGCCGCCGTGGCCGCTCTCCTCGAGAATCGCGACGACGACGATCTCGGGGTTCTCCGCCGGAGCGTACCCGACGAACAATGCGTGGTCCGCCCCGTGCGGGTTCTGCGCGGTGCCGGTCTTTCCCCCGACCCGGAACGGTTTCACCTGCGCCCTGTGCCCCGTTCCGCCCGGGCCCTCCACGACCGCCTCGAGCGCCTCGCGGACAACCATCATGTCCGCGTCGGTCGCGGGCAGCTTCCCGAGGACGAGGGGCTTGTCGGGCATGGTCTCGGCCGTCGCGCCGCGCCCGTCGAGAACCTGCCGCACGACGCGCGGGCGCAGGATCGACCCTCCGTTCACGACGGCCGCCACGAAACGCGCGAGCGCGATCGGCGTGAGCAGAAGCTCCCCCTGCCCGATCGACAGGTTGAGGGCCGCGCCCGGCCCGGGCGGACCGCCGCGGTTCGCGCGATACCAGTCCAACGTCGGCACGAGCGGCGCGCGCTCCTGCGGGATATCGATCCCCGTCCGCGCGCCCAGGCTGCACGCGGTCGCAAACTGGGTCAGCCGGTCGACCCCGAGGCGGATCCCGACCTGATAGAAGAAGACGTCGCAGGACTGTGCCATCGCGTCGCGCAGAACCAGGCTGCCGTGTCCTCTCCCGAGATGGCAATGGAAAACGCGGTTGCCGAAGAAGAGCCCTCCGCGGCATGGCGTCGGCATCGGTGTGAGCGGGTTCAGGCATCCATTCGACAATCCTGCGAGCGAGGTCATGATCTTGAACGTCGAGCCGGGCGGATAGGACGCTTGCGTCGACCGGTTGAGCAGCGGGTGCCCCGGTCCCGAGAGGGCCTTCCAGTCCTTGCTTGAGAGGCCCGCAACAAAAACGTTCGGATCGAAGTTCGGGCGGCTCGCCATCGCGAGAATCTCGCCGCTCCTCGGATCGATCGCGACGATGCACCCCGGGTGCGCCTCCGTCGCCTCGGAGAATTCCTTCTTCTGGAACGCAGGGATCGAGTCGAGCGCGGCCTCCGCGGCGCGCTGGACGTCAAGATCGATCGAGAGGATCACGTCGTCACCCGGAACGGACGGAATCGACGGCAGTTCCTCGAACAGGTTTGTCCTCCGGCCGAGCGCGTCGACCTCCACGTATTCGACCCCGTCGACCCCGCGCAGGTATTCCTCGCACGATTTCTCGACGCCGGATCGCCCGACGAGATCCCCGGGACGATACGGACGTCCTTTGTTTCCGGAATCCCGATCGAGCGGGTCCGCGTCCGATTCCTTGTCGGGGTCCCGGTCCGCGCCCTTGTCCGTCTCCAGGCCCAGATCGCTTTCCGAGACCTCCCCGAGGTAGCCGATCAGATGCGAGGCGAGCGTTCCGTACGGGTAGCGCCGCGCGGGCTCGGGCCGGACCTCGACGCCCGGTAGCTTCTCCATCCTCTCGACGATCGCCGACAGCGTCGCGAAATCCAGATTGCGCGCGATCGTGACCGGAACCGAACTCGTGCGTCGCGCGCGCTCGACCTCCGTCCGGAGATCCTCCCGATCGCGGTTCAGGACCCGCGCGAGCTCGGCGACGACCGCGTCTCTGGCCTCCGGGTTGTGTCGGAACGCGCGATCACGCGCGTCCAACGAGAGGTGATAGCTCGGCGCGTTGTCCGCGAGCACGCGCCCTTTGCGATCGAGAAGTCGCCCCCGATGGGCGTGGAGGATCTCGGGCCGGATGCGGTTTTCCTCGGCCTGCTGGCGGTACGATGGCCCCCGCACGATCTGAAGGTGGACCAGCCGCACGCCGATCACGCCGAAAAACAAGAGCGAGAAGACGACGAGCGCTCGGAAGCGTCCGAGAAGCGACTCCAGCGAGAAGCGATCATCGGGCACCGAACCACCTCGAATCCCCCGTGACCGAGTGGATGGCGACCGCCAGGAGCGGCGCGGCGATTGCCGTGTAGAGGGCGGTCGGCAGGACCCAGCGGATCCAGATCAAGCCGATGCGCCCCGGCTCCAGGCCGGCTATCAAGATAGATCGGATGGTCTCTCCCGCCAACATCACGACAAAGAGAACCGCCGCGGCGACGATCGCATCCGACGACTCGACAGCGTCTGAAATGATGGCGGTCAGGTAGGCCATCGTCGACCAGACGAGGCTCGTCAACCCGACGCCTTCGGGGCGATCGACGTCGACCAGAAGCCCGAGAACAAACCCCGCGATGATCCCGGTGCGCGCGCCGCGCGCGAGCGTCAGGTAGAAGACATACGCGGCGAGGAGATCGGGTTGAACCCCGGCGATCGCCAGCTTCGGCCCGACCGTGAGTCGAAACACCAGGGCCGCCCAGATGCCCACGACGAGGCGGATCCAAAAGCGGGTGTTCAAGGTAGCGCCGTCGATCCGCCAGGGAGGGGGGGCGTCGCCGCCGGCGTGAGGTCCGGTTCGGGGAACAGGGATGAAGCGTCCCCCTCGCCGGGCTTCTCCTCGATCACGAAGACCTCCTGGACACGGCCCCGGCCTGCGGCCGGACGAACGCGCACCCGCTTCAACTGGGTGCGGGGGTCGGGTTCGGTGCCGAGCACATGGCCGACTCGGATTCCGCTTGGAAAGATCTCACCCAGGCCGGACGTCGTGATCGGATCGCCTGGACGGAAATCCGACTGGAGAGGAACCGGATCGATCGAGAACTCCTGCGGCCGCGCGGGATCCCAGTGAAGGATCCCCTGCTCGCGGCTGCGGCCATCCACGACGCTGACCGCGACCCGAGTGTGCCAGAGGGTCTCGACCTCCGCCAGCTCCCCCACGACGCGCGCAACCCGACCGATCAATCCGTCGGTGGAAATGACCGCCATCCCGGGGCCGGCCGGGCCGGCGAGGCGGACCCAGAGGACCTCCCCCGGCCAGTCCATGGAGCGGCCGACAACCCTCGCGCTGACGATCCCCAGGTGCGCGCGTTCCTGCATTCCCAGCATCCTCCGCAAGGCCTCGTTCTCCCGTCCCATCTCCCCAAGCCGGGAGATCTCGAGTCGATCGGCGGCTACATCCTTCTGCAGCCGGCGATTCTCGCGCTCGCTGAGGAGGCTGCGCTCGTCCCAGCCGAGGACCGCGCGAACCGGGAGGAAGACGCTCCATTCGAGAGCACTGGAGATGCCGCGGCGGACGTTCGGAGGCGTGGCCGCGAGGAGGCCCGAGGCCGCCGCACAGGCGGCCCAAACCACGAGGCTCTTTCGCGAGGAGCGGTTGGGACCGCGGGAGGGCATCGCCCTACGAGCTCCGCATCAAGACCTTTTCGTACTGCGCGAGATCGTCGAGGATTTTTCCCGCCCCGAGAACGACCGCGGACAGCGCACCGTCCGCGACGCGGATCGGCAAGTGGGTCACCTCACGGAGGAGCTGATCCATTCCACGAAGGAGCGAGCCGCCCCCGGTCATCACGATTCCACGGTCGACGATGTCGCTCGCCAGTTCGGGCGGGGTCTCCTCGAGCGATTTCTTCATGGCCTCGACGATCGCGCCGATCGGCTCCTGCAACGCCTCGCGAACCTCGACCGATGTGATCTTGATCGTCTTCGGGATGCCGCCGATCAGGTCGCGTCCCTTTATCTCCATCTCGAGCTCGGTCTCGAGACGGAAGCCGCTCCCAATCTGGATCTTGATCAGTTCGGCGGTCTGGTCGCCGATCAGGAGGTTGAAGGCCCTCTTGACGTACTGGACGATCGAATCGTCCATCTTGTCGCCCCCGATGCGGATCGACGTGTCGTTGACGATCCCGTTCAGGGTCATGACGGCGATTTCTGTCGTGCCCCCGCCGATGTCGATCACCATGTTCCCGGTCGGCCGCTCGACGGGCAGGCCGACCCCGATCGCGGCGGCGATCGGCTCGGCCACAAGCCACGTCTCTCGGGCGCCGGCATGCTCGACCGAGTCGCGCACGGCGCGCTTCTCGACCTCGGTGATGCCGGACGGAACGCAGACGATCACGCGCGGCTTGACCAGGAAGTGCCGGCTCTGGACCTTCAGGATCAGCTTGCGGAGGAGGTCCTCCGTTTTTTCGAAGTCGGCGATCACGCCGTCCTTCATCGGGCGGACCGCCTCGATCCCCGTGGGGGTGCGGCCGAGCATCGCCTTGGCCTCGGCTCCCACGGCAAGGACCCGCTTCGTGGCCTTGTCGACGGCGACGACCGAGGGCTCATTCAGGACGATCCCCCGTCCCTTGACGTAGATCAGCGTGTTGGCGGTACCGAGATCGATGGCGATGTCATTGGACATCAAACCTAGGAGCCGTCTGAGCCCCATCGAGCCTACCTCTCTGCCCCTCGGGCGACTCAGGACTTACCCCCCCCCAGGCGACTCAAGGCCAGCACGCTAGCAGACAAGTACCCTTGGCGCAAGCGCATCAACCTCCAGGCGGTTCGAGGCCCTTCGCTTGACGTCGAAACGGGGTCAGGTTAGGCTCCTGTTGGTTTCGCCTTCGCGGGGGGGCGGGCATCGGGTTGACTCAAGGGGTTGAGGAGGTTGGGAGATGAGGTCTGAGCGGCTTCTGGCGGGGCTGGCGATGTTGTGGGTCGCCATCTCTCTTTCCTGCAGCAGCACGAACGGCAACGGTCCCGTCGGACCCTCGCAGACGGCCCTCCGCATACCGACCGACCTCCTGATGGAACGGGTCGCCCCCGACACCCTCCGGATCTCCTGGAAGTACCAAACAGCGAGCGCTCACGGCATCCGGATCGAGCGTTCCGTCGGGAACGCCGGGGCATTCGCGCTACGCGACACGGTGCTCACCGACGTGTCCTTCTATGCCGACACTCTCGTTCAGCCCGGAACGACCTATTACTATCGGGTGCGCGCGTACTTGAAGGCGAACATATCGGATCCTTCAGAGACCGTGTGGGGCACCGCGGCGACGGACGTCCCGCCGACGGTCCCGGCTTCGCCGGATCCCCCCGATCCTCCGCCGGATCCGAACTTCGAGGTCGACCCGGGGCCCGTCACGCTGCAGTGGACCGCGACGGATCCTGATGCGGGGGACCAGATTTCCTACGACGTGCTCTATGGACGCTCCCGCAACGAGATGACCTACATCGCCCGGGCGATCACCGCAACCAGCATCGCGGTGCCGGAGCAGGTAGTCATGAACTCGCACTACTTCTGGCGCATCACGGTCCGTGATTCGAAGGGAGCGATGAAGATCGGCCCCCTCTGGGGCTTCAACACCACGGTGGAACGGGTCACGATCCCGGCGGACTCCTCGTCCACCTACTTCATCATGGGGAGCCGGAACCGGACATTGCCTTCCGGGGATCCCAATCCATTCTGGTTCCCGAGCAATCCCGTCCGCGTGGGGAAATTCCAGATCGACAAGTACCCGATCACGAACCAGCAGTACGCCGATTTCCTGAACCTCGCGCTGCATCGCAACCCGCCCCAGGTCTTCACGACCGGCGGGGGCGTCTACGATCCGGCCGGCGTGACGCTGTACGCGAAGACGAACGAGCTGAGCGACTACTCCCAGATCTCGTACGACAGGGATCTGGACGTGTTCATCGTATCGGCGGGGAAGGAACGGTTCCCTGCGATCGAGGTGTCGTGGGAAGGCGCAACGGTCTACGCCGAGTTCTTCGGCCGCCGCCTCCCGACCGAGGCGGAGTGGGAGTTCGCCGCGCGCGGAAATCAGGGCGAAGCAGGGGACAGCACGTTCACGCTCCCGGACAACTCGCATGTCACCGTCGGGTTCGGCCGGGACTATCCATGGGGGGACGCCTTCGACCGGCGGCGCTGCAACTACCTCGGCAGCGGGGACCCATACGAGGGCCAGGGCCGCGTCACGACGACGCCGATCGGCTTCTTCGACGGGCAGTCCCACGGAGGTTTCGCGACGCTCGACGGATCGAGCCCGTTCGGCGTGCAGGACATGGCCGGCAACGCCTGGAACTGGTGCTCCGACTGGTACACGGGGTACGACAATCCTCACTTCCCCCCGACCGATGGGTTGTACCGGATCATTCGGGGCGGAAGCTGGCAGAAGGGGCCGGATGCGGTGCGTTCGTTCGTCCGCAGTTTTGCGAGTCCCGAGCAGGCGGACTGGGCGATCTGCTTCCGGACCGCGAAGACGCTGCCGTAGGCCACGATCCTCGGTGCGGAAACTCCACGCCCCCGCCGACGCCGGCGGGGGCGCTCTTGTCAACGGCGCGCCGCTCTAGGCTCCCGGAGCGATGAGATCGAAGCCCGCGTTCAGGGCGCGGGAGAACGCCGCCTCGAGCGACTGCGGGATTCGTCCGCGGAGCGCTTCGAAAACATCCTTGCTGAAGCGCATCGTCTCCTCCGGTTTCCCTCGAAAGGCTTTCCAGATCCCGGGACCGGCCCGCTTGTGCGCTTCGACGAGCGTCTCGAGGTTGTGGATCTTGTCCGCGGCCGCGACCAGGCACGCTTCCGGTGAGGCGGAGCGCAGCCGCTCGACCATCCGCCCCTTCCGCACACGCCACGGAAGGCTCTTGTCCTCAGAGACCTCCTGGACGATCGCGTTGACCCGCGCGCCGAACTCGTATTCGAGGTCCTCCGGGGTGACGTCCGTGTCCTCGAGAAGATCGTGGAGAAGCCCGGCGATCACGCCGTCCTCCTGCCCCCCCGCTTCCTGCACCATGAGGGCGACGTGCACAGGGTGCGTCGCGTAGGGGATCTGCGGATCCGCCTTGCGCATCTGCCCCGCGTGCGCGGAGAGCGCCAGACGGATCGCCCGCTCGACTCTTTCGGAATACATCGACTCCTCCTCGATCTGCTGGTCTCGCCCATTGTTCTCATAGAAGAAGCGAACCGCTCTCGGCAAGGCCGCGGACCCTGGCGCCTTCGTGGGCAAGAAGCCAGCGCTTCCGATCCAGCCCGCCGCCATACCCGCCCAGCGTGCCGTCCGCGGCGATGACGCGATGGCAAGGGATCACGATCGCGACGGGGTTCGAGCCGTTCGCGAGCCCGACCGCGCGCGCGCCTCCCGGGATTCCGAGCGCCTTCGCCAGCTCGCCGTAACTCTTCGTGCGGCCGCTTGGAATGCGGCGCAGCCGCGCCCAGACGCGCCGCTGGAAGGGCGTGCCGCCCGGATCGACCGGGAGCGAGTCGATCGTGCGTATGTCCCCGCGGAAATAAGCGATGAGCGCTTCCCGGGCGCGGTCGAGCGGGAAGCCCGGATCGATCTCGACATCCTTTCCGAAGCGCTGCGAGAGCCTCCGTCTCGTCTGCTCCGGATCGAGGTCGAACTCGAGCGCGCAGAGGCCCCGCGGACCTGCGGCGAAGGTGATCCTGCCGACGGGCGTGTGCATCACGGCGATCCCGAGCTTCATCGTTTCCTCCTTGGGCTCCGGTTTACGGTCTCACGCGGCTCTCGCGCGACGGCGAAATCCGGGTGCCAGACATGGATCGTGGCGTACGCGCGCCAGGGTCGCCAGGCTTCGGCGCGGTTTTCGATTTCCCGTACGGACCCACCGCGGAGCGCCCGGCGAAGCCCGAGGTCCCCCGATGGGAGCGCATCCGGCTCCCCCATGCCGCGCATCGCGATGTACCCGGCGGTCCACGGCCCGATCCCCGGGATCTCCCGGAGGCGCAAGAGCGCGTCATCGAGACCGGGCGCGCCGTCCAGGAGATCGGGCCGATCGCGGAACGCCGTGGCGAGGGCCCGAAGCGCTTCGGCGCGCGCGCGGGGCAAACCGATCGAGGTGAGATCGCCGCACGCCAGCGCGCGCGGCGTCGGGAACACGTGGGTCAGCGCGCCGGAGGCTGCCGGCAGCGTCTCGCCATGCGCCCGCACGAGCCGACCGGCCAAAGTGCGCGCGCCGGCGACCGAGACCTGCTGCCCGAGAACCGCCCGGACCGCGATCTCGAACGGATCCCACGCTCCCGGTACGCGAAGGCCCGGCCGCGCGGCGACGGCGGCCCCGAGAAGCGGATCCCTCGCGAGATGCACCGCGATCGGCAGCGGATCGGCATCGAGGTCGAAGAGCCTCCGCGCGCGCTCGACGACGCGCAACAGATCGTCGGACGGCGGAGTACCGAGTTGCAGCAGGAGCGCGCCGCCGCCGGGAGCGCACCGAATCTCGATCGTGCCGGCGCGCCCTCCGGTCTCGATCGTCCTGCGGTACGCACGGTCCACCACCTCTTCGACGCCAGGGATCGCACGGCACGCGAAGAATGCGAGGATCGAGTCCCAATCAAACGGCGGGCGAAATGGCAGGCGGAGGGAGAGTTCCCGGCGCCGCGGCACGCTCCGGTTGCCGCGGTCGTGCCGAGGATCGCGCCCGCGGCGCTCCATACGGATGCCTTGCCTTGCGCGCAGCGCCGTCGGCGGACCGCCGAACGCTTCACGGATCGCCGTGTTGAATCGGCGCAGGCTGCGGAAGCCGGAGGCGAAGGCGATTTCCGCGATCGGCAGGTCGGTCTCATCGATCAAGCGGCGCGCGAAATGGACGCGCCGCGTCCGCGCGATCGCGAGCGGCGAGGCGCCGAGACGCTCGGCGAAGAGCCGGCGAAGGTGGCGGGCGCCGACGCCGAGACGTTCCGCCATCTCGTCGACTCCCGAGCGGTCCATCGCGCCCTCCGCGATCAGCCTGAGAGCGCGTGCGATCGTCGCGGACGTTCCGGTCCATGCCGGCGTGCCGGGCGCGGTCTCGGGACGGCAGCGGCGGCAGGGCCGGAATCCGGCGTCCTCGGCTGCGGCGGAGCACGCGAAGAAGCGGACGTTCTCGAGTCGCGGCGTGCGGGCCGGGCAGACGGGACGGCAATAGATCCCCGTCGTCAGGACGCCCGTGAAGAACCGTCCGTCGAATCGGGGGTCGCGGCTCAGCACCGCCTGATAACACATCGCGGGATCGAGAACCATGCCCAAGGTATAGCAGGACCGGCGGCAACCCGCTCGCCGTTTTCGGACGTGGCTGCGGGAACCGGCAGTCTAACGGAGGATCGCTCGCAGGACCCAGGACGGGACCGCCCCGCCGATGTTGAACAGGGCATGGATCAGGATCCCCGGCAGGAGGCTCCCCGTCTTTTCCCGATAGCGGGCGGCGACGGTGCCGAGCCCGACGCCGAGGATCATCGGAACGAGCGCTCGAACGCCCATGAAACGCCAGAGAACGACGTGCATCGCGCCGAACACGAGCCCGCTCGCGAGAACCGGCGCGCTCAACGAGCCGATCCGCAACCGGGACCCGCGCAGCGGGGCCAGCGTGCTCTGGAAGAGCCCCCGCATGAAGACTTCCTCGCAGACGCTTGCGTAGATCCAGATGAAAAGAACGGTCGCAAGCTTCGACTGCGGAAACGGATCGTTGGGGACACCGGGGTGCATGCGCGACCCGACATACTCCATCACGGACAACACCGAAGTCGGCAGGGCCCAGAGCAGGACCCGCGGATGGAATCGATACGAGCCGATCGTGAACCCGTAGAGGGCAAGCCGTCCCTTCGTGAGCAAGGCGGCGAGGGCGATCGACAGCGCGAGCATCAGGCTGTGCGTCGTGAAGGAAGGGGGGACGAATCCGCCGGGCCGGGGCCCCAGGAACAACGGAGCCTCGAGGGCGATCGCAGCGACGAAGAGCCAGACCGCGAACGTCCGGGCGATCGATGCGGCGACGGCACTCCGCGTCGCGTTCATGTCGGCAGGGTCACTCATAGTCACTCCGTGAACGAGCCGGCGAGCAGGATCCGATTCCCGAGATACGTCTTGAGCTCTTCCAAGTACTTGTCGCGGGCATCCAGCCAATCGGCCTCGCTCTGCAAGAGTTCGTACCGCGAGATCCGGCCGTCGTCATACCGTTCGCGCGCGATCGCCCTCTTCTCCTTTGCGATCGCGATCTGGCTCGCCATGATCCCCAGGCGCTTGTACCCGACGTCGACCTGGTTCGCGAGCCTCGTCACGTCGGCCTGCGCGGTCTGCTTCGCTTTGGCAAGCTCCAGTTCCGCGCGGTTTGCTTCCGATCGCGCGGCCTGCGCCGCCGCGCTCGCCGCCCCGCCGTCCCAGATCGGGTAGCTCAGGTTGAGCGAGACGCCCCAGCCGTTCGTGTTGATGTTGTTGTCGGGGCTGTTCTGGTACCGGATCTTTCCTCGGCCTGCCGAATAGCCCGCCGTCAGGTCGCCGGTGAGCCCGTGCCCCGCGGCTGCATACGACGCGGTCCGTTTCGCGCGGAGCTGATTGCAGACCGCCTTCCGGACCGCCACCGATTTCTCCCAATCCCGCGTCATCCGGGCCAGCTCCTCCGGGGTGGGATGACCGACAATCCGGGGTTCCTCGACCTCGATCCGCCCATCGACAGGGTAATCGAGCAGGAGCGCAAGGGCCCGCTCCTGTTCGCTCAGCTTGTCCGCCGCCTCGCGGCGCGCGAGCTCGGAATCGAGCTTCGCGGAAGCGGTGGCGAGCCGCGCCTCCGCGGTGATCACGCCGTCCTGCCACTTCACGGAATCGGTCTCGGCCTTGATCCCGGCCGCATCGAGCTTGACGGCCTCGAGGGAATCCTCGATCTCGCCTTGCAGCAGCCCGATGTACGCTTCGGTCACCTCTTTCTCGAGCCCGGTTTCCTCCTCCATCATCGTGAGCCGGGAAAGGTCGAAGTCGTCGTGCCGGTCGTTCAGCTCGTTCTTCGCGTTCGAAGGCTTCAGGATCGGCTGCACGAGCCGGAAGTCGAAGTACCCCTGCTCCCCCCGCTCGTTCAGGAACGACCCCAAGGGCGCCGTCGGATCCGTATCGGGGTATCGATTGCGGGTCGAGGTCAGGTTGGCCGTCATGCTCAAGTTGCCGCCGGTCAGCAGACTCTGCTGGAGCTTGAAGTACGAGTTCAGGCCGAAGTCGCTCGTCTTGTAGAGCTGCCTCCGGAACGAGGCGCCGAAGAACTTGTACGATTGATCGACGTTGTACGAGGGAAGGGCCCCGTTGATCGTGAGGAGCGGAACGTAGAAGTTGATCCTCTTCGCCCGGTAGTTCGATTCCGCGATGTCCTTCTTCTCCCGGATGATCGCCCCGCGGGACGAACGCTTGAGCGCCGTGTCGATCGCAGAATCGAGTGAAAGGGCCTGCGCGCCCGCATCGGCGGGGCCAAGCAGAACGCCGACTGCCAGGAACGGCGCGATCCTCTGACAAATGATCGGGAATCTCAACTTGCCCATCCCCCTACTCGTAGCGCAGCGCGTCGATGACGTCCAGCGTCGCCGCCTTTCGCGCCGGATAGACGCCGAAGACCAGTCCGACGAAGGTGGAGACCCCAACCGCGAGGAGGATCGCGAAGGGGGAGACGATCGTCGGCCAACCCGCGTAGAGGCTGATCCCCTTTGAGAGTGTGAGCCCCACGATCAACCCCGCCATGCATCCGACAAGACAGATCACGACCGATTCCAGGAGGAACTGCCGCAGGATGTCGCCGCGCGTCGCGCCCACCGCGCGACGCGTCCCGATCTCGCGGGTCCGCTCGAGGACGGTGGCCAGCATGATGTTCATGATCCCGATCCCGCCGACCAGGAGCGAGAGACCCGCGATCGCCCCCATGACGATGTTGAAGATTCTCTGCGTCTTCTGGGACTGCCGCAGCAGGGATTCCGGAACGACGACCTCGTAGTCGGGGATCCCGGCGTGCCTGCGTTCCAGGATCCTCTGAACGAGCAGGGTGACGGGCGGGACCATCGCCACGTCCTTGACCGTGATCGTGAGCTGATCCACTTCGGGAACGTTGTAGTTGCGCTCCTCGCCGGTCTGAAACGAGAAGAACATCCCGCGGCCGCCGTAGATACGCTCTCCCGTGATCGCGCGCTCGATCTTCTTCACGGCCGTGCTGTACGGGATGTAGACGTCCTCGTTCAGGTTCTTGAGCTCGAGCCCCTCGACCTTCCCCCGGCCGATGTACTTGTCCGCCATCACGCCGACGACCGAGAAATCGAGGTCCCCGATCCGGACCATCCGGCCGATCGGGTCATCGAACGCGAACAGGGCGCGGCGCGCCTTGGCGCCGAGCACGCAGATCTGCGAGAAATCCCGCATGTCCGCATCCGTGATGAAACGGCCGGAGTCGACCTCGATCGACGAGGAGTAGATGAACTTCGGCGTCGTGGCGACGACGCGGACCGGCGCCTCGATCGAGCCGCTGCGGATCGTCGGGATCGCCTCGAACCGCTGCGGCACGACGTTTGAGATCAGGTCCGAATAGAGCGCGATGTTCTCCGCATCGGCGACGCCGAGCCCCGGAGAGCGCTGAAAGCTCTCCACCGGGCCGTCCCCCGCTTCTGGCGTGCGGGCGCGCACGATGACGTTGTTGATCCCGAGAATCGAGATCTGCTCCATCGCCTCGCGCTTCGCGCCTTCCCCGATCGACAGCATCGAGACGACGGCGGCCACGCCGAAGATGACGCCGAGCATCGTGAGCGCGGTCCGGAGCTTGTGGGAGCGCAGCGACTCCATCGCGAGGGAGAGGACGACGCGGGCGTCGATCATCGTCCCGGCTTCTTCTCGCTCGCGGAGGGGACCGGCCCGCCGGCGGCCGGGGTCCGGCCCTTGTTGAGCTCCGGCTCGGTCGCCTTCTCTCCCGGGAGCCCGCGGCGCGCAAGCCTGGGGTCGACGAGGCAGACGGTCTCGGTTCCGTCGAGACCGGACGGGATCTCGATCTCCATGTCGTTCCGGCGCCCCACGGTGACCTGGCGCATCTTGCGGTTCGCCAGGTAGACGCACGGCTTGCCGTCGACTTCGAAGACCGCCTCCAGGGGGACCGAGACGACGTTCGGGACGCGATCGACGATGATCCTGGACGAGGCGGACATCCCGGGCTTCGGGCGCTCATCCTTGTCGAGGATCGCGATCTCGACGTCGAACACGTTGATCTTCGAGTTCGGCTCCTTGCGCCGCGCAAGGGTCCCTTTGCGCGCGACCTTTCCCTTGAAGTGGGAGTCCGGAAACGCGTCGAGCGTGATGATCGCCTCCTGGGCCGTCTGGACGAGGCTCGCGTCGACCTCCGAGACCGTCGCGTTGACGATCATGTCCGTGAGATCGGGGATGTTGATCAACCCCTGGCCCGGCCACGGGGAGTCCCCGGTCTGCACCTTCCCCTCGCTGTTCCCCTTCCAGATCTCGAGGTAGACGATCATTCCGGGGATCGGGGCGGTGAGCGTCATCTGCTCGAGTTCCTTCTGCGCAAGCCCGACCTTGTCCTTCGCGCGGGCGACCTCGAGCTCCGACTTGTGCACGTCGGCCTGGATCTGATCGAGCTTCGCGTGGGCGTTCAGTTCGGCGACCTCGAGGGCGAGCTTCGCCTCATCGGCCACCTTGGGCGCCTCGTGCTTCTGCTCGTCGTACGCGCGCTGGGCTCTGCGCAGATCAAGCGCGAGCTGCTTCTCCTGGATCGTGTACTCCTGCTTCGCGCGTTCGAGTGCGGTCTGGCTGATCTGGAGGTTGGACTGGTTCTCGGCGAGATCGGCCTGTTGCTGGGTCGAGTCGAAGCGGATCACCGGGTCGCCCGCCTTCACCATCGTCCCCTCGGGCGCCAACCACGTGATCTGAATGTTGTGGATTCGGGGTGCGACGATCGTGTAGGCGCGCTTCGCCTGAACCTCGCCCGTTGCCGACAGGGTGATCAGGAACTCCCCCTTATGCGCCTTCGCCGTGGGGATCTCGGCTTTCTTGGCGAATGGAGCCCCGGCAAGGAAGTAAACCACCGCGACCAGCGCGGCCGCACCGATGCATGTCCAGAGGAGCCTTCGCATCCAGCCCGTCCTCCCTTTCGATCCCGGCCCCCCGGACGCGGGGGTTCCGGCCGTCGATCGTACACCTTGTGCGCGTAGGACTGGGATGAGGATGCGGAACCGGATCCTCCCTATCCGCCGGCCCGCCGGACCGTGTAGCCGAGCTTGCGGACCTCCTCGATCACGAGATCGACGTGATCGCCCTGGATGACGATCACGCCGTCCTTCGCGGAGCCGCCCGAGCCGCAGCGCCGCTTCAGGTCCGCGGCGAGGGCCTCGAGCGCCGTCGCATCGAGCGGGATTCCGGAGACGGTCGTCACCGTCTTGCCGTGGCGGCCTTTCGTCTCCCGGCGGACGCGCACGACGCCGTCCCCCTGAAGCACCGATTTCGGACGGCGACAGACACATGCCTCGATCGCCTTGCCGCAGGAGAGACAGACGCGCCCTTCGCGGGTTGAGTAGACGAGTCGGTCACGCATCATGTGGAAGCAAACGGGGCGTATCCCGAACGGCGAACCTCTTCATCCGACGGGTGGACGGGCGTCTAGTAGTCGCTCGCCATCGGCAGGGCGAGCAACTCCTCGGCCGTGAAAACCGGCCCTTCCTTGCAGACGTAGGTTTGGCCGATGTTGCAGCGCCCGCACTTGCCGACGCCGCACTTCATCCGGTTCTCGAGGGTCGTGTAGATCTGCTGCGGCTGGAAGCCGAGCTTCTCCAGCACCGGCATCGAAAACTTGATCATGATCGGCGGGCCGCACACGAAGGCGATCGAGTTCGCAGACGGCGGCGCGACCTGATCCAACACCGTCGGGACGAATCCGATCTTGCCCTTCCAATCGGGGGTCTCGCCGCCCGGATCGACCGTCGTGACCAGCTCGACGTCGGGTCTCTCCTCCCACTCCTTGAGCTCGTCCTTGTAAACCAAGTCGGCGACGCTGCGCGCCCCGTAAACGATCCGCACCTTGCCAAACTTGTCCCTCATGTCGAGCGCGTTCCAGATCACGCACCGGAGCGGCGGCAGCGCGATCCCGCCGACCACGAAGAGCAGATCCTTCCCGTAGAACGACTCCATCGGGAAGACGTTGCCGTACGGGCCGCGGAAGCCGATCACGTCCCCCGGCTCCTTCTTGCGAAGGACGTCGGTGACCTTCCCGACCGCGCGGAACGTGCACTCGATGTGATCCTTCCACGTCGGCGGCGAAGCGATGCAGAACGTCGATTCGCCCTCGCCGAAGACCGAATAGAGCCCGAACTGCCCGGCCTTGAAGCTGAACTTCTCCTGCATCTCCGGATCGACGAAGCGGAGCTTGAGCGTCTTCACATCCGGCGTTTCCTGGCGGACCTCCTCGATCCGCATCAGATGCGGCGTATAGAGCCTCATTTCGCGGCTCCTTCCTTCGCCTTCGCGGCGGAACCCTGAAGGATCTCGATCAGGTCCATCCCGGCCGGGCACGCCTCGACGCACCGGCCGCATCCCGTGCAGAGAAGGCGGCCGAACTTGTCCGGATAGAAGAGCATCTTGTGATAGACGCGCTGGCGCCAGCGGTTCCACTGCCGCGGCCGCGGGTTGTGGCCCGAAGCGTGCTGCGTGAAGTGATCGAAGTTGCATGAATCCCAGAATCGGACGCGCTCGCCCCGTCTCCAGTCCCCCTCGTCGACGATGTCGAAACAGTGGCAACTCGGGCAGACGAACGCACAGGTCCCGCAACCGAGGCATGCCTCGGTCGTCTTCTGCCAGGAGGGATCGTCGAAATGCCCGCGCATCCACGCGCGCGCGGCATCGAGATCGATCGGGACGGTGCCGATCGGCTTGCCGTCGGGCTTCGCGTCCGACAGCTCGGCCGGAGCGCCGGCCAGCGTCTCACGTCCCGCGTCGGAGAGCACGGCGACGCGGTAACGCGCCCCTCCCTGATCGGGCAGACGCGTGATCATGACGTCCGCCTCGTCCGTCCACTTGGGATTCAACCCCGCGGATTCGCAGAAGCAGGTCTCCGGCGACGGCGGCGCGTTGCATCCGAGCGCGACGAAGAGGGTCGCCTTCCGGCGCGCTTCGTACGGCTCGTCCTCGTAGTCCCATCGCATCACACAATCGAGCGCCCGCAAGCCCGCGACATCGCATGGCCGCAGCAGGAGCATGATTGTCGGCTTCGCCTCGATCGGGGGCTCGACGATCTCGGGCGAGTTTGCCCCAACGTCATAGCTAAAGAGCGACTCGGAGCGCGGGATCATCCAAGCGCGCGGCGAGACGCTGGAGCGCCCGTACTCCCACACGACGTCGTCCGGGCTGCGGATCTCGTCCCAGACGGGCCCGTTCGGACCGGAGACGGGTGCAACGACCCGGTACTTGCCGAGGAGGCTCCCCGTCCAGGCCTTCAGATCAGCGATCGACCATTGATCACCCATGTCTACCCCCACCTCCCGCTACAGAATGAACGGCGCTTCGTCCTCGAGACGGTAGGAGACGAGGGGCGATCGTTGCCCCGCTTCTCCCTCGGGACGCGGACCGAAATCGCGTTCCGCGGCCCGCAGCAAGTGCAGATTGAGCGCCCCGAGCGGGATCGCCGCGGGGCAGGCGGCCGTACAGCCGCCGCAGTCGACGCAGTGACCGGCGTGATGGAACGCGCGCGTGACGTTCCAGATCCAGTTGCCGGCCGGGCTCGGCGACGCGTCGATCCAGCGCGGCCGGGTCTTGTCGGCCACGCAGCGATTGCAGGTGCAGAGGGGGCAGCCCTGCCGGCACGCGTTGCAGCGCAGGCATCGCGCAAACTGCGCCGTCCAGAAGGCCCACCGTTCTTCGACCGGACGGTCGGGAGAGGGGACGCCGTAGATCTCCCACGGTTCCTTCCCCGCGCTCGCGCTCGGCGCGCCCTGCTGTTCGTAGACCTTCACGCGCTCCGGATCGATCTGGCTCTCCGCCTTCAGAATCCGGATCGCTTCGGCCTCGGTCGGACCGGCGAGGATCCCAAAGGTCCCTTCCGGCTCCTCGCGGAGACGCCGCACGAGATACGTCACGAGCGAGGGCTGCGCGTCCTGCGTGAACCGTAGCCGCACGACCTCGTCGGCGTCCGTCGCCCACGCGGGCCGGAGAACGCCGGCGCGACGCCCCTCGACATAGCCGAGGACCCCGCGCACCGCGCCCGAGCTCAGATCCGCGCTCAGCGCGCCCGTCGAGGGGACGGCGCTCTTCGAGCCGTTGCCCCCTTCCGCGCGCGAGGCGCCGATGACGTCGGGCGGGCGATCCGCGGGCGGCGCGAATCCGGGGAACGGTCCCGCTTCGCGCGCCGCATCGGTCACCTTCTTCACCACGTCGACGAACTTCGCCCCCTCGGCCGCCGAGACCCACGAGAAGTGGATCCGGCGCATGTCGAAGCCGATGAAGTCGAGCAGCTCGCGGAACAGGACCCACCGCCGGCGCGCGTAGTAGTTGCCCGTCATGTAATGACAGTCGCCGGGATGGCATCCGGACACGAGGACCGCGTCGGCCCCCATCTCGAACCCGCGCAGCAAGAAGAGCGGATCGATGCGGCCGCTGCAGGGCAGCTTCACGATGCGGATCTGCGGCGGATACTTGAGGCGGCTCGTCCCCGCCAGGTCCGCCCCCGCGTACGTACACCAGCGGCAGACGAAGGCGAGAATCCTCGGCTGCCAGGACTCGGGTTGCTTCTGCGCCTCTGAGCTCATCGTCACCCCACCGCCTCCCTACGGCTGCAACGCGGCGATCTGCGCGAAGACCTGTTCGTCCGTGTAGCCCGAGAGTTCGAGCGACTTCGACGGACAGGTCGCCTGGCAGGTGCCGCAGCCGTTGCAGACCCCTTCATTTACGCGCGCGACCTTGCGCAGCAGTCTCCCCTGTCGGTCGCGGATCTCGAACACCTCGACCGCGCCGTAGGCGCAGACCTCCTTGCACGCGAAACACCCGGCGCAGGTCGCCTCATTCACGCGGGCGACGATCGGCTCGCGCTCGAGGATTTCCTTCGAGAAGAGGACCTGCACCTTCGATGCGGCCGCGCTCGCCTGCGCGACGGCCTCGGGGATGTCCTTCGGTCCCTGGCAGGCGCCGGCCAGGAAGATCCCCGCGGCGGCGGCCTCGACCGGCCGGAGCTTCGGGTGCGCCTCGGAGTAGAACCCGTCGTGGTCGTATCCGACGCCGAAGTGCTGCGCGAGCTTGCGGGCATCCGGCTGGGGCCGGATCGCGGTCGCCAGGACGACCAGGTCGGCGCGAATCTCCATCGGCCTCGACGACAACGTGTCGACGCCCGAGACGACGATCTGGCCGGCGTCCTCGTACATCCGCGAGACGCGCCCGCGCAGGTAGAGGACCTCGTCCTCTTCGACGGCGCGCCGCACGAACTCGTCGTAGCCCTTGCCGGACGCGCGCACGTCCATGTAGAAGACCGTCGCCTGCCCGTCGTGGACCTTGTGCTTGTACAGGAGCGCGTGCTTCGCCGTGTACATGCAGCAGATCTTCGAGCAGTACTCCATCCCCTTGGACTTGTCTCGGCTGCCGATGCACTGCAGAAACACGACGGTCTTCGGGATCTTCCCATCCGACGGACGGCGGATCTCGCCGCCGGTCGGGCCGGATGCGGAAGCCAGCCTCTCGAACTGCAGTCCGTCGATGACGTCTGCCAGCTTCCCGCCTCCATACTCGGGGTATCCGCGCAGGCCCGCTTCGGGCTCGCCGATCTTGTACAGCTGGTACCCGATCGCGAGGACCACGGCCCCGACCTCTTCCGTGATGATCTCGTCCTCCTGATCGAAGACGATCGCGTCGGGACCGCAGAACTTCTTGCAGACCGCGCACTTTCCGTTCTTGTAGTAGGTGCAGTTCGCGCGGTCGATCACGGGCTTGTTGGGGACCGCCTGCGGGAACGGGATGTAGATCGCCGTTCGCTTGCCGAGCCCCGCGTCGAACGAGGACGGGAGCTTCTTCTGCGGGCACTTCTGCTGGCAGATCCCGCAGCCCGTGCACTTCGTGATATCGACGGAGCGGGCCTTCTTGCGCACTGTCACCTTGAAGTTCCCGATGTAGCCCAGCATCCCCTCGACCTCAGAGTACGTGTGCAGCGTGATGAGCGGGTGCTGCGCGACCTCGACCATCCGCGGCGTGAGAATGCACTGCGAGCAGTCGAGCGTCGGGAACGTCTCGGAGAGTTGGCTCATGTGGCCGCCGATCGAGGGCTCGCGCTCGACCATCACGACCGGGATGCCTGAGTTCGCGAGGTCGAGTGCGGCCTGGATCCCGGCGATCCCGCCGCCGATGACGAGCGCCCGCCGCGTCATCTTGACCTTGATCGGGAAGAGGTCCTCGTTGCGCTTGACCTTCTCACACATCATGCGCACGAGGTCGCTCGCCTTGCGCGTCGCCTCCTCGCGGTCCTCGTGGACCCACGAGCAGTGCTCGCGCACGTTGACCATCTCGCAGCGGAATGGGTTCAGCCCCTCGCCGCTCGTGGCGCGGCGGAAGGTCGGCTCGTGCATCGCGGGGCTGCACGCGGCCACGACGACCCCGTCCAGGTGCTGCTCGCGGATCGCCTGGCGGATCATGTTCTGCCCGGGGTCCGAGCACATGTACTTGTAGTCGCAGGAGTGGACGACGCCGGGGAGCGCCTTGGCGCTCTCGGCGACGCGCATGCAATCGACCGTGCGGCCGATGTTCTCGCCGCAATGGCAGACGAAGACGCCGATCCTAGACACGGTTTTCCTCCCCCGCCGGGATCAACTGGTCGACCGGCACCGGCACGAAGTGACGCTGGATGCCCAGTTCCGCGGCCGGGATCCCGAGCGCGAGACCGACGAGCTGACTCAAGTAGAGGACCGGGAGCTTGAAGTCCGCGCCGCGCTCGCGAAGGATCGCGGCCTGCTGGAAGTCGAGGTTCGAATGGCAGAGCGGACAGGCGACGACCATCGCCTGCGCTCCCCGCTCGTGCGCCTTCATCAAGATCTTCCCCGAGAGCTCGTGGACGAGATCCGGTCGGGGCATGGCCATCGACGCGCCACAACAGTCGAGGCGCAGCGGCCAGTCGACGGCCTCCGCCCCGACCATCTGAACCAGGTTCTCGAGGATCCGCGGATCCTCGGTGTCGTCGACCGCTCTTTCCCCGCGCGGGCGCGTGAGGAGGCAGCCGTAGTAGCAGGCAACCTTGAGACCCGTGAGCGGGCGGCGCAGCGATTCCTTGATCTTCTCGACGATGTCGGGACGGGCGAGGAGCTGCGCGAGATGGATCACGTCGACGCGCGGATCCTCCGCCAGTCCGAGGCGCGCGCGCGCGCCGTCCAGGTGGGATGGTGCGGCATCCATCTCCTCGCGGACCGCGCGCAGGCGCGAGAAGCACGACGCGCATCCGGTCAAGACCGGCTCGTCGCCGCCGCGCGCCGCGTGCGACAGGTTCCACAACCCGAGGATCGTCGCCGCTTCGGGATCGAGCGCATGCGCCGGGGTCGCCCCGCAGCAGCACCAGTCATCGATCTCGCGCAGCTCGATGTCCAGCACCTTCGAGATCGCGCGGATCGATTCATCGAACTCGCGCGCGGTCGAGTGGAGGGAACAACCGGGGAAGTAGCTGAAGCGGACCATCACGGCTTCCCCCCTTTTGCGACCGCCGCGCCGGGACCCCGCACCTTCTTGCCGAAGGGCAGCTTGAACTTTCCGCGGGTCATCAGACTCGGAACAACCATCGCGTTCTCGAGCGGTCTGCCGTTCACGAGATTCAACATGATCCCCAGCTCGACCTCGTTCAGCCGGCCGTTCGCGAGGATCCTCTCGAGGAAGATCTTGTTGAAGTGAAGCATCCTCTTCGCGCCGGGCGGGGCCGTGCCGCGGCGCAGCGCCTCGGCGCGGAGGTAATCCATCACGAGCGAGAGGTCAAGCTCCTGCGGGCAGCGGACCGCGCACGTCTGGCATCCGACGCAGAGCCACGGCTGGATCGCGCGGAGCGGTTCCTCGCTGTCGAGCTGGAGAAGACGAAAGACCTGATGCGGCAGCAGGTCTCCGTGGCCGGCCATAGGGCAGCCCGCGGAGCAATTGCCGCACTGGTAGCAACGGAACGGATTCTGACCGGTAACCCCGGCCACACTGGCTCGGAGCGCCGCCGTCGGACCCGACATCCTCCACCTCCCAACCCCACCGGGCGGCCGTCCGGCGAGTTTGTGACTTACTTCACAATATTCAGTCTACGGTATTCCGACGTCGTGTCAACCCCGCTCGGTCGCGAATCTCGATGCGATTGCTGCGATCACAGCAGAAGTATCGACAAGGAATTAGATCCTCTGCAGGCGGATCACGGCGCGCACGCGGGCCGCCAGGTCCGGCTCATGGAAGGAGTCTCCCTCGCTCAGGCTCGATATCCGGACGCGGCCGCTCGAGTGGATGAAGCGCCCGGGCCGGCCGCCGATCCCGATTCCGACATGAACGGCGTGCCCGGAAGGCGGCCCGAAGAACACGATCTCCCCTGCCCGCAGGCGGCCGGGATCGAGCTCGTCCTCGGAGATCTGCCACGCCCGCAGGGCCTTCTCCTGATCGCGCGCGTCCCGCGGCAGTCGGATCCCCTCGAGCCCGAGGATCAGCCGGACGAGTCCGGAGCAATCGAATCCCGCGGGGGTCGCCCCGCCCCACCGGTACGGGACGCCGAGCAGGGAACGGGCGCGCGAGCGGATCTGCGGGATGTCGGCCTCGGCGATCGCCGCGGGATCCGGCTCGGGCGACTCGCATGGGTCCCAGAATCCTCCCCATGCGGGGCGCTCATCGGAGGTGATCAACGTCGACGGGATCCATCCGCGGCGGCCGTCCGGCGTCGCGACCGCGCGCCATCCGCGAGAGCGTCCCTCAGCGAGACGCAGGCGCGAGCCCATCCACACGGGGGTCACGGGATCGGACGTCGATGATGGGTCCCGGTGGACGTACGCGACGGGAACGTGGACGAGGACCCAGTCGCAGTCGCCGTACGATTCCTCGATCGCCGCGCACGTCCCCCAGCTCCGGGCCCACGCGCGATACCCGTCCGGCGCGAGCACGTTGACCCAAGCGCCCCCCTCGCGCTCGGCGAGGACGCGCAGGCGCGACCCCATGACGTACTCGCTGACGCATTCGGATCGGTGGTCCGGCTCGCGGCGCAGCTCGATGTGGGGAACGCAGACGGTTCGGTCAGCGGCCGGGCGTGTAGAGCTCATATCGACCGAAACCGTCGTAGTCGATGAAAACGAAACGGCGCCGTAGGCCGTAGTAGGACCAGATCTCGTACGGGGGGCCGTCCAGATTGTGCGGGTACGCTTCGACCTGATCCGGCGGGCCGTACTCGACGTAGATCATCCCGCGATCGGTCTTCCAACCGGGACCGAGGCTGGAGAAATGCTCGTTCGCATAGCGGACGCGGGCGAAGAACTCCTCCTTGAAACCCGGGTCCCGCCGCTTCCAGAACTCGTCCCAGACTTTCTGCCGGTCCTCGGGCTTCGCCTCCTCGAGCTCGCGGATCTCGTCCGCCTTCGCGATGTACTTGACGAGGGCGATGCTTTCCGCGGGATTCGTCTCGAGCGAGACGGTCGTCTCGTCCATGTCGAAGTCGACGACGCGCTTGGTGGTCATCTTCCCGGACCTCGCCGTCAGTCGAAGCTCGTATCCCCCAAGCCACAGCTTCGCGATCGGAAGCTGGAACTCGATCGGGATCTCGGCGCTCCTCGAGAACGGCGGAAGGCTGTCCTGCGCCACCACGTCGCGGCGGTCATTCAGGATCTCCCACTGGACACGAAGCGGCGCGTCCTCGGCGGCCTTCCGGCCGTAGATGAGCGACCAGATACAGACAGGCCCTGACGCCGATCCGAACTTGCGCGAAACGAGCGGCTCACGCGGAAGCCGGGAGCGGCCACCGGTGGAGTCGGCAACGCAACGTCCGAACCAGATCTTGCCGACGATCAGGCCCTCGCGCTTCGGATCGGGGACGGTGACGTCCTGCGCGAGCCGGCCCTCGTTCCCCGAGTCCTGTTCGCTCACGGCGACCTCGACGCGAAGGTCACCCACGTAGGCGGGGAGCTGGACGACGCGCTGGTAGGCGTTGCCGGGCGCGCGCGCGTCCGCGTACGCCGGGACCTGGATCGTCTCGTGCCAGAGATCGCCGGTGACCTGCCGCTTGCCGTCGAAGAGGACGACGATCAAGTCGAAGGATGCCCCGTACCCCTGGTCGTTCGCACGGAACATCAACTCGCGGTACGGGACGGCGACCTCGACCGCGACCCAGGCGCTGTCACCCTCCCAGATCGCGCCCGCGTCGAAGCTGAAGCGCGGACGCTCCAGATTGCGCGCGGGGGAGGCGTCGTGGAAATCGGATGCGCGCGCGTATTGGACGGCAAGGACCGCGGCCGCGAGGACGGTCAGGGAAACCAGCACCCAGAGACGCAGGCGAGGATCCACCGCTCCGTCACGCGTCCTCTCACGCTTCATCTCATTCGTTCCACGCCTCCCGGGGGAGCCGGCGCCCCGCTTGCTACGCTAGGCGAGCGCCGCAGCACTGTCAACGCAGGCTCAATCCCCGAAGGTCGTGTGGAGGCTTTTCGCGGTGCGGACGAGCTCCCCATTCGGGTCGACGCGCCGCAGCTTCGCGACCGCCTCCCGCATCGGGACGGTGTCGACCACCTGCCCGCGCAGCCGCACCATCACGTCGGTCTCCCCCGCCACCGCGGCTCGGACAGCATGCGCGCCGAACCTCGTGCCGAGAATCCGGTCGAACGGCGTCGGCTCGCCGCCGCGCTGCAGGTGCCCCAGCACGGTCGTCCGGGTCTCGTTCCCGAGGAGCCGCTCGAGCTCCTGGGCGACCTGGTTGCCGATCCCCCCGAGGCGGATCGGATCGGTCGAGTCGGCGATCGTCTCGCGGACGCTGAGCGTCCCCCCCGCCGGAGCGGCGCCCTCCGCCACAACCACGATCGCGAACGGCCGCCCTCCATAGATCCGCTCGCGGATCGCGTCGGCGACCTTCTCGATGTGGTAGGGGATCTCGGGGATCAGGATCGCGTCGGCGCCGCCGGCGAGTCCCGACTCGAGCGCGATCCAGCCGGCGTATCGTCCCATCACCTCGAGTACCATCACGCGCTGGTGGCTCATCGCCGTGGTGTGTAGGCGATCGACCGCTTCGGTCGCAACGGCGAGCGCCGAGTCGAAGCCGAACGTGATGTCCGTCGCATCGAGATCGTTATCGATCGTCTTCGGGACGCCGATGATCCCGACGCCTCGACCGCAGAGCTCGTGTGCGATCGACAGGCTTCCGTCCCCGCCGATGGCGATCAGCACCTGGATTCCGTGCCGCTGCAGGGTCTTGATCGACTGGTCCGACATGTCGCGGTAGACGGTCTGGCCGTCCTCGATCATCGGCACGCGGAACGGGTTGTCCTTGTTGCTCGAGCCGAGGATCGTTCCGCCCCGCGCGAGGATCCCGCTCGCGTCGTTCGTCGTAAGGGGACGGCAACGGTCCTGCACCAGGCCCGCGTAGCCGTTCTCGAATCCAACCACATCAATCCCGTGATCGTACGCGGCGGTCTTCACGACCGCGCGGATCACCGCGTTCAGGCCGGGACAGTCGCCCCCGCCGGTCAGGATCCCGATTCTTCGCAACTTGTCCGACATAGATCCTCGAACCTCCGTTTAGGAGACATTATCGGTCGCCGAACCCGCCAGGATGATGAAGACGTGCTCGAATTGCCAAACGATCCGTCGTCTGTTAATCTTGCGTTCAGCGGAGGGTGCGCCGATAAGGACAGGGGATGAAAGCCAAACCTAGATCGAATACAAAAAAGAAGACAAAAACCGCGAAGAAGAGGACCGCCTCGTCCGGATCATCCCGGGTCCGGAGGGCCGACGGCGCGAGGAGGAAAGGCCTCACGTCCGCGCCGGAGCCCGATCCGAAGGCTCTCCTTCACCTCGAGGAGCTCCTCCACCAGAGGATCCACGGCAAGGACGAGGCGATCGAACGGATCGCCCAGGCGATCCGAGTGCGGCTGACCCACCTCGACTTCCGGCCGGAACGGCCCCGCGGGTCGTTCCTGCTCGTCGGCCCGACCGGCGCCGGAAAGAACGAGCTCGCCTACGCGCTCGCCGAACTCCTCTACCACGACGAGACGCTCGTGATCCCGATCGATCTGGCCGCGATGGGGAGCGAGGAGGATGTCTCCCGCCTCGTCGACACCGTGGTGCAGGGCCCACCGCCGGTCCTGTACGAAGGGATCATGACCGCCCCCGTCCGGCGCCGGCCGCATTCGATCCTTCTCTTCCGGGGGATCGAACACGCTCACCCGGCGGCTGCGCGGCTTGTGCAACAGCTGATCGGGCAGGGCTGGGTCGACGACGCGCGCGGGCGCGTCCTGTTCGACAAGACGATCGTCTTCGCGACGAGCCGCATCCCCGAAGACGACAGCGGGCCCGCGGCCGAGATCGGATTCACGCGCGCTGCAAAGACCTCAGCGGAGCGGATCCGCGAGAAGCTGACGCGCCGGCTCGGCGAGGAGTTCCTTGAGGAATTCCAGGAGATGCTCGTCGTCCCGCCGCTGTCTCCCGATGATGTGCGGCGGATTGCGCGGTACAAGGTCGAGGTCGTCCTGCAGCGCCTGCAGCAGACGAAGAGGGGCGTGCAGGTGAGCGACACGGTCTACCAGACCTTCATCCCCGACGAGGAAGTCCGGAGGGACGGCGCTGGGATGGTCAACCGAACTCTCGAGGCGAAGCTCCTGAACCCGCTCGCCCGCTATCTCCTCGCGCACCCGAAGGAAAAGGCGATCCGCATCGACGTGAAGGACGGATTCCTCGTGATCGAGCCCGTTCGAGCGGCTGCATCGGCGCGGCTCCGACACGGGGCTCCCGCGAAGTTCCCGGCGACGAAGCTCCCCACGGCCTGATCCGCGAAGCGGCGTCATGCATCGTCCGATCCGCGTCGCAGTCTTCGGCAACGGGTTCGCCCGGTCCGTGGTCCTCCCCTGCCTCCGGCACGTGGACGGCGCCCGCATCGTCGGGATCTCGAGTCCGTCCCTCGAGCGCGTCCGCGCCACGGCCGCCGATTTCGGGATCGAGCGGGCCGCCGCGACGCACACCGAGATCCTGGAATCGTGCCGTCCGGATCTCGTCTTCATCGCGACCCCGCCCCACCGGCATCTCGAGATGTCCCTGGACGCGCTGCGCGCCGGGTGTCATGTCGTCTGCGAGAAGCCGACCGCGCTTTCGGCGGACGAGAGCCGCGCGATGCGGGACGCGGCGCGCGACGCGCCCGGACAACTCGCGCTCATCGACCACGAGCTTCGTTTCCTCCCCTCCCGCACGGCGCTGCGCGAGTGGGTCGCGCGGGGACGGCTCGGAAGGATCCTGCGGGCGGACTACGTCCTCTGTTCGCCGGGGCGGCGCGATCCCGCCCTCCCCTGGAGCTGGTGGAGCGATCGCGCGCGGGGAGGGGGCGCGCTCGGCGCGATCGGGTCGCACGCGGTCGACGCGCTGCGAGTCCTCCTTGGCGAGATCGTGGAGGCAAGCGGCATCCTCGAGACCTTCGTGCGCGAGCGCGTCGATCCCGCGGACGGCGCCGCGCGCGCGGTCACGTCGGACGACTTCGCCGCCGCCTGGCTGCGGTTCGGATCGGGCGCGATCGCGACGGTCACGATCTCTGCCGTCGAAGCGTTCCGCGCCCACCGCCTGATTGTGACGGGAACGAACGGCTCCGCGGAGGTCGAGGAGCATGGACCCCTGCGGGTCGCGATCGGATCCGGGGCCTGGTCCGAAGTACCCGCGTCCGACGATCTACCCTCATCGTCCTCGCTCGGGATCCCGGACACGGACTGGGCGCGGGCCTTCCTCCGTTTCGCCCGCGAGATCGTCGCAGCGGCACGCGAGGAGCGGACGGATGTCCCCGGCGCGGCGACCTTCGAGGACGGCCATCGCGTTCAGGTCGTCCTGGATGCGATCCGGCGTTCCGCGGACACGGGAACGCGGCTCCAGCTCGCGGACTGACGCGATCAGTCGGAAGCGCTCGAAACCAGCTCGCGCAGCAGTCGTTCCAGGCGCTCCGCCGCGACGGCCGCCTGGGCGACGACATCCGCGTGCTCGAGCCGGGCGCCGCCGCCGGCGCCCGTCGCATAGTTCGTGATCAGCGATACCGCCGCAACGCGGATCCCCCACCGTCGCGCCGCAAGGGCTTCGGGGATTGTCGACATGCACGCCGCGTCCACGCCGAAGCGCCGCAGGAGCCGCACCTCCGCGGCGGTCTCGTAGGCGGGTCCGAAGAACCCTCCGAGCACGCCGCGCCGCAGTTCGATCCCGGACCTCCGCGCGGCCTCGTCGAGCGCGCGGCCGAGCCCCGCGTCGAAGATGACGCGCGCGTCCGCGCCGAGGTCCTCGTCCGGGCGGTCGCCGCGCATCCGCCGGAAGAAGAGGTCGACCAAGTCGCATGCGCGCATCAGCGACCCCGGCGGAACGCCGTGGTGGCAGGACCCCGCCGCGTTCGTGAGGACCAGGTTCGGGATCCCCAGCAGGGAGAGGATCCGCACGGCCCGTGTGACATACTCGAGAGAATGCCCCTCGTAGAGGTGCGTTCGCCCCTCGAGGATCAGCACGGATTCTTCTCCCCAATGCCCGACCCGCACGCGTCCCGCGTGCCCCATGACGGTCGGGGCGGGGAATCCGGGAATCTCCGCCATGGGGATCGTTCTCGCGTCCTCGATGCCCGCGGCGACGCCCCCGAGCCCCGAGCCCAGGACGACCGCGAAGCGCGGCCGCGATGCGCCAAGCCATCTGCGGAGGAAATCCGCGACCCGGGCGGGCACGCTACGCCTCCTCCGTCCCGCGGCGGTACGGCCGCCCGAGCGCCGCGGGCGGGGTCGCTCGTCCGACCCATCCCGCAAGAACTGCAAGTGCCACAAGATACGGGATCATGTTCAAGAACTGCGTGGAGAGCCCCCTCCCGGCGAGTCGGATCTGCAGCGCCTCGGCCGCCGCGAAGACGATGCACGCGGCCGCGGCGGCGCCGGGCCGCCACTTCCCCGCGATCATCGCCGCCAAGGCGATGTAGCCGCGCCCTCCGGACATTCCATCCGTGAACGAGTTCTGTTGAAAGGCCAGCCACGCGCCGCCGAGCCCCGCGATCCCCCCACCGGCCACTACCGCGAGCGTCCGCACGCGAGGAACATCGTAGCCGCTCGCCTCGAGCGCCCCCGGCCGTTCTCCGGCGGCGCGCACGAGAAGCCCCGCGCCGCTATGCAGAAGACCGCGCTCGGCGAGGACACAGATCCCCACGGCGGCGAGGAACAGCGGTTGTCCGATCGTCTCGCCGAGGGGCCCCAGGACCGAGAAGCCGGGGAGCGCCCCGAGCGGGGTCTCCGTGATCCGCGGTGAGTTGCTCGCGCTCGCGTACAGGACCTTGAGGAGCGCGCGCGTCCCGGCAACCGAGGCCAGGTTGACCGCGAGTCCCGAAACGATCTGGTCGGCCCGCGCCCTGACGGTGACGAGCGCATGGAGGAGCGCGGTCGCGCCGCCGCTCATCACGCCGCAGAGGATCCCGAAGGCCGACGAGCCGGTCGTGATCGTGCCGACCGCCGTGCCGAACGCGCTGTTGAGGAGGATCCCCTCCAGCCCGATGTTCACGACGCCCGATCGCTCCGACAGGCACCCCCCGACAGCGACCATCGCGTATGGGACGGCGATCCGCGCGATCTGCGCGAGAAAGCTCAGGATGAGATCCATCGCCACGTCCCCTCTCGGGCCTTGGAGTCGAGCACGATGTACATGAACAGGATGATCGCGACGACGAGATCGACGATCTCGCGCGGCACGATCTCGTTCACCGCGAGTCCGCCTTGCGAGAGGATCCCGAAGAGGAGCGCGCTCGCCGGGACGGCGGCGGGCCGGTTGCGGGCGAGGAGGGCGACCGCGATCCCGATGAAACCCGCACCGCCGGTGAACCCCTCTTCGAAGTAGTGCTTGTAGCCGAGGATGTACGAGGCGCCCGCCAGCCCCGCGAGCGCCCCTCCGCCGGAGAGCGCAACGACGGTAAGTCGCGACGGCGAGAGGCGCGCGTAGCGGGCGCGGCGCGGTCCTCCCGCCAGGATTCGCAGCGCGAACCCGAGCGACGTCCGCAGGAGGAGAAGGTCGCATCCCGCGGCGACGGCGAGCGCGAAGACGAACGCGGCGCTCAGGCCCGATCCCCGGAAGAATGGAATCGCGGCGGACGCGCGCGGCATCCACGCGCCCGCGCCGATCTCCGCGGTCCGCACGGTCTCCGGCAGCGCGTACCAGCGGTTCAGGACGTAGTTGATCAGCGCGGCCGCGATGAAGTTGAGAAGGATCGTCACGATCACTTCGTGCGCGCCCGTGCGGGCCTTCAGGGCACCCGCGATCGCGCCCCATGCCCCGCCGGCGAGCGCGGCCGCGACGACGCACGCGATCCAGAGCCAGGGTCCGGGAAGAGCGTGAAGATGGATCCCGGCGAGCGCCATCGCGAATCCGCCGACCGCCATCTGCCCCTCGGCGCCGATGTTGAAGAAGCCGGCGCGGAACGGCAGAACGACGGCGAGCCCCGTGAAGATGAGCGGCGTCGCGCGGAAGAGGACCTGGCCGAACCCGTAGCCCGATCCAAGGGTCTGACCGATGAGGAGCGCGAGGAAGCGCCCCGGCGGCGCCCCGAGCAGGGCCGCGATCCCGACGCCGATCGCGATCCCGATGAGCGCCGCGACGATCGGCGTCGCGAGGATCGCGAGCCGCGCCCTCATCCCTCCACCCCGACGAGCGCGCGGTTCATCGCCTCCGCGTCCACCTCCGCCGCGTCGGCCTGATACCGGATCCTCCCGCGGAAAAGGACTGCCAGCCGATCGCTCAGGCGGCGCAACTCGGCCAGGTCCCCCGTTACGAGGAGGATCCCGATCCCGCGATCGCGCGCATCGAGGAGCTTGCGTTGGACGAACGCGGTCGCCGCGGGATCGAGCCCGCGCGTCGGATGGACGGCGAGGATCAACCGGGCGCGCCGCGACATCTCGCGCGCGAGCAGCAGACGCTGCTGGTTTCCACCGGAGAGGTGGGACGCGCGCAGCGCAGGGTCGGGTGGGCGAACGTCGTACTCCTCGAGGAGGCCCCCCGCGGCGTTCGCGGTCAGGTCCGCGGCCGCGCGGGGCATTCCGATGCGCAGGTTCTCGCCGAGGCTCATCTCGAGCGCGATCCCCTCGCCGCGGCGATCCTCCGGAATCCAGGCGACATCATCATGGAGCGGGACGCGGGCGGGCGCCGCATAGGGAATCCCGAAAAGGCGCACGCTCCCCCCGCGCAGCGGGAGCATTCCGGTCAGGGCCTGCACGATCTCGTGCTGACCATTCCCTAGCACCCCGCCGATCCCGACGATCTCGCCGGCGCGCACATCCAGGTCGATCGAACGGGGCGCGCTCGGGCCCGTCCCGCACGAGAGTCCCCGGGTTGAGAGGAGGACCTCGCCCGGGGCGGCGCTCCGGCGGGGCGCGACGACGCGCGGTTCCTCTCCCGCGATCCATCGCACGAGGGTCTCGGTGTCTGTCGTCCGCGGGTCGGCCTCGCCGACGACGCGACCGCGCCGCAGAACGGTTACGCGATCCGCGACCGCCTCGACCTCGGCCAGCCGGTGCGTCACCAGGATCACGGTGCGCCCCTCAGCGGCGAGGCGGCGCAGGGTGGCAAACAGGGGCGCGATTTCCGGGGGCGCCAGGACCGACGTCGGCTCGTCGAGCACGAGCAGCCGGCTGTCGCGCTCGAGGAGTTTCAGGATCTCGAGTCGCTCCTGCTCCGCGATCGACATCCTGCCCGCCGGCTGGTCGAGCGGGACTGCGATCCCGTTCGCGGCGGCGACGGCCTCGATCCGTGCGATCCGCTCGCGCGGCAGGGGCCGCAGCCCCACGCACCCCGGCCTTCCGAGCAGGACATTCTCCGCCCCCGTCAAGTCCCCCGCGAGGAGAAAGTGCTGCGCGCAGAAGCCGACGCCGCGGCGCAGCGCGGCGCGCGGCGAGCCGGGCTCGAGTGGGACACCGCCCAACCGCACCTCGCCCGCGTCCGCCTTGAGGAACCCGGTCAGGATCGAGAGGAGCGTCGTCTTGCCGGCCCCGTTCTCGCCCAGCAGAACGTGAACCGTCCCGGGACGCACCTCGAAGGAGATCCCGTCGTTGGCGATCGTGTTGCCAAAACGTTTCGCGATCCCGTCGAACGAGACGGCGGCCGGAGGGGAAGGGGCCACTATCGCGTCGGTACGGCGATCTTCCCGGCAAGGATATCCGCGCGAAGCGCATCCACCCGGGACTTGATCGCGTCCGAGATCCACTTCTTGTTACCTTCGTCGTAGACGTAGCCGATCGCATCGTCGGCAAGTCCGAGGGTGCGGATCCCGCCCTGGAACTTCCCGTCCCGCGCGTCGCGAATCGTGTTGAAGACGGCGACGTCGACGCGCTTCACCATGCTCGTGAGAATGTGCCCCGGCGCCTCCGCCTGCTGGTCACTGTCGACGCCGATCGCGAGCTTGTCGCGCTCGCGGGCCGCCTCGAACACGCCGAGGCCGGTCGAGCCGGACGCGTGAAAGATGATGTCCGCCCCGCCTTCGTACTGCGAGTACGCAAGCTCCTTCCCCTTCGCCGGATCCTTGAACGCCATCGGGGTGACGCCCGCATAGGCGACGAGCACCTTGCAGGAGGGATTCACCGCGGCGGCCCCCGCGCGATAGCCGGCCTCGAACTTGCGGATCAGCGGTGTGTCCATCCCGCCGACGAAGCCGATGACGTTCGTCTTCGTGACGAGCCCGGCGATCGCGCCGACGAGGAAGCACCCCTCCTCCTCGCGGAACTTGAGCCCCGCGAGGTTCGGCGGGATCTCCCGGCCCTCGGTGACCGTGTAGTCGACGCACGCAAACTTCTTGTCCGCGAACTCCCTCGCCACCGCCGAGATATCGTCCGTGAAGAGCATCCCGATCCCGAATACGACTCCCGCCTGCCCCGCGGCGAGCTGGCGCAGGGCCGCCTCGCGGTCGTTCCCTTCCGCAGGCTCAAGATACTGGACCGCCACCCCGAGCGAGTCCTTCGCCCGCATGAGACCGCGGTACGCGGAATCGTTGAAGCTCTTGTCGCCGATCCCCCCGACGTCGAAAACAAGCCCGACGTCGAGCGAACCCGCCGTCGTCTTCTTCTTCGCGCCCCCGCCCCCACAACCCGCGAAGATCGAGATCGCAACCACCGCAGCCGCGACGAACCTCACGTTCATTGCCCCGCCTCCCCCTCGACCGGCGGCTCGAAGCAGCGCCGGCACCGCGCCTCGTACAACTCGGTCGATCCGACCGCAATCCTGCCTTGAGCGTTCCCCACACGCTGCGTGCGGTTTGCGGGATTGCCGCAGCGGACGCAGATCGCGAGAGTCTTCGTGATGTACTCGGCCATCGCGAGGAGCTGCGGGACAGGCTCGAAAGGACGCGCCCGGTAATCCTGATCGAGTCCCGCAACGATCACCCTCTTGCCCGCGTCCGCGAGCCTCTCGCAGATGCCGACGATCCCCGCGTCGAGGAACTGCACTTCGTCGATCCCGACGACCTCCGCATCGGCCGCCGCCACCAGGACCTGGTCCGAGTGGTGCACGACGCGCGAGGGGATCCGCTGCTCGCTGTGCGAGACGATGTGGTCTTCGCCGTAGCGGTTGTCGGTCGCCGGCTTGACGATCGCGACCCTCTGGCGCGCGATCTGCGCACGCCGGAGCCTCCGGATCAGCTCCTCGGTCTTGCCGCTGAACATCGGCCCGCAGATCACCTCAATCCAGCCGGTGCGGCGGGGCAGATCCTGGCTCATCCGCTTCCTCCCCCTTCGCCTTCCGCTTCCGCCAGGGGCCAGCGCTCGGCCAGGACGGAGCCGATCTTCGTGCAAAGGAGGTCGATCGCGACCCGGTTATAGCCGCCCTCCGGGAGGATGATGTCCGCGTACCGCTTCGTCGGCTCGATGAACTGCAGGTGCATCGGCCGGACGTAGCGCTCGTACTGGTCGAGGACCGACTCGAGCGTCCGGCCGCGTTCCGCGACGTCCCGCCGGATGCGTCGCATCAGCCGGATGTCGCTGTCCGTGTCGACGAAGACTTTGATGTCCATCATCGAGCGGATCTCCTCGTCGCCCAGGACGAGGATCCCTTCGAGGACGATGATCGGGTGGCCCAGGATCAGGCTCGTCTCTGGGAGGCGGACGTGGCGCGCGAAATCGTAGCTCGGCGCCTCGACCGGCTCGCCCCGCAGCAGGGCGCGCAACTGATCCCGCAGAAACCCCGTATCGAACGCGTCGGGGTGATCGAAGTTCGTGCGGACGCGCTCCTCGAACGGGACGTGCGAGAGATCGTGGTAGTAGAGGTCCTGCTTCAGGATCACAACACGCCGGCCGCCGAGGGACTCGAAGATCCGGTTGGCGACCAGCGTCTTGCCGGAGGCGGTCCCGCCGGCGATCCCGATCAGGATCCTTCCCTCGCGCCCGCGGGTTTCCTCGCTCACGAAGGATCCTCGTCGCAGATCTCCGCCGGGTCGAGGACCGCGATGTACGGCATCCCGCGGTACCGCTGCCGGTAGTCGAGGCCGTAGCCGACAACGAATCGATCCGGGATCTGGAACCCGACGTAGTCGACCGGGACCTCCGAGACGCGGCGCTGGCGTTTGTCGAGGAGGGCCGCGATCGCGAGGCTTCGCGGGCTGCGCGCGAGCAGGGCATTCCGGATGTACGACAGGGACAGCCCGCTGTCGACGATGTCCTCGACGATGAGGATATTCCGGTCGTAGACGTCGCGGTCGAGATCGCGCAGGAGGCGGACCGACCCGGAGGAGGTCGAACGGCCCCGGTAGGAGGAGATCGAGATGAAGTCGACCTCTACGTCGATCGACATCTCGCGCACGAGGTCCGCCGTGAAGAGGATCGAGCCCTTGAGGAGCCCGATCATCAGAAGCGGGGGACCGCCCGCATAATGACGGGAGATCTCCTCCCCCATCTCGCGGACGCGTCGCCCGATCTCGTCCCGCGTGAGCAGGATATCCGTAGCCCCCTCCTCCACAAAACTCGGGATCATCGACTCGATCCTTGCCGTCTGACTTCTACCCGCCGCCCTCCGGGGCTGTCAAGGAAGCAGAAAAGGGATTGCCCGCGCCGCGCCGCACGGCTAGATTGACAACTTGGTCTGTCCCGGGCCGATGCCGGGATTCCACGCACAACCGAGGAGTTCGATTCCATGGCCAAAGCCGCTTCCGCCGCGATCCCCGCGATTCTCCTGGGAGGCCGCGAGGCCCGCCACCTGCGCGTGCCGAAGCAGAGCCTTCCGTTCGGCGACACGACCGTCCTGGGCAAGACGCTTCGCGCCTACTTGGACGCGGGCGTCTCCGAGGTGGTCGTCGTCTTAGGCTACAAGGCCGACCAGATCCTTGCGACCTTGGGGCCGGTCCCCTCGAACGTCCGCATCGTCAAGAATCCTCTCTTCGAGGAAGGGATGGCGACCTTCATGAAGGCCGGCTTGCGCGAGCTCCCCGCGGACATGAAGGCGTTCTGCGTCGGCATCTGCGATCAGCCGCTTCTGACGGGTGAGCTGATACGCGAGTTCATCGACGCCTTCCTCAAGGGGGGAAAGAAGGTCCTCGTCCCCGTACAGCAGACGAACCTGGGGATGCCGGTGATCCTCGATGCGTCCCTCGCCGACGAGATCCAGGCCCTCCCGGCGCACGGCGAACTCTGGGACGTGGTCCGGCGTCACGGGGACGATCTGATCGATCATCCGACCGGATACACGGCCGTGATCCGCTCGATCGAAGACCAGGACGACTACCACGACATGCTCCGCATCGCGGGGCTCAAGATCCCGGAGATCCCGAGCCCTCCGGCGATGCCCGATGAGGACGTTCCGCCTGCGTGATTCGCATCGTCCTCTTCGACATCGACGGGACCCTCGTCCGTACGGGCGGCGCCGGCCGGCGCGCATTCATCTCCACCCTCGAGGACGTCCTCGCCCGTCCCGTGGATCACGAGGGCATTGCATTCGCCGGTAGGACGGATCTCGCGATATTCCGGTCGCTGCTCGAGCGCAATGGCGTGCCCCATCCCGATCCCGAGATGCGGGCGCGCGTCTTCGACCGGTATCTGTTCCACCTTGACCGCGAACTTGCTGCCGGCGACGTGTTCCGGCTCTGCCCCGGAGTCCGCGAGCTCCTCGCGGGACTCTCGCGCGACCCGGAGTTCCTTGTCGGGCTTCTGACCGGTAACATTGAGACGGGCGCCCGGCGGAAGCTCGCCCAGGTGGGCATCGACGGCGCCTTCTCATTCGGCGCCTTCGGAAGCGACGACGAGGAGCGCGACCGTCTCGTGCCGATCGCGCGGGCGCGGGCGGCGCGGATCGCCGGGCCGGCGGCGGAGGAAGCGGCAATCGTGGTGGTCGGCGACACGCCATTGGACATTCGCTGCGCCCGCGCGGGGGGCGCACGCGTGCTCGCCGTCGCGACCGGGATCTGCGATCGGGAGGACCTCGCCTCCCATGCGCCGGACATCCTGCTGGACGATCTCTCACGGACGGACGAGGTGCTCACCCTGTTACGCCGCCTGAGCGATCTCTGAGAGGCTCTCATGGACTTCGATCTCGAAATGCTTCGCCGGCTTCCCAAGACCGACCTGCACGTCCACCTGGACGGCTCCCTCCGCGCGGAGACGATCCTCGATCTGGCCAACTCCCAGGGGATCCCGCTCCCCACGCGGGATCGCGCAGAGCTCGAGAAGATGCTCTGCCCCGCGAAGGGGACCGAGCTCGCCACGTATCTCAAGGTCTTCGAGCTGACCCTCTTGGTCCTGCAAACCGAGGAGGCGCTCGAGCGGGTCGCGTTCGAGCTGGCCGAGGACGCGGCGAAGGAGAACGTCTGGTACCTGGAAGTCCGCTTCTCCCCGATCCTGCACCGAGCGCGGGGGCTCGATCTGCAGCCGATCGTCGACGCAGTTCTGCGCGGTCTCGGGCGCGCCGAGAGGCGGTATCGCATCCGCACGGGCGTGATCGTTTGCGGGATCCGACAGATCGGGCCGGACGTCTCGCTCCAACTGGCCGAGCTGGCGCTCCTTTACAAGAGCCGCGGGGTGGTCGGGTTCGACCTGGCCGGTGAGGAGAAGGATTACCCCGCCAAACACCATCGCGAGGCCTTCTCCCGGGTGCTCAACCACAACATCAACTCGACGGTCCACGCGGGCGAGGCGTTCGGCGCGCCGTCGATCCATCAGGCGATCCACTATTGCGGCGCCCATCGCATCGGCCACGGCACGCACCTGCAAGAGGATCCGGACCTCCTCGACTACATCAACGACCATAGGATTCCGCTCGAGATGTGCCTCACGTCCAACGTGCAGACCGGAGCGACGGAGAGCTACGAGACCCACCCGTTCGGCGCCTATTTCCGGAAGGGACTGCGCGTGACGATCAACACCGATAACCGGCTGATGTCGAACACGGATCTGAGCCGAGAGCTCCAGATTGCATGCTCCGTGTTCGACCTCGACGTGATGGATCTGCGGAAGATCCTGATCAACGGTTTCAAGAGCGCGTTCCTGCCGTACGCAGAGAAGGTGGCACTGCTGAAGGATGCGATCACGGTGTGGGACGCGATCTTCTCGGAGTACTTCCCGAGTTACCACCCTTACCGCACGTTCCTTTAGTCCGCAGAAGGGAGCGGCGCTACTCCTCCCCCTCCTCCGAGAGAGCGCGCCACTCTTCGTATAGGCGTGAGAGCTCGTCGAGCGCGCCCCGGTGGTCGTCGATGTAGAAGCGGGATTTCTGCGTGTCCCGGAAGAAACCGTCCGACGCCATCAGGTCCTCGAGTTTCGCGCGCCGCTCCTCGAGGGCCGTGATCCTCTCCTCGACCTCGGTGAGGCGCCGCAGCCGGCGCCGGTCCCCGCGCGCGCGGTCGCGCGGCGTCGGCGAGGCGGGCTGCGGTTGCGCGGAATTCGAAGGCGCGCTCCGGGGCGCCGCGCTCTCGATCGGCGCGGCATTCACGGCCGCTGCCGCCGCCGCGAGCGCCTCCTGCGCCTTCTTCCAGAGGTACGATTCGTAATCGCCGGGGAAAATGCGGATTCCGCCTCCCCCCACCTCGATCACGCGCGTCGCGAGCCGTTCGAGGAAGAAGTGGTCATGCGAGACGAAGACGACCGTCCCGCTGAACTCGTTCAGGGCGCGCAGGAGGACCTCCTGCGCCTCGATGTCGAGGTGGTTCGTCGGCTCGTCGAGGAGGATGAAGTTCGCCGGCCGGAGCAGCAGGTACATCAGGGCGAGCCGATTGCGTTCCCCTCCCGAGAGGACGCCGATCCGTTTGTCCGCCTCGTCGCCGCTGAACAGGAACGCGCCGAGGAGGCTCCGCATCTGCGGGACGATGGAGGTCGGCGCGCGCGCGATCGTTTCCTCGAGGATTCCGCGGTCGGTCGGGAGCCGGTCGGCCTCGTCCTGCGCGAAGGATTCGAGCGCCACGCGCAGACCGGTCTCCCTCTCGCCGGCCTGGAACGGTTCGCGCCCCGCGAGGATCCGCATCAACGTCGACTTCCCCGCACCGTTCGGCCCGACCAGGGCGACCTTCTCGCCGCGCTCGATATCGAGATCGACGCTGCGAAAGACCTCCTTCGGCCCGTAGCTCTTCGCGATCCCGCGGAGGCGAACGACGATCCGTCCGGACGGCGGCGGCTGCGGGAAGCGGAAGTGGATCGCCCGCGACGGCGGGACCGGCGACTCGAGACGCACCATCTTCTCGAGCATGCGGATGCGGCTCTGCACTTGCGCGGCGCGGTCGTTGCGGACGCGGTTGCGATCGATGAAGCGCTGGATGTGCGCGATCTCGTCCTGCTGATTCTTGTAGGCCTTGAGCGCAATCTCGTAGCGGACCTCTCGCTGCTCGAGGTAGCGCGAGTAGTTCCCCTCGTAGTCGGAGAGCCGGCGGTTCTGGATCTCCGTGATCCGCGTCACGGTCTTGTCGAGGAACCACCGGTCGTGCGAGACGATGACGAAGCCGCCCGGATACTCCGCGAGGAACTGCTCGAGCCAAACGCGCGCTTCGATGTCGAGCTGGTTCGTCGGCTCGTCGAGGAGCAGGACCTCCGGGCGCGACAGGAGGAGGCGCGCAAGCGCGACGCGCATTTGCCACCCGCCGGAGAGAAGGCGAACGGGGTGATCGAGGTCCTCGTCGCTGAAACCGAGACCGGTCAGGACCTGGTGGACCTGTCGCTCGATCTCGTAGCCCCCGTGCTGGCGGAAGAGGAGGTCCAGCTCCTCGTGGCGGGCGAGGAGAGCCTCCGCCTCGGCGTGGGGCAAATCCTCGCGCCCCAACCGCGACTCGATCTCCTCGCGCTCCCACCGCCAGTCGAGGACGGATTGGAATGCGCGCCGCGCCTCCTCGAGGACCGTCCCCGGCCCCGTCTCGAATCCAAACTGAGGGAGATAGCCGACCTTCTGGGCCCGAGGGGCGACGATGGCGCCCGAATCGGCCGTTTCCTGGCCGGCGAGAATCCTCAACAGGGTGGACTTCCCCGTTCCGTTGCGACCGATCAACCCGATCCGGTCGCGATCCCCAAGAAACCAGTTGACGTCATCGAACAAGTCTTGATCCGAAAATGACTTGCGGAGGTTCTCGATTCGAATCACGGGCCTGCGATACCGTCCTTCCTGTAAATAATAGCTGACATATCCGAAATCACCTGCTATGCTGTTTCTTAATTCAGAACCCCTAGTTTGCTCATATCGTTGCAGGCCGGTTGTGCCGGAGGGAACCCTAGCATCCGAAATCGCATCGGAGGGGCAACAATGTTGTGGAGTCGGTCCTTCTCGCTTTCGATCGCGCGAATCTCGCCTGTCATCCTGCTCCCGATCCTCGCCTCCGTGATCGCCTGCGCAGGCCTCCCCACCGTCGCCCAGGCCGGGCGGATGGACGATGCGTTCGTGAACGCCTTCGGGCGCACGCCGAGCACATCCTTCATCTCGGGGCTCGTCTGCATGGCCGAACAGCCCAACGTCCACGGGATGCAGAAGAGGATCGCGACGCTGGGGTTGTCGTCCCGGTGGCGGCAGCACCAGTACGTCGTCACGAACGCGCAGCAACTCGCCGCGGAGTCGCAGGTCGGACTCCTCGAGGCTCTCGAAACCTGGAAGCAGCAGGGACTCGTCCGCTCCTACCAGTCTTACTGGGTCACGAACATGATCGTGATCGAAGCGCAACCGATCGTCTTCGATCGCCTCGAGGCGCGCGCGGATGTCGGGACGATCTACGCGAACGCGCCCGTCACGATCCGTCAGGCCTCGCCCGACGGACAGCAGATGGATCCCCCGAGATGGACCCTCCCCGACAACCTAGTCTGTGTGAACGTCCAGCCCGCGTGGAGCATGGGTCTCCACGGCGACGGCAGCATCGTCTGCGATTTCGATACCGGCGCGGATGCGACCCATCCCGCGCTCGCCACGAGATGGCGCGGCGCCCACGCCGGCGTGCCGTGGTATGCCGCGTGGCACGACCCGTATCACCAGACGCAGTTCCCCTCTGACGCGGGAGTGCACGGAACGCACACCCTCGGCATCATGGTCGCCCGCCAGCCGAACGGCACGCCGATCGGCGTGGCGCCGGACGCCCAGTGGATCGCCGCGGGGATCCTGATCGGCTACGACGTCGGGAAGATCATCGAATCATACCAGTGGGCGACCGATCCGGACGGCGATCCGAACACGGTGGACGACGTCCCCGACGTGATCAACAACTCGTGGGGAACCTCGGACGCGTGCAACGAGACGTTCTGGAACGCGATCGACGTCGTCGAGGCGGCCGGAATCGTCAACATCATCGCCGTCGACAACAGCGGGCCGGATTATGCCAGCGTGCACTCGCCCGAGAGCCGCGCCGAAACGCCGACGGTCAACTTCGGCGTCGGCAACGTCGATCCGCACACCGCCGGCTATCCGATCGTGCGATCGAGCGGACGCGGCCCTTCCCCGTGCGATTTCGTCTCGATCAAACCGGAGGTCACCGCGCCGGGAACGATGATCTATTCGACCGTCCCCGGAGGCGGATACGAGGGTATGTCCGGGACCTCGATGGCGGCCCCCCACGTCTCGGGCGCGGTCGCGATTCTGCGCCAGCTGAATCCCGATCTGTCGGTCGACGAGATCAAGACCGCGCTGATGGCCACGGCCGTCGACAAGGGAATCGCGGGCGAGGATAACACCTACGGCTGGGGGATCATCGACATCGGCGCTGCGGTGAGCTACGTCCGGCAGACCCTCCCCCTCTATCCGCCGCAGAATCTGACGACGTCGGTCCGCGGCGACACGGCGACCCTGGCGTGGCAGAGGCCCGCGCACACCAGTCCGTTCGACCGTCTGATGAGCTATCGCATCTATCGGGCGGGGCGCGACGAGTCGTTCCCGACGACCCCGATCGGCGAGGTTCCCGCGTACGCTCCCCTGCTGCTCTACAACGATCTGCACGTCCCGTCCGGCTATTACCGGTACGTTGTGACGGCCGCCTATGAGACGGGAGAAAGCGGCCCTTCGAACGAGGCCATCGCGATCGTGAACCTCCCCGCGGACGCCCCCGTTCTGGTCGACGGCGGGATAGCGGCCGGCGCGGTCCTGAACGTCGCGCCAAATCCATTCAACCCCGTTACGGTGATCCGGTACCGGGCCCCCGAGTCGGGGAACATGAGCATCCGGATCTACGACGCGACCGGCGCGCTCGTGAAGAGCCTGGCCGATGCCCCCGCGGCGTCGACCTCGCTTCATCCGGTGCAGTCGATCGTCTGGGACGGGACGGACGGCAACGGCCGGGCGATGCCGAGCGGTCCCTACTTCGTCCGCTTCGAAGCGAACGGGATTTCGGCCGTGAAGAGGATCGTCCTGCTCAAATAACCGCCCGCAACATGGGCGGATTGCTTGGGCGGATCGGGTCGGCAAGCGTCATCGGATCACGAGGACGCGGACGCTCCCCGCGCCCGGAGCGCGCGCGATGTAGACCCCCGTGGCGACCGACCTTCCGTCGTCCCCCTTGAGGTCCCAGTCGAACCGCGGATACGCCTGCCCCTGGACCCCACTCAGCGTGCGGACCCACCGCCCCGCGATGTCGTAGATCTCGACCCGCGGACGATCCCCTCGCGTCCATGACAAGGGGATCGCGACGGTCCCCTTCGAGGCGGGATTCGGGAAGGGAGAGCCGAAGCGCGTTTCCACCTGCTCCGGGATCACGGCCGTGAGGGGCCCCTGCGCGCGGCTTTCGCGCCCTCCGAACAGCGCGAGGGTAAACCAGTACGAATAGGTCCCCGGAAGGTCGAGGTGGTCGATCCAGACACCGGTGGCCTGCGGATTCTCCTCGTGGACGAGGACCCGCGCGGTGTCGGCGGCGCTCGAACGATGGATTCGCACCTTCGTGACCACGCCCTGCGGCGCGACCGCCGTCCAGGAGAGACGGACGGTCCCGAGCGCGCCCGCCTGAGCCGACGGCTGGATCGAGTAGGGCGGAATGACGGGCAGCACGAGCCTGCGGTCGATCGTGTCCGCGCCGGCGTCGATCTCGACGAACGCGGGGATGAGCCGGAGGTCCGTGCCCGCGCCGAACCGAACCCGTGCGACGCGCGCGAGGGCCGAGTCTCCCGTAGTCAGGGCGGGCACCGCGACCGCGACCGAATCGAGGAGCGTCATCCGCGAATCGTGCGAGAGGATCCGGATCGTTCCAGCCTCCGACGCGCTCCCCCCATCGTTCCGGATCCAGAGGTCGAGCGCGCCGGTCTCTCCCCAGCCCGGGATCCCTTCGCGGAGGCTGCCGGTCTCCTCGGTCCAGACGGAAGCCCGCGCGACGAGGCGCGCCTCGGACGCGCCGAGCGCCCGGAGTCCGTCGGCAATCCCCCATCCGTAGTCGTTGTCGGGCGTCATGTGGCGCGACCCGGACGCGCGGATTGCATGGATCAAGCTGTCCGGCCCCCACGTGGGGCGCGCTTCGAGGAGAAGCGCCGCCAGCCCTGCCGCGAGCGGCGTCGAGAGGGACGTGCCGCTCACCGCGCCGTATGATATTGGGCTCGACGAGAACCCGCAGTGCACGGCGACCCCCATTGCATCGACGTCCGGCTTGATCCGTCCGTCACCGGTCGGACCCCGGCTGCTGAAATCCGCCAGCCGGCCGCGCACATCGACGGCGCCGATCGACAGGACGCGCTTCCCGTCGGCCGGGACGCCGAGGCTCGAGACGCCGTTCTGTCCGTCATTCCCGATCGCCGTGACGACAAGGACCCCCCGCTGGGCCGCGATCTCAGTCGCGATCGTGATCGGCGCGGTCTCCCCGTCCAGCTGCGCGAGTGTGTATCCCGTCCCGTCGTCGAAGTAGCGGTAACCGAGCGAGCTCGAGACGATGTCGGCCCCGAGCCCATCGGCCCACTCGAGCGCGGCGATGTAGTTGTCCTCTTCGGCGTGGACCTCGCGGGACACGTCCTCGGTCTTCGCAAGGAGGAACGAGGCGCGATAGGCCGGTCCGATCTGCCTGCCTGGATCGAAACCGCCCAGGGTCGACCACGTGTAGGTCCCGTGATCGTTCGATCGCGCGACGTCCCGCGGATCGTGCGGATCGTACTGAACGGTGCTGTCGCCGAGGACGAAGTCGTGCTCGGCGATCTCGTCAAGGGGATAGAGGCTCATGTGGTCCTTGTAGAAGCCCGTGTCGAAGATCGCGACGATCACTCCGGCGCCGCTCCAGCCGCGGCGATGCATCTCGGGGATCCCGAGCATTTCGAGCTGGTCCCAGCACTGCCCGTAGTCGCCGGGGCGGAGGGTGCGCGGATCGCGATCCGCCGCGCGCCCGAGGGGTTTCGCAGCGGACGGCACGGGCGGGATCACGGACGGCGGCGGCGCGGGCGGAATCGTTCGCGCGAAGTGTGCGACGGGGCGCACTCCGTCAACCCGCGGATCCGACTCGACCTCGCGTGCCTGATCCGCCGTCAGCAGAACCGAGGCGGCCTCAAGCCAGCGGGAGACGTTGCGCACGCGCGGGAGCAGGCCCCGCTCGCGAAGCGGATCGAGGAGCGTCGGATCAAAGGGGAAGTCGGCCGGATCCGAACCGATGAGGTGCCCGACCTGCGCGAGGCGCCGGATCCCGCGCGCGGTGAGGTCGGATTGCGCCGGAACATGCGTCTTCCCCTGCGGCGCGCGAAAGAAGATCCAGTACGCATGGAGGGATGGATCGGGAGGCGCGCCGCCCGCGACTTCCGGAAGCGCGACCGTGAACGATAGCGCAGTCGCGATCGCGAGGGTGACGAGCGCCGCCGTCCGGCCCTTCACGCGCCGGGCCTGCGGGCAACCGCGATCAACCGGCCCGCCTTGTGGTCGTACGGAGCGCCGCTCATTGTTCCGAAGAGCGTGACTTCCCCGAAGCCGGCCCGCCGCAGCAGCGCCGCAAGCTCGGTCCCCGCATAGAGCCTGTGCGAGAAGTGGATCACCTGCTCGCGCCCCGGCCCCAGAAGCGTCCATGTGTTCTCGATCATCCCCCAGTCGGCGGAGAGCCTCCGTTCCTCGAGGAGCCTCGTCCCCTCCGTCTCCTCGATCCACGACCAGTCCCGCTCGCGGAAGGCGCGCGCCAGCACTTCCTTGCCGATCAGGTCCATCACGAGCGACCCGCCGGGGCGGAGCGACGCATGGAGGTTCTCGAGGACGCGCAGGTCGTCGGCGGGGTCCTCGAAGTAACCGAAGGAGGTGAAGAGGTTGATCGCGGCATCGAAGGCCGCCGGGCGACGGAAGCGGCGCATGTCATCGAGGACGAATTCGATCTCGATCCCCTCGGCCTCCGCGCGGCGCCGGGCCTCCTCGATGTACCCGGCCGTGCGATCGACCCCGGTGACGCGGAATCCGCGGCGCGAAATCTCGAGCGAGTGGCGGCCGGGGCCGCAGCAGAGATCGCAGACACGGGCGCCGGGCGCGAGGGGCGCGAGGGCGAGAAGCTGGTCGACGGCGGCCGGGGTCCCCTCCCATCGCGCCTTGCCGAACAGGACCGGATAGAAGTCCCTCCAGAAATCATCGCGCTCGTACCAGGGAGGTTGTGCCGTCATCGGTTCACCTCTTTTCCGCTCGTGCTTCCCCGTTCGTCCCTCTTCGACTCATTCCTCTTTCACGTACGCCGCGAGCGCATCGCACGCGGCCGCGACCTTCTCCTCGGGGCCGCCGGCGCCGATCCTCACGTGATCGGCGCGCTGGAAGAAGCGCCCCGGCACGATCGCGATCCGCTTCTCGCGGAGCGCGCGCTCGCAGAGCGACTCCGCGTCCGGGAATCGCGCGCTCCCTCGCCAGCGCGGAAAGTTGATGATCCCCGCGTCCGAGAGCGATCCCTCGAGTTGGGGCGTCGACGCGAGGAGGCGTGCGACGGTCGCGCGGTTCGCCGAGACGCGCGCGCGGGCCCGCTCGCGCCAGCGGTCCATCCCTGCGCGATCGCGGATCAGGCGCGCGCCGGCCGCTTCCGTGATGTAGGGGTGCACGACCCCGAGATTGTCGTTCAGCTGGATCGCCCGCGCAATCAGAGGCGGCGGACCTATCGCCCATCCGATCCTGAGATGACTCAGACCCCAGACCTTCGTGAGGCTCGACGTCGAGACGATCGAGGGATGGATGCGCGCCGCGCATCCCGGCGGATCCTCGAAGAGGACTTCCCGATACACCTCGTCGACGACAAGCGTCGCGCCGTGCGGCTCGCACGCCGTGGCGAGACGCCCGAGAAGCGGGTCTTCCACCACGCGGCCGGTCGGATTGTGCGGATTCGTGATGACGACGGCCCGAACGCGGGTCCGCGCGCCGGCGAGCGCGTCGAGGATCGCCGCGTGCCCCTCCGAGTGATCGACGGGGACGAAGCGAATCCGCGCGCCGAACGCGTCGAGCACCGAACGCAGGGGCTGGTAGTACGGTTCCTCCAGGATCACCTCGTCCCCGGGACGCACGAGCGCGGCGCAGATGAGGAAGTTCGCGAGGCTCGTCCCCTCGCCGACGAGGACCGATTCGGGACGGACGCCGTAGCGGCCCGCGATCGCTTCCCGCAGCGCGGGATGGCCGTCCTCGTTGCGCACGTCGGGTCTCGGGAAATCTGCAGGCCCGATGCCCAGCTCCTCGGGAGGGATGAGGCTCAGGATCCCGCTCGTGCCGAGATTGTGGATGTCGGTCTGGCGGTCGAAGGTCTCCTTCGCCCACCGCATGTACGGGATTCTCTCGAGTCGCATCTTCTCTTGCCTCCCGCTAGATGGTAGACGCCGCGACCGGCTGGAGGCAACCACTTCATGGGCGCGGACTTAGAGTGCCGCCAAAGGGAAAGGAGGGGGCCGCAGGGTCCCCTCCTCGCGTCCATCGCGGTGCGTGATCGCGGTTACGGCAGGACCTGGACCGTTGCGCTCCTTTCGACCCCGGGCGCCCGGTAGCGGATGTAGTACGTGCCCGACGCGACGGGTCTGCCCTCCTGATCCGTGCGATCCCAGATGAAGTGATGATCGCCGCCGCGGATGTTTCGGCCCACCAGCGTCCGGACGTTGCGGCCGTTCACGTCGAAGACCTGCAAGCCGACCCATCCGTCCGAGGGGACCCGGTACGCCAGACCGACGGGGCCTCTCGATGGATTCGGCGCGACCACGAGGGAACGATCGGCCTGCTGCGCCGCCTGCGCATCGACGGCCGAGGCGGCCTGATCGAAGGCGGAGTACACGTCCTGATGGCCGTTGCGCGTGTCGGTCCAGATCGGGCTCGCATAGCCGTCGTAGCTGGTGACCCCGATGTACTCACCGATCACTCCCGAGCGGGTCTGATCCTGATCCGGGTGCGGGTGACCCTTGAGATCGTCCATGCGGGGAGCGCCTTCCTCATCCTCCTCCCCCGCCAACGGGACCGGTCCGCGCGCCATTATGGCCGCGCGCCCGGCCGCGAGATCGATCCTCGGCATCTCGCCGGTCAGCATGTGGCCCGGGTCGGACGGCACCGTCGAGATCTGCTGGTTCGCGCTCCAGGTGACCCCCCCGTTCGTGCTCTGACTCAGATAGCAGTGCCATTTCAGGTTCTGCGGGTCCTGCCTCCGGTCGAGCCAGACCGCAGTCAGGAACCCACGGTTGTCCACCGTGACCCAGGGATGGAACTGATCGCGGCCGTTGTTGAACGGGTCGTCGTTGATCCGGATCGGGGCCGACCACGTGGCCGCCTGGTCGGTCGAATACCGGAGGTAGACATCGAAGTCGTTGCTGTTGTTCGCCTTGTCCATGTAGACGCAGTAGACCCGCCCGTGGAAGGGGCCGGCCGTGATGTCACAGTCGAGCGCGGGACTGGAGTATGCGTCGATCCCGCCGTTCAACGTCATCGCCGGTGAGTAGATGCTCGTGATGTTGACGTCGTTGCCGAAGTTGAGCCCGCCGTCGGTCGACTTGTCGACCCGCAGATAGCTGCCGTAGTTGGTCCACGCGCAGTAGAAAACCCCATTGGGCCCGACCGCCGGACATGGGAACTGGTTGCTCGACTGGTTGCTCACGCGCTTGGCGGAGGTCCATGTCAAGCCGCCGTCGGAGCTCGCGACGCAGTAGATGTTCGTCTCGTTGAAGCGGTCCCAGACGCAGTAAACCCGCCCGCGGAAGATCGACGTCGTTCGGTCGCAGGCGATGAATTCCTTGTCCTCGAAGACATTGGGGACGCCGTTGATCGCGAATCCGCGTTCGTCCCAGCTCGCACCGCCGGTCGTGCTGCGATAGAGCAGGAAGCCGTCCGGCTGGCTCGTGTTCCCCGTGAAGGTGAGAAGCATCGCATAGAAGATCCCGGTGGCGGTGACGGTCAGCGCCGGGTCGCTGTCCATCGCGTAGTGGGGATCGACGAACAATCCGGGGTTGGTCCAGGTCCGCCCGCCGTCCGTCGAGTAGCCGTACCCGACCTGGCGATAGCCGAGACGGAAGTCCCTCCACACCGACGCGAGATGCAGCGGGTTCGTCGGGTCGACGACGATCTGTTCCTCGTTATGGACCTGGCTGGTGCCGTCGGTATTGAGCTGGCTGTTCAGCCAGTCCTGCGCGAGGACGTTGCCGGGTGCGAGGAAACACACAAGGAGAAGCAAGCCGGTACAGAGCAAGCTGCGAAGCATCGAGGGGCACTCCTTTCCTGTGCAAGCGGCTGGGCTCGGCCAGATCCGGCCCCGTCCAAGGAGGTCGCTCGCTTCGCGAACTCCGTGGCCAAGTCACAGCCATACGAATTCTAAGGCATTTGCGGGGGTGCGGACAAGGCTGAAGCGGCTGCCGCGGCTTGGGTTCAAGACGTGAAACGGGCGGCCTTGCGACCGCCCGTACCTGCGAAGGCCCTGGCCCCGGAGATCAAGATCAGCGAATGATCACGGTCCTGCAGCCAAGACGCGTCCCGGCGGCTTCCAGTCGGATGTAGTACGCGCCGGTGGGAACTGGCGCCCCTCGCTCATCGCGACCGTCCCAGATCGTCGCGTGCGTTCCCGCGGTCATCGGGCTCGCGAGAATCCCGCGCACCTGTCGTCCCGCAATATCATAGACCACGACGTGGACCATCGAGGCCGCCGGCAACGCGAAGGAGAGACCGGTGGCTCCGCTCGTGGGGTTCGGCGTCGCGGTCAGGAACCCGAGCGACGGCTGCATGCCCGATGGGACCGACGTCGTGGGCACCGTGGTGACGATGACGTTGTCCGCCATGAACGCCGGCGTCCCCTGCGGCTGGCCCGGCACGATCCCGATTTCCACAGAGTTGAACGGCTGGGTGGTCGAGAACGTCAGTTGCCCGACGGGATACGACTCACCCCCGTAGGTCCCGTGCGCGACGACGGATCCCACGGGAACGGAATTCTCGTACGCGGTCAAGCGGACGTTACTCGGCACCTCCGCGTTGTCCTGATAGTCGATCGTCGCGAAGGTCACGGAGATGTAGTTCAAGTCGGGAACGAACCGGACGTCGAGAACGTCCTGATTGATGCTGTTGGGCCAGACGTAATTCCCGGAGAAGCTGGGCATGTGGTAGAAGGTCGTGTTGTCGCTCTGAATCGAGAAGCCCGCGTATCCGGGCGACCAGAAGTGGCCGTAGACCCCGCCCGTCGTCTGATCGACGGGCAGCGGCATCGTCGGATGAAGCGGCGGCGTGCCGGTGTCGAAATCGAACGTCACGGTCACCGCCCCGGCGGGGACCGCAAGGCAGAACGCACAGGCTGCCGCGAGAAGCATTGAACCCACGAGTTTCCCTCTAGACTTCACGAGCGTGGTCCTCCCGGCGACAAGTTTACCGGATCGGCACCTCATAAGAAAGATGAAATCGATGCGCGAATCGACTTTATGATAGTCGCGGGGGGCAAGACCCGATAATGCCCGTAGGTGCAGCTCCTACAGACTATCAGAGCGCATCACCAAGGCGCGGCGACCGGCCGGCGACGCGACCTCCTAGCGCCCGAGCAGCTGCCGCAAGATCGCGGGACCATTCTCCCAGAAGACGAGAATGACGCCCATCAGCGCCCCACCGGCCACGATGCCGGAGGCCACAGGGAACAGGTACTCCTCGCAGTGCTTCGTGTTCTTCTTCTGCCATCCCCACCCGATCAAGGCGCCGACAAAGAACAGCAGGCCGTAGAACCACTGGAACACCCAGGCCAGGCCGACGCCCGCCGCCGAGGGGATCCACTTCTGCTGCTTCGGGAACATCCTCGACAGGACCGGCAGGATGATGCCGACCAAACCGCCGATCGCGATGCACCAGATCTTCACCGGGTGCATCGTGCTCAGGCCTCTCGCCATCGCTTCCGCAACGCCCTTCCATGTCTGCGCCGCAGGCGCGGGGAACTGGTCGGTGCCCAGTACGCTCGCGTTCGGCACGAGGATCCGGAATGCCATGACGGTCACGACCGTCCCAACGAAGATCCCCGCGAACTGCGCGATGAACTGCTTCCGCGGATGGGCGCCGAGCAGGTACCCGCTCTTCAGATCCGTGAGCAGGTCGGCCGACGAGGTCGCCGATCCGGCGGTGATGTTCGCGGCCATCAAGTTCACGTTCATGTTTCCGGGCGAAAGGGCTCCGAACGTGAGCTGCGTGATCTTTCCCATCGCGCCGACCGGCGTCGTGTCCGTTTCCCCCGTTACGCGGCATGCCACGAGCGCCAGCGCGAAGCTCAAGAGCACGGCGACGAGGCTCTGCCAGTACGGCATGCCGAACGTGGCGTGGGCGAGGAGCGCGAGCGCGATCAGGGAGACAAGCTGCCCGAGGACGAACCACGATCCCGGGGGCTCGATGGCGGCCATCTCATCGCGCTTTCCGGAGCCGCCCTTCTTCTTCAGCATGTCCCCCAGTCCGCGGAACGCGCTCAGGGCGCTCTTCCACTGGAACAGCACCGCGAGGATCCCCGAGGTAACCATGCAAGCCGTGCCGGCCCAGAGCGTCCACTGGACGAGGGACCGGAATCCGGTCAGGCCGGCCGCCTCGGGCACGTGGGTCTGCAGCCATGGGACGAAGATCATCCAGCATGTCACCGAACCCACCAGCATGCTGACCGCGACCCGCATCCCGACGAACATCCCCGCCGCGATGAAGATCGGGTCCCATGCGAACGTGACCGTCCGGCCGATCCACCCCGGCCCCATCGTGGCCGTGCTCAGGCGGCCGACGAGGGTGGAGATCTGGACGGACTCCCACTGCGGCTTGATGAGTCGCAGCCCGTCCGTCAGAAACGCGCTCGCCGCCGCGAAGAGGCCGCCGACCCCGAGGGCGCGCGCCGCGCGGATCCCTTTCTCCCCCTTCGCGTGCAGGGCGCGCAGGGTCTCGGCGGCGGCGATCCCGCTCGGGAAACGCAGCTGCTCGACGTTGATCATCTGGCGCTTCATCGGCACGGCCATCGTCACCCCGAGGACCGCGACGAAGAAGACCCAACCCATCATCAGCGGGAGCGGGAGCGTCTCGTTGTTGAGCAGGATGTATGCGGCGAACGCGGAGATCAGGGTCCCTCCGGTGGAATACCCGGCGGCGCTCGCCGTCGATTGCATGCAGTTGTTCTCGAGGATTGTCATCTGCGTCCGGGCGAGCTTCGTCCGGTAGAAACCGGTCCAGACGGCGTAAGAGAGGATGCAGGCCGTGATGGCGACGCCGAAGGCCCAGCCGGCCTTGAGACCGATGTAGATGTTGGTCAGCGAGAGGATGCCGCCCAGGACCCAGCCCATGATGACGGCGCGCCAGGTGAGCTGCTTGACCGTGTCACCGCGACCGAGGTAGCACTTCTGATACCACTGGCGCTCGATTTCCTCCGGGGTCCCCTGGAATCCATCGACGGGGAGCTCGTATTCCTCATAGGGATCGTGCGAGACCGCGGGGGTCCCGCGGCTCGGAGGGTTCGGCATTTTCGCGTCATGGGACATCGATCAACCTCCTCTGGGATTCCCGGGCAGCCTGTGAGTCGGCGGCCTTTCCGCGGTCGCCGGCCATCCGCCGGGGTTGAATCTAGCCTCCGGACGGCGTGGACGCCACGAGGAATCGGTGGATGGCGGCATGCTTGCGTGCGCGCAGAGCCGTACCTACCCTCGATCAATGCCACCGTGCGAACGTGTTTTCCTGGCCGGGGTCCTGTCCGTCCTGCTCTCGATCGGGGGGAACGAAGCGAGGGCGGAATCGGTCCGCTACTGGCAGCAATCGGTTCACTACAGGATCGACGTCACCCTTGACACGCGCACGAACGCGCTCGACGGCACGGAGCGCCTTCTCTACACGAACAACTCCCCCGATACCTTGTGCTCGGTCTGGTTCCACGCGTACCCGAATGCTTACCGCTCGGACAGCACGGTGTTCGCCCGCGAGGCAATCGCGGGCGGCGAGCGTCCGTCCACCTTCCGTAACTTCCGTGACAGCGGGTTCATGGACTTCCTCTCATTGACGTTCGATGACCAGCCCGCAGCTTGGTCGTACAAGCCGGGGGACAACACGGAAGTGAACGTCCTGCTCCCCCATCCGCTCGAACCCGGCGCGACCGGCCGATTCAACATCGCATTCCACGTCAAGATTCCGATCATCTACTCCCGACTCGGGCGCGATGGAGATCACTACGACATCACGCAGTGGTACCCGAAGATCGTGGTCTACGACCAGTCGGGTTGGCACCCGGACGGCTATCACGTCGATGGGGAGTTCTACGGGGATTTCGGGACCTTTGACGTCGCGGTCACCCTCTCGGTCGGCTACACCGTTGCCTCGACCGGCGTGCTGGTCGCGCCCGTCTCCGAGTTCGCGCGACTCGACTCGATCGCCGCCGTAACCGTCGGCAGGCGTCCACCTCGGTTCAGCCGGCCGCACCCGGGATGGCCCAAACCGCTCGAGCCCGGGCTGCCGTCGCGCGGCAGGCGCGCGACTGCAAAGGGACGTCGCCTCAGCAAACCGAGCGCGGGGATGAAAACGCTGCGCTTCCACGCCGAGAACGTCCACGACTTCGCCTGGTTTGCCGACCCAAGCTATCTTCTGTACCGCAGCAACTACCACGACACCGCGATCGAAGTCTACGTTCTCCCGCGCGATCGATACGCGTGGCGGGGCGCCCCTGGCTGGATCGCCGAGACCCTCGCGTGGTTCGGCGACCGATACGGCGAGTACCCGTACCCGCGCATGAGCGTCGCCGATGGCCGCGCCTCGGTGGCCACGGGGATGGAGTACCCGAGCATCATCCTGATCTCCGGGATCAAGGTCCCATGGACCCGCCTTCTCGAGAACGTGATGGTCCACGAGACCGGCCACCAATGGTTCTACGGGATGCTCGGCTCGAATGAGATGGATGAAGCCTGGCTCGACGAAGGGATCGATACGTACTGCACGACCCGCTACTTCGAGGAGAAGTACGGTCCCACGAAAAACCTGATGGATCTCCCCCACGGTCTGCGCTGGCTTCCCGGCGTCGACGCGCGCTGGGTCTACCGGCACGCATGGCGGTCGGTGGAGGTCTTTCACCGGGACATCCCGATCCTCCATCCTGCTTGGGACTTCGGTGGTACATACTTCGCTGTCGATTACGCAAGGGCGGCCCTCGGCCTGCATGCCCTGCAGGCATCGGTCGGCGATTCGGTGTTCGACCGCGGAATGGCCGCATACGCGCGGGACTGGCGGTTCCGCCACCCGCACAGCGACGACTTCGTCCATGCGATGGAGGCGGCAAGCGGTCGCAAACTCCGCAGTTTTTTCGACGATTTCCTTAGCACGACCAAGCGGTGCGACTACGCTCTCGGCGCGGTACGCGACGCGCCCGACTCTAACGGCCGTAGCTACGATGTGAGCATCGAAGTATTGCGGAAGGCGCCGCTCCGCTTCCCCTCCGTGCCGGTTCGCCTCTTCACACGGGACGGTGAGCGTTACGACGCCCGGGCCGACGGGGATGCGCTTCGCGACACCCTCCGCTTTCGGACCCGCGCACCGGTCCGCTCCGTCGTGATCGATCCCGATGACCGGCTTCTCGAGCTGAGTCACCGAAACAACCGAAGGCCGCTCGAACATCGATGGATGCTCGGCCCCTCCGAGCCGAGCCCCTCGAGAATCGACACGGAGGCTCTGCCGTACCTCTTCTACAAGAACGACGTGGACGGCGCGCAGATCGGCTTCTGGACCCAGACAGGCCACCCCATCGTACAGAGGCCACTCGTGCGGACCCTCCTCTATTACGCCGCGGGAAGCGGTCGGGTCGGAGCCGCGGGGATCATTCGCACACGCATTCCGTTCAACGAGGAGCGCAATTCGCTTCAGCTCGCATTCAAGAACGAGCAGGGCTACGACCAGGAGCGCCTGACGTTCACCACGCGGTTCAGAGAGCGGATCGTTTCCTGGTCCATGACCGAGTTCACCCTGGGGGCCTTTCGAAACGAGCTGTACAACCTGGCCGCCTACCAGCCCGGCGATTGGGAACGCGCGCGGTCGATCGGAGTCGAAGGGGGGGTCCGCTGGTCGAGCGAGTCGTGGCGCGGAGCAGTCCGCGAGGAGTTCGGCGTTCGGCCCGTTCTTGCCGGCGACTTCCCATCGACGCGGGTCGATGAGACCCTTGACGGCGCCATTCGGCCCGCTTCACGCGGCGAAATCGGAGCCCGGTTCTACATCGGCGCGATTGCGGGCCGCCCGGCCCTGCAGGACCGCATCTATCTCGCGGGCGGGCTCGACCCGGACCGCCTCGATCCGTGGGTGATCGACCGGCGCGGATCGGGCCTCATTCCTCTGCGCCACCACTGGATCGATCAAGGCCCCGCACTCGCAGGCTACGCGGGCCTTCCCACGGGTGATCCCGCGGGACGCGCGGGAATGGGCCTGCGGCTCGAGCTCAGATCCGCGACCGCAGACTCGCCCGTCGGCGCACGGCTTTATGCCGAGGCGGGCGAGGTCACGGATCGCTGGAGCGCAATGCGCCTCTCGGATTTCGTCGGCGATGCCGGGATCAGACTGGACGTGGGACCGGTCTCGCTTGTCCTGCCGGTGTGGGTGAGCCGACCGGCCGAGGACGATCTCCCACTTCATTTCCGCCTGGTCATCACCACACGCTCGATCATCGAATCCAAGATCCTGCCGGATTACATGTAGAGCCGCCGGCGCGGCCATGTCCATACCCGGGCGGACTACCGCACGCGGCGCCGCCGGTTCTGGATGAAATCCTGGAGGAGGTAGCTGCCGAGACGGTCGGGGGACGTGAAATACGCCCGGCCGTGATTGCGTGACGTCAGGTCCTCGACGAACTTCTGCAGATAGGGATCGCTCGCCACCATGAAGGTCGTGATCACGATCCGCCTGCGCCGGCACTGGACGGCCTCGTCCAGCGTGCGGGCGACGATGATCGGGTCGAGGCCGAAGACGTTGCGGTAGAGCTTTCCGTCCGCCAGGCGAATCACCGTCGGCTTGCCGTCGGTGATGAGGAAGACCTGCTTGTTCGTCTGTTTGCGCGCGCTCAGGATCCGTCGCGCGAACCGCAACGCTTCCTGGGTGTTCGTGTGATACGGCCCGGCGTCGATGTACGGAAGATCGCGCACCTCGATCCGGCGCGCTTCGTCACCGAAGAGGATCACGTCGAGCGAATCCTTCGAGTACTTCGTCAGGATCAGCTCGGAGAGCGCGAGCGCGACCTGCTTCGCCGGCGTGATCCGGTCCTCTCCGTAGAGGACCATGCTGTGCGAGACGTCGATCAGGATCGCGGTCGCGCACGACGTGCTCGCCTCGGTCTCGGCGACGCTCAGGTCCTCCTCGAACGGAAGGGTCTCCACGCCGCGGGTCCGCCGGACGACGTTCTTGATCGAATCGGGGAAATCGATCGAGGCCAGATCGTCCCCGAACTCCCATGACTTCCGCTCCGGGAGCGGCTCGCGTCCGCCCGGACCCTCGTGCGGGGCCGGGTGCTGGCCGAGCCCGGTCCCGCGCAAGTTGCGGAAGATCGCCTCGAGGCTCGCGCGGCGGATCCCGCGCTCCCCTTTCGCCGAGAGGCGACGCGCATCGACATCGCGGCGGACGATTTCTTCGTCCTCGAGCTTCCGCTCGAACTCGTCCAGGTCCCAATCATCGGGGATGTAGCCCGCATCCTGGAGAGCACGCATCCACTCGAGGGCGCGCTCGACGTCCCCGTCCGTCTTCAGGACCAGATGCTGGAAGAGCGCGAGCATGTCGCGGAAGCTCTGGATGAGATTCCGCAACGTCTCGTCGAATGCGGTGAATCGATATCTCACGGGTCGACGCACGCCGTCCGCCGAGCGGTCAGCGCCCCCCCTCGTTGAGCATGTTCGCGAGCATGTCGGAGAATCGCATCCCGCCGTCCAGACTCTGCCGGGCGATCAGGCTCGCCTGGTGGAGGGACTCGAGGACCCACTCCATCCCGAGGGCGCGTTCCGGCGCGCTCAGGTTCCCCAGCGTCCGGCCGACGAGCGGCGCGAGGCCCGGGACCTTCTCGAGCGCCTTCTGGAACTCGTCGGCCGGCATGTCGTCGGCCAGATCGACCGTTCCGCCGCCCGAGAAGTACTCGAGGATCTCCCGGTATGCAGGGGGCGTGACCCGCTCCGACTCGGCGTCCGGCCGACGCTGCGGCGTCCCCTCCGTTTCGCCTTCCTCGCGCGCGCGACGGCGCGCCGCGCGCCCGGAACGCGGCGTGTATACCGGCGGGAAGCTCCGCGAGAAGACCTTGAGGATCGCGCGGCCGATCAGCCGGTTCGCCACGATCACCGGTCCCTCCTGCTCCCCTTCGTAGACAAGCTCGATGCGTCCCGTCACCGCCGGCAGGATCGCCGCCAGGTCGCACATCCTCGGGACGAGAGGTTCCCCCTTGCGGCGTAGGCACCGGCGCTCCACCGCCGAGGCGAGGAGTTCGCGCGCGCGGATCGGCAGCCGCTGGCTCACGCCCGACGACTGATCGACGTGCTCGCTGCCGCGGGCGATGAATGCGATCTCCTCGAGAATCTCTTCGAGGAAGCGCGGGACAAGGACCTCCTCGTCACGCGCGATCCAGGCCTCCTGCCGCGTGATCCGGATCCCGTCCTCGATCGTGCGCGGATAGTGCGTCAGGATCTGGCTGTCGATCCGGTCCTTGAGCGGCGTGATGATGTTGCCGCGGTTCGTGTAGTCCTCGGGGTTCGCGGTGAACGTAAGCAGGATGTCGAGCGGGATCCGCACCGGGAACCCACGGATCTGGATGTCTTTTTCTTCCATGATGTTGAGCAAGCCCACCTGGATCCTCGGCTGGAGGTCGGGCAGTTCGTTCAACGCGAAGATCCCGCGGTTCGTGCGCGGGATGATCCCGTAGTGGATCACCTCCTCGTTCGAGAAGTCGAGCTTCTCGCGCGCCGCCTTGATCGGATCCAGGTCGCCGATCAGGTCGGCGATCGTCACGTCGGGGGTCGCGAGCTTCTCGTGGTAGCGCTCCTCGCGCGGAAGCCACGCCACGGGGAGCCGCTCCCCCAGTTCGCGCGCCCGCGCGCGGCATCCCGCGCACGTGGGCTGGAGCGGATCGTCGTGGATCGTGCAGCCCTCGACATACGGGATCTCCGGATCGAGCAGGGAGGTCAGCAACCGCACGATCCGCGTCTTCGCCTGGCCCCGGAGTCCCAGGAGGATGAAATCGTGCTGCGAGAGGATCGCGTTCTCGATCTGCGGCAGGACCGTCTCATCGTAGCCGATCACGCCGTTCAACCAGCGCTCGCCCGCTCTCAGCTTGCGCCGCAGGTTGTCGCGCAGCTCGTGTTTGACCGTCCGCGAGCGCCACCCGCTCGCGACCAGTTCTCCCAGGGTGCCGGGTCGCTTCTGATCCATCGCATCCATTTCCCTCATGATCTCCATTCAGGATTCGCCTGCCGGTTGCCGATTCGATTGCCGACTCGATTGCCGCCGCTCAGAAGGACCGCTCCTCGCGCACGCAGGGGCGCTCGGGGGTCCCGCCGAGACGGATCGCCACGTGTCTCGGATCGTGATAGACGAACAGCCACGCGTCTCGTGTGAGCGCCTCCTCGAACAGATCGAGTCGCTCCCGATCCAGGCGCTGCGGGTCGCGGTCATGCTCGCAGCTCCCGGAAAGGCGAAGGTGGGAGACCGTCGGAAAGAGATCCGCCGCGGCGATCAAACACTCCCCCTCACCCTCGATCACGATCCCCTGCATGCCGGTCGTGTGGCCGTCCGTGACGAAGGCGCGGATCCCGGGCGCGATCTCTGCCGGTCCGTCGAGGAGAATCCCGTCGCAGCCGTCGAAACCGACGACCTCCGAGGATCGATATCCGTCGAGCTCGCCTCCCCGCCGCGCCAGAGAGAGGTTCGACTCCTGGAGGAAAACGCGCGCGCGCCGCAGGGCGGGCCGGATCGCCTCCCCATCCTCGACGAACGCGCCTCCCGCGTGATCGGGATGGAGATGGGTCAGGACGAGAAGGTCGATCGAGTCCGGATCGACCCCGGCCCGCCGGAGCCCCCCGGCGAGATCGACCGCATTGACGATCCCCCACGTCTCGCGCTCCACTGCCGTGTAGCGCACTCCGGGTCCCGCATCGATCACGAAGTTGCCGCCCGGTCCCGTGATCAGGAGCGCGCGCGTGACGACCTCGACCCTGCCGTGCGGGTCGACCAGCGAGAACGGCCCCGCCCCCCGAGACGCCTGCGTGCGCAGTCGCAGTGAGCCCGTCACGATCGAGCGAATCTCGTACTCGGCGATGCGCATCCTCTCGATGGTCCGCTGCTTCATGTCCGCGTGGTTTTCTCCCGTTCCGTTGAAACCCTTGATAATAACACCCCGAGAGGACCGGCCCCGCACGCAGAAACGGAGGGCGTCGCAAGAATCCGCAGGGCGCCGCAGAGCGCGCTTGCGCTGGGCAAGTTCCCGCCGTCACATAGACGCCGGAAAGGGGATCGAACGATGTTTCACTTGGGCACGCCCGTGTGGGGAATCGCGCTCCGCTCGTTCGTAGTCTACCTGGCGATCCTGGTCGGCCTGCGGATCGCGGGAAAGCGCGAGATGGGCCAGATGACGGTGTTCGATCTGGTTGTGCTGCTCTTGATCGCCAATGCCGTTCAGAACGCCATGGTCGGCCCGGATAATTCCCTCGTGGGTGGGCTCGTGGCGGCTGCGGTCCTGCTCTTGCTCAATGCAGGCGTCGCGCGCCTGCGCTTGAGATCCAAGCGGCTCCGGAGGCTCGTCGAGGGGTCCCCTACGATCCTCGTCCTCCACGGCAGGATCTTGGGGGAGAACCTGCGGCGCGAGGGGATCGACATCGATGAGCTCCAGGCGAGCTTTCGGGAGCATGGGATCGAGAAGCTGTCCGAGGTCGAGATGGCCGTGCTCGAGACCGACGGTTCAATCAGCATCGTGCCGGCGGGGGCGCAGACGCACCGGGTGCGGAGGCCTCTCAAGTTTCTCCGGCATCAGTCGTGAAGGGGTCGAATTGACTGCCGTGTTCGTTCTTCCTAATGTGAACCGGGAACATCACCGGATGCAGAAGGGAGGAACAGCGTGATCCGATCCCGCTCCTTCGTGCCGGACTGGCTCTTCGGGGCCTTTCTCTTCACCGTCGCGTGGACTCCGGCAGCAGTCACGCCCGCGCCGGCTCGAGCCGCCACGGGCCCGTTGCTCCGGATCGCGGAGCGGAAGATCGATTTTGGGACAGTCGACCAGTTCCAGCAGCTCCACCACGTGCTCGTGATGCGGAACAATGGGGATGCCCCACTGAAGATCCTGAAGATCGACACCTCGTGCGGCTGCACGGTGGGCGTTCCCGCCGACTCGGTCGTCCTGCCGGGGACCGATGTCAAAATCGACATCACGTTCAGCACGCGGGAGTATGAGGGGCCTCAGGAGAAAACCCTCACCATCACGACGAACGACCCCGGCGAGCCGATCGTCCACATCGCGGTCACGGTGGACGTGAAGCCGTACGTCCGGATGGACCCGACCACGATCCACTTCGACCCGGTCCGCAAGGGGGAAACCGCGGCGAAGACGGTTCGTTTCGCGGCCGACAAGGATTTCGGACTCGAGATCGGGACGATAACGGGCGGCGAGGATCTCCTCAAGATCACGACCCGGAAGGAGCCGTCCTCGAAAGAAGTTGTCTACGTTCTGACCGTGGCCCTGCGACCGGACGCACCCGCCGGCCAGTTTCGCACACTCGTGAAGATCGAGATGAAGGGAAGGGTCACGCGCACCTTCGACCTCCTGGCGACCGGCGCGGTGATCAGCTACTTCGTCGTCAAGACGGACGACATCCGTCTGAGGATGCCGACCGCGGTCGTCGGCAAGAGCGCCACCGCGCGTGTCGAGATCACGTGCGACGGGACGAAGCCGTATCGTCTGTCGGGCGTCGAGACGAGCCTCCCCTTTCTGACGGGCGAAATCGTCCCCCAGGGCAAGGACTTCGAGATCGTTCTGACCGTCGCGCCGAACGCGCCGGTCGGAGACTACAAGGGCAAGATCGTGATCAAGACGACCGATCCGGCGCAGCCGGAGATCGACCTGATCGTCATGGGCTACGTCCGCGCATAGGAAGAGAAGATGCGCAGATTGTTCCTCGAGCTCATCGCAATCGCGCTCCTTTCGGCGGGAATCGGGGTCCTCATCAACGCCGGGCGCCATGACCGGCTTCCGATGAGTCTCCCTGACGCCTATTACCAGGTCGAATCGAAGGCGCGCCCCATCTTCATGAAGACCGCTCACCGCCTCTTCGAGGAGGGTCAAACGATCTTCATCGATGCGCGCCCGGCGGAAGCCTATGCGGAAGGCCAGATCGAGGGGGCATGCAACGTACCGCTCGACCGGTGGCAGGCACTCTATCCGGATCTGTCCTCGTGGATCCAGGGGCGGAAGATCGTGGTCTACGCGGGCCGCGCGGAGGTCGGGCCGGCCGACGATCTCGCCCTCGCGCTCGCGAGCCGCGAGAAGCGCGATTCGCTCTTTGTCTACATCGGCGGGATCGAGGAGTGGAAGGCCGCGCAGTTGCCGATGCGCACGGGCCCCGATCCGATCCTCGGCGGCGACAAAGAAAAGGGGACCGAAGAATGAGAGCCGGTTGGAGAACCGCCCTCCGATGGACGCTCCGCCTCGCGCTCGCGGGAATCTATCTCTTCGCTGCCGTACCCAAGATTCTGGATCCGTGGAGTTTCGCGCGGGCAATCCACAACTTCCGCATACTGCCGGCGGCCTGGATCCCGGAGCTCGCCGTGACCCTTCCGGCGCTCGAGGCGATCGCCGCGGTCGCCGTGCTGACCGGTCTCCTCTACCGCGGCGGGGCGCTCTGCCTCACGCTGCTCTCCCTTGCCTTTGCAGGCGGGATCGGCGCCGCGATGGCGCGCGGCCTCGACATCGATTGCGGATGCTTCGGCTCGCTCGCGCACTCTTCGGCGAGCCTCCCGCACCTAGCCCTGAACATCGGATCGGCCGCCGCCGGGATCATCCTTCTCGCATGGAACAGGCGGCCGCCCCAAAGGCGGCGATTGCCGCGCTGATCCCCTCATCCTCGATGTCGAGGTGGGTAACGGCCCGCACGGCGCGGGGCCCGAAGGGGACGACCATCACACCGTGCCGCCGGATCTCCTCGCACCACTGCTCCGGCGCCCCGGCGCGCACGCCGATTCGCAAGATGTTCGTCTCGATGTCCGCCGGATCGATGTCGATCTCGGGGATCTCGTGCAACGTCTCGGCGAGCGAGCGAGCGCGCCGATGGTCATCGGCCAGCCGCGCGCGGTGGTTCTCGATCGCATAGAGCCCGGCCGCCGCGAGGATCCCGACCTGCCGCATCCCCCCGCCGAGCCTCTTGCGGACGAAACGCGCCCGGTGGACAAACGCGCGGTCCCCGCAGATCACCGATCCGACCGGCGCGCCGAGCCCCTTCGACAGGCAGACACCGACCGAATCGCACTCCGCGGCCCACCGCGCCTCGGGAACGCCCGACGCGACGGCGGCATTCCAGAGCCGGGCGCCGTCCAGGTGCACCTTCAGGCCCGCATCGCGCGCCGCGCGCGCGCTCTCGCGGAACCCGTCGAGGGGGAGGACCCTCCCTCCGGCGCGATTGTGCGTGTTCTCCAGCACGAGAAGGGTGGTCGGCGCATAGTGGACGTTGCTGGGACGGATCGCCTGCCGGACCTGGTCCGCGCTGACGAGACCCCACGTCCCGGGGATCGGCTTCACCATTACGCCTGAAATCGCGGCGGGCCCTCCGCCCTCGTAGAGGTACACATGCCCTTCCGCCTCCATCAGGATCTCGTCCCCGGGACGCGTGTGCACGGCAACCGCGATCTGGTTCGCCATCGTCCCGCTCGGCACGAAGAGGGCCGCCTCCTTGCCGACCAACTCCGCGACCCTCCGCTCGAGAAGCTGAACGGTCGGATCGTCCTCGAAAACGTCGTCCCCCACCTCGGCTTCATAGATCGCCCGGCGCATCCCCGGCGTCGGTCGCGTCACCGTGTCGCTTCGGAAATCCCAGAGTCGTTCCGCGACGCTCCCGTTCATGATGCCTCCCCCGGCTCGTCGTAGAGCCGCTGCAGACCCGCGCGCAACGCGCGCGCGACCGGGCCTTTCTCCACTCCTGCGGCCCCCGCAGCCCCGACCGTGCGGCCGTTCCATCGGCTGACGGAGAGCGCCTCCCACGAGGTGCTTGTGAGGAAGATCTCGCACGCCCGGTCGAGCTCGGCAGGTCCCGCCTCGACCTCCTCGACCCGCATCCCGAGTCCGTCGCGCGCGATCGTGATGAGCTTCTGCCGAGTGATCCCGGGCAGGATCCCCACGGCGCGCGACGGGGTTCGCAGCGTTCCGTCCTCGGCAACCCAGAAGATATTGCTGTGCGCCCCCTCTGCGACACACCCCTTCGGGTTGAGGAGGATCCCCTCCTCCGCGTCTCGCTCGAGGGCCTCCCGGCGCGCGAGAACGTTGTTCAAGAGGTTGCTCGACTTGATCTCCGGGTTGAGGCAGGTCGGCGCGTGCCGGACAACGGAGACCAGGACCGCGGAGATCCCGTTCACGTACACGCTCTCATCGGGCGCGGTGAAGCGTTCGATCGTGAAGACCCAAGTCGGGCAAAAGCCTTGAAGCCGATGGACCACGCCCATGCCTCGCGTCACGATGATCCGGATGCGGGCATTCTCGAGGCCGTTCTGCCGGAGGAGTTCGCGAAGGGTCGCGAGCGGATCGACCAAATCCCAATCCACCTCGATCCCGAGGAGGGAGGCGGACCTCCGCAGGCGCGCCGCGTGCTCGTTCCAGAAGAGAATCCGACCGCGGTGCGAGCGGACCGTCTCGTAGACCGAGTCACCGAAGAGGAACCCTCGATCGAGGACCGAGACGGTTGCCTCCTCCTCCCGAACGTACCTGCCGTCAACGCAGAAGATCACCTGGACTCCCTCGTGAAATCACCGCTCCTGCTCATCGGAGCGGGATGGTTGTGCAGGACGACCACGCGGATCGGGCGCGGTCCGATCGCGACCCCGGACACGAACGTTGCGAGAGGCCCGGAGCGGATCTGAACGCCCATCGTGCCCGATACCCAGAGCGTCCCGCGATCCCAGGTCACGCCGAGAACTCCGGGAAGAATCACGGCCGAGAGCGCCTGCAAGTCCGCATCGAAGTGGACGAGGCCGGTTCCCCTCCCGTCGGCGACCCATACGCCCCCCGATCCGTCCGGAGCGATGTCGGTGGGATCGACGAGCCCGGGAGGGCTGTGGATGTCGAGCGCGTCGCCCCGCGGATCGAGCGCCGTGATGACGCGGGCCCCGCGATCGAGCACGAAGACGCGCCCGCCGGATTTCGCGATTGCGACCGGCCTCTGAAAGCCGCCGAGCTGGGCCACGAGCGCGAGCCGGCCCTCGATCATCTCGTAGATGCGGACGTTTCCGTCCAGCATCGCGGCCCATACCTCGCCGGAACGGAAGGAGAAGAGCCCCTCCACGTGCCCCCCGGTCGAGTCGGCCGCGATGAGCGCGCCGTCAAGCGTGCGCCTTTCGACGCGCCCCGTGTCGAACGAGCCGGCCCACACGCCGGCAGAATCGACCGCCACCGCTCGGGCTCCCGATAGTGGCGCCTCGAACAGCTTCTCCCCGATCGCACTGAACTGCAGCAGATCCCCGTCCAGGTACTCGGTCGTCCAGATTCTCCGGTTCACCGAGTCGGCCGCCACGTCGAGGAACCAGAGCCCCGAGCCGTAGCGCGAAAGGACGTGCCGCGCATCCGCCGTCAGGAGCGTGAGCCCCCCTCCGTTTCCGTCCGCGACCCAGGGGATCGCGTCCGACGGGGTCGCTTCATCCCACTCGGTCCGGAGCATCGCGCCCGACCTCTCCTCGAGGTCGAGCCGGTACTGATACGTCCAGCCGTTCCGGACCGCGAAGTCCGTGAACGAACGGATCGATGGATCGAGGCTCCGCGCGAGTAGCGAATCCGCCGTGCACCCCGCGAGGCGACGCCGGATCTCGACCCGGCGAATCCCCTCGACCCCCCCGAAATCCCAGACGAGGTCGACCTGGCGATCCGCGGCGTGCGCGGCCAGCAGGAGCGGGACCCCGTGGCTTCCGGGATTCGCCGGATCGAACGGGTTTGAGTGATCGCGCGACTGGCAGCTGGCCGCGAGCGCCGCGAGCGACACGAGGACCGCGAGCGCGCCGCCCCTCATCGGTCCCCTCCACCGCCAGGCGATCGGCGATCCCGAGAATCGTGATCGGGGAGGATCCACGCGAGGATCGAGGAAGCGAGCGACGCCTCTCCGACCGTCCATAAAGCGGTCGCCCATGCGTCTCGCACGCGCGCCTGATCGTAGGCGCGCCGGATGTCGCCCGGATCGGCGCTTCGCAGATACCGATCGTAGGAGCGGTCGGCGCTCTTCTCGACCGCCGCACCCGTGACGATCGAGACCGCGGCGATGCCGGGCATCGCATATCGGCCGATCTTCCTGAGGAACGATCGGCCGCCGTCGGGGGGTGGGGGCGCATCCTCGACCCCTTTCCACATCCAGGTCCCCAGTGCGAGCAGGGAATCGGTCGGCACCGGAACCGCGCCATGCGACGTGACCAGCGACAACTCGGCTCCCCTTAGCGAGTCGATTCGCAGCGATAGCGGGGTCCGTCCCACGACCGCGCCGTCGCGGGCAACGCGGAGTCCGAAAGGGCGGCTCAGGATCGTCACGGGGACGCCGAGGCGCAGGAAGACACGGACGGTCTCCCCCGCGGCGAGATTCAGGAGCGTGTCGACCGCCGGCGGGCTGTAGAGCGACTCGGGTCGGCATCGCGCGAGGATGAGGAGGTTCGGCCCGGCCGCCACGGACGTGCGGAGCGGCGTTCGACCGACGTACCGGTTGTCCACCCAGGCGTCATAGCCCGACGGATCGGAGGCGACCTCGATCTCCGCAATCGGCTTCGCGGCTCCCAGCTCCTGCACGGGCGTTGGCGGTTGAGCGACTGCCGCCGGCACGCAGGCAAGCGCGAGGAGGACCGAGGCGATCGGTACGCGTATCACGGGTTCCCTTCGACCGAGAAGACGAGTGCCCGTCCCAGGTCATCAACGATCACGACCCGCCCATCGCTGGCGGCCGGCATCATCGAGATCGCCCGCCGGGCCTTCATCGTCCAGGCGACCGCGCCGCTCTCGGGATCGAGACCGAGGATGTCGCCGCTCTCGCATGCAACGATCCAGGTGTCTCCCGCGGCGACGGGCCCCGCGGCAACCGTCTCCCCGGTCGCGTTCGACCAGCTTTCGTTGAGATCCGGCAAGTCGAAGCCCTGCGCTTCCCCCCCCGTCGCGACCGTCACGCACCGTGTGCCGTCCCGGACCGCCGGGGGCATGATTTGTGGCGCGCGCGCACGGCCGCGCGCGATCTCCAGGCCGGTGGACGGGTCGTGCGCGACCAAGTCCCCCTCGTACGTCAGGCGGATGATTCTGCCCCCCGCGAGGATGGGAGGCGCCGCATGCGTGCCGCCTATCGGCACCGCCCAGACGGTCTTGCCGTCGGCCGCCGCGAGGGACCAGAGCGTGTCCCTCCGCGCGAGCGCGACGAGGTATCCGTCTTCGAGAACCATGCCGGCCACCGGTCCTTTGAGCGTCCGTTCCCACTTCTCCTGACCGTCCGCGAGGGCGAGACCGCGCGCGTCCCCTCTGTAGCTGAAGACGACGACCGTTCCTCCCGAACGAGTGATCCCCGCCGCGGGGGCATCGAGCCGCCTCTCCCATCGCACGTGCCCGTTCCCGCAGTCGAGCGCGATGACGCCGGGCGTCGGCGGCCCGATCCCGACGAGCAGGACCGAATCCGCGCGCAGGATCGCGCACGCGACCGTTCCCGGCAGCGTGCGTCTCCAGAGGCGGCGGCCGGTGCGCGCGTCGAGACATACGATCCTTCGATCCGTCCCCGCGACGAAGAGCGAGTCCCCTCCGAGAAGCGGAGGGACGGCGGGCGCATGAACGACACGCGCTTCCCACAGCTTGCGCGGACCGGCGGCGGCGGCGACGCCCTGCGCGCCCTGCGCCGTCTCTCCCCCCGCCATCACGAGGATGGACCCAAGAACGAGGATCGCGCGTCCCGCGGCGCGACCGATGCCGGCGCGTCCTCGCATCAGTAGTCCCATCCCACGAAGAAGTCCCAGTGCGTCTGCGGCTCGATCTTCTTGAAATCCGTCCGCCGGGAAAGGTCGAGACGCGCGACGATGAGTCCGCCGAAGCCCATCCGAAGTCCGGAGCCGAAGCTCCCCTTCCAGGCAGGGGCGCCCTCGTCCCACGCCGATCCCGCGTCGGCGAACATAGCCCCCTGGATCGAGGGCAGCTCGATCGTCCCGAACGGGAGGGTGAACGCAAGGCGCTGGATCAACGGGAAACGAACCTCCTGATTGAGCAGGAGGCTGTGGCGCCCCTGAAACTCCAGTCGATCGTAGCCTCGAAGGTCGAGCGAGCCGCCGAGAAAGAACCTCCTTGGATTCGGTCCCCCGCTCAGGAGACCTTGCGCCCGCACGGCATACGCGCTGTACCTCCCGAGGCGAGTGTACCGACGGTAGTCGGCCATGAGGAGGGAGCTCTCGATGCTCGTATGCCGCAGATCGAGCGTCGCGCCGGCGGTCAGGTTCATCCGGTCGCCGTCGATCGGTCCGGTCGGCAGCCAGAGGGACGTGTCGCGGATCCACGCGGCGCTGTGTTGCGCGATGACCCCAGTGCGCCGGAAGCCGGTCGCCTCGCGATCCGTCTCCGCGTACGCGAGACCGTTCACGACCTCGACACGCTGAAACTTCGAGAAGGGGTATATCAGGATCGACGAGGCCCCGACGCGACGGTCGTGGTAGGGGAATCCGTTCTCATCGAGGAAGTCGCCGACGAAGTTGAACGCGGAGACGCCGTAGTTCAGGCGTCTCGAGAGGTTCACGTAGCTCACGCCCGCGGAGAAGTTCTTGAGCATGTCCGTCGTCGAGAATGTCGAGTTCCCGATCTGCAGGAAGAGCAGATGATTCCCGAGGACGTCGGCAAGGATTCCCTGGATTCCCTCTCCGCTGCCGAAGTTCGGATCCAGGGCGAGATTTCCCTGGGCAACCTCGAGCGAGAGACGCGAATGATACCGTTCGCGTCGCGAGGGGACGTTCCCGACCGGCGAACGCCAGCGCCACGGCGGGAGGTCCTCGGCCGGGATCGATGCGAGGAGCGGGGTCGAGGGTTGCCAGTTCGGTAGCGATGCCGACCGGATCCGGAACTGCCCCTCCTTGAACACGGAGAAGAGGAGCGTCCGTCCGTCGGGCGCGACGCGCGGGTCGGTCGCGGCCTCGATCCCGCCGAGCACCATCGTGCCGTGACCCTCCGGGTCGACGCGGTAGATCTGGAGGATGCCGTCGCGATCGGACGCGAAGATGATCCCCTTGCCGTCCGGGCAGAAGCTCGGGCTCGTATCCCTCCAGACGCCTCTCGTGAGGACGCGGATCGATCGGTCGCGCAGGTCGAAGATGAAGAGGTTCCGCCCCTTGCCCTCTCCCGGCCCGCGATCGGACGAGAACACGATCCGGTCGCCGTTCGGCTCCCAGCTCGGGTCGGCGTCCTCGTATCGATCGTCAGTCAGGCGGTCGAGCCTCTTCGCATCGCGATCGAAGACATAGAGGTCCGATTGCCCGCTCCGCGACAGCCCCGAGAAGACGAAGTGGCGCCCGTCCGAGGACCAGCTCGGGCTGCGCAGGCCGACCAGATCGCCCCAGTTTAAATCTTCCGTCACATCGCGTTTCGCGAGCGAGTAGACGTAGATCGCGTCTACTCCCGCGCGTTGGGAGACGAAGAGAAGCTCGCCGGCCGCGTTGATGTCCATCCGCGCGCGAAACGGATGGAGGGACTCGAACCGCGCCTGCCGCTCTCCATGCACGATCGTGCGCACGTTCTTCTCGAGCCCGGTCGTGGAGGCGGCGTAGATGTCCGTGTACCCCGTCCTCGGCGAGAGGAACAGGAACTCCTTGTCGAAACCGGAAATCCCGTTCGGCACGGGAACCGGTCCCAGGTCGACGGGCCCCGCGGTCAGCGGGGTTGTCTGGAACGCGAGCGGCGCGGCTTTCATCACGTCGGGGTAGTAGCGGCGTTGCAGGGAGAAACTCCAGCGCGCGCTCAGGTCGGCGACGGTCGTCCCGAGGGATCTCTCCAGCGCCTCGTCGAAGCTCGCGGAACTGCCGAGCGCCTCGTAGACGGCGCGGATCCGGTCTTCGCCGTAGTTCTCGCCGATGAAATCGATGACCGATTGGCCGAGCTTGTATAGCGTGAACGTCCCATCGTACTGCCAGATATCCGCGATTCCCGGGAGCCGCCCCGACACGACCAGGTCCCGAAGGACCATGTCCGCCTCGCTGTCGCGCGATTCGGACCAGTGAACGGCGAGTCCTTCCGTCCACCAGAGCGGGACCGGCGGCAAGTTCGTGCGCGCGCGACGGCCGAAGACCCGTTCCTCGACCGCCAGCTGGAATACATGGATGAGCTCATGATGGATCGTGACCCGGAAATCCGCGAGCGATCCACCGAACGGAATCATCACGCGGCCCCGCGCGAACTCGGTCAGCCCTGCGACCCCCTCGGGAAGGAGGAACGGCGTGACGTTCGTCTGCTCGAAGTCCTGATGGCTGCTGTAGATGATGAGGGGGACCGGGCGCGAGACCTCCGTGACGAAGAGGCGCCGGATCTGGTCGTACCCCTCCTCCCCCATCTCGAGCGCCATCCGCGCGAGGTCTTCCTCCTCGGGGTAGAAGTAGAGCCGGAAGTGCTTGCTCTCGAGGACGTGCCAGTCGAAGCGGTTGTACTGGACCTTGTTCTTTCCGAAGGTGAGGAACTGCGCGCGCGCGGAATGCGGCGGCCCGAGACACGCGCACGCGACGAACGCGGCGAGCAGGCTGCGGAGGGGCCACCGGAGGAACCCGCGGAACGGATCCCGGCGGCGTTCGCGATCTTCAAGATTCACGGATTCCATCCCCGCGCCGGTGCGCCCACCTGATCACGCCTCAGAACGTGATGAACCCGTCGAAGTAGCGGTCGCGATCCGCCTGCATCATCCGGATCTCCGGAGGGGCCAGCATGCGGATCGCCTTCGAGGGATCACTCACCCACTCCGGCTGGGGATCGCGCCCCGGCCTATCCACAAAACCGTATCCGCCCGGAACACGTCCGCGAAGCCGAATCCTCGGTTCTCCGCGAATCGGCTTCGTATTCCCGGAGGCATCGAAGCGGCTGGCGCCCGCCCTCTCGGAGTGGACTGGTATCGGCCGCGCGAGACGCGCATCGGCCTCGAGGCGGTTCGAGGCGAGCGCGTCGAACCGGTAGCTGGACAGCTCGTAGGGGTTTTCGAAGAACGCGGGCATCTCGATCGTTCGACCCCCGGAGTCCCCGGTCGCCGGCGCGCCCTGATCGTAGAAGACGTCGCAACTCCCGCCCCGCGTGTCGACGAGAACGATCTCGAGAACCGGGTCGGAGGACGCGAACGCCACGGCCGGATCACAAGGGACTCGGTACCACTGCCGGTAGTAGTCGTAGCCCGCCGTTTCCATTCCGCGGTGCCGGCGCACGAACTCGTTCAGGTGGCGATCCAACGACCGCAGGACCCGCCGGTACCGATCCTCGGCCCCGTGAACCTGGGCATCGAGGAGGAAGCAGTCGGGCCCGGATGGCGGGCGACCGGCGAAGCAGGCGATCTCGCGGCCGGAGAGACGGATCGAGAGGGTCATCGCGCCCCGCTCCGATGGAAGGAGATCGAGCAGGACCTCGGCCGCGGTAAAGCTCTCGGGCTTCACCCCCGGCGGAAGATGAAGCTTGACGCGCACACCGTCTCCCGGACGGCTCAAGTGAATGCGGCCCTGACCGGGGAGCGGGTCGCTCGCAACCGAGCCGCTCGAGATCAGGCACAGCGGCACGGCAAAGGCGACGGCGCGGATCCTCCCGAGCGCGCCCGCGCCCATCGCGCGGGAAAGGAGCGGCAGCAATCCTGCCCCCGCGACCCACGGGCCCAGGCTCGCGATCCCTCCCCGAAATCGCAGCAGAACGGCGCAGAGGATCACGCCCGCGATCGCAAACGCGAGGGGGGCGCTCAGCGGGCGCAGCCTCCCGGCGATCACGCGCAGCCCCGCCCGAAGATGGACGATCTCCCGCCGCGCGGCGGGAACCACGATCCCGAGGGAGCCCGCCCCGTAAAGCATCGCGAACGGCACGGCCGGGGCGTTGTAGCGGCTCACGAGGTGCGTCGCGGAATGCAGCATCATGAGATAGATGGGGAAGACGGCGGGGATACACCTCCGGCCGTTCGCACCGATGCAGAGGACCACCCCGAGAAGCGCGGCGACCGCAAGCGCGGGCTGGACGCGCGCCGGCGGCGGAAGGGAGATCGGACCCGCCGACTGATAGGTCTTCACTGCGGGGAAACGCCAGAAGATCCCCGCCTTCGCGAGCACGAGCGCGGCCATCCCGCGCGGGTCCCGGCGCAGGGTCTCGAGGAACGCCTTCTTGTACATCTCCCGCTTCTGCCGGTCCTCCGGAACGTTCTGGGTCTCCTGGCCGGCCGCGATCAGTTCCGGGCTGTACGCGTCGCCCAGGCCCACCAGTTCCCACCCGCGATCGGGAACGTGGTCCCCGCGATATATCCAGAGCCAATCGTCGCCGGACTGCCCCAGCGGATTCGGCGAGAGATTGAAGCCCCACAGGAAGATCACCCACAGGATCCACATCCCTGCCCATCCCGCACACCGGAAGCCCGCCCGCCGAAGGACGATCTTCCGGCCTGCCCGGCGGTCGACCAACGCCTCGACCAGGATCCACGGGACGGCGACGTATCGCAGGGTCGTCTTCGTGAGGACGAGGACCCCGAGCGCGATCCCGCCCAGGATCCACGCGCGCTTGCTTCCGGATCGCGCGGTCCGCATGAGGACGTACGAGGCGCCGAGCGCGGCGGTCGTGACCGGGATCTCGGTCAGGATCGCGGGGGCGTAGCTCCAGTTCGCTGGCCAGAGGATGAAGAGGGACCCGGCCAGTATCGCCGGCCATTTCCCGAAGAACTCGCGAGCGATCCGGTAGATGAAAACGGCGCCCGCCGCGAAGAGAAGGACCGTGAGAAATCGGCCTGATGCGACCGCGTTTCCGGTGATCAGGTAACCGATCCCGAGATACGCAGTGTACGCGGGGGCGTGTTGCAGAACCCAGCTGTCGAAGTTGTATCGGTGCAGGTCCGCCGGCGTTGCGTGGTGCGAGAACCAGAGGCCGAGCGCGTCGATCGGATGGGAGTAGAGGGTCGCGAAACCCTGCGCGATCTGGTTGTACTTCGCGCTGTCCCCCTCGACCGGATAGAGCTGGGACGCGGGACCCGCGATGCGCGCGATCCCGATCAACAGCGCGAGCACGAAGAAGACGATCGGCACGAGCCGATCGGGCGGTGTTCCATCGGCAAAAGAGAAACGGGAAGCCGGTCGTAAGCCGAGTTCTGTTGCGGGACGACGTCCCGCGATGGTCATTTGTCTGGGACGGACGTTACCGCCCGCCTCGAGCGACCGAACCCGGGAGTGATAGCGAGACGGGCCATCTCTCCTCCTCTATTTGGTCTTGCACCGGGTGGGGTTTGCCAAGCTGTCCGCGTCGCCGCAGACACTGGTGAGCTCTTACCTCGCCGTTTCACCCTTACCCCGTCCGCTCCCGACTGCTCCGAACACCATTCCGGGCCGGAAACAACCAGGAGCGTTGGACGTGGCGGTTTATTTTCTGTGGCACTTTCCTTGGGATCGCTCCCACTGGGCGTTACCCAGCACCCTGCCCTACGGAGCTCGGACTTTCCTCAGGCTCGCATGCGCGAACCCGCGACCATCCCACCGGCTTCCCATTCACAAATATACACGTTGTCCGATCATTCAGTCGTCGATCGTCGCCACGAGGATCCGCCCGCATCCCTCACAGAGGATGATGTCCCGATTCCGGCGGACCTCCTGCAATCTCTGCGGCGGCAGCGCGTACCCGCACCCGCCGCACGCTCCGGCATCGACCCCGACGATCGCAAGGTCTCCCTTGCTCCGCCGGATCCGTTCGTATCTCGCGCGCAGCGGGGCCGAGAGCCGATCGACCGCCGTCTGTCTTTCCGCGTCCTTCGCATCGAGATCGCCTTGCACGATGGTGAACTCCGCCTTCAGCCGATCGGCGATCCCGTCGTGCTTCCGCTTCTCTTCGGCGACCACCTGCGCCAGTCGCTCGATCTCCTTCTGGACCTCCTCCTCCTGCATGAGGATTTCGAGGGCGCGCCCGTCGTAGAGGGTCACCTTCTCCTTCATGCTCTCGATCTCGCGGAGGTTCGCCTGGTATTCCTGGTTGTTGCGGATCCTGGTCTGCTGAAATTCGAATTCGCGGCGTTTGGTCTTCGCGGTCTCGATCTCCCGCTCGGCGGCCTTCCGGTCGAGCTGAAGCTCCGTCAGCCGGCGGCGCTCCTCGTCGAAAATCTCCTGGTGTACGCCCAGCGCCTTGGCGATCCGCTCCAGCTCGCGCGGAATCACGACGGCCCGCTCGCGCAGGCGATCCGTTTCGCGGTCGAGATCCCGCAACGTGATCAACACCTTCAGGTCCTGGTCAGCAATCATCGATGGCTCGTTGTCTCCGGGTCTGAACAACCCCCAAGTAAAAGGGGGCGCGCCCAGGTGAGCCGCCCCCGCCTTTGCTCCCTCGTCGTCCCGTGTGTCATCTGGGCCTCTTCTCTTCAGGCCGCTTCATGTCCGACAGATGGTGGGCGGAACAGGATTTGAACCTGCGACCCCCGGCTTGTGATGCCGATGCTCTAACCAACTGAGCTACCCGCCCATACCCCGAAGCGCCTGATCACATGGGCCCACTTGGATTCGAACCAAGGACCGACCGGTTATGAGCCGACCGCTCTAACCCCTGAGCTATGGGCCCCCCTGCGAAGGAAGTCCCCGGAAGGGGCACCGTACCAGAGGCTTGCGCCCCCGTCAAGAAGGCGCCCCCATCTCCTCGGTCCGGTCCTACGTCATCTCCATGAAGGCCTTGAGCCTCCGCTTCCGCGTCGGATGCTTGAGCTTCCTGAGCGCCTTCGCCTCGATCTGGCGGATCCGCTCGCGCGTGACGTTGAAGAGCGCCCCGACCTCCTCGAGGGTCCGCGGACACCCGTCCTCCGTCAGTCCGAAGCGAAGCCGGATCACCCGTGCTTCGCGCTTCGTCAGCGTTTCGAGGACCTCGTTCACCTCTTCGCGCAGCATCGCGAAGGTCGCGGAATGCGCGGGGGACACGACGCTCGTGTCCTCGATGAAATCGCCGAGATTCGAATCGTCGTCCTCACCGATCGGTCGATCGAGCGAGATCGGCTCCTGCGCCGCCTTCAGGACCAGCTTGATCTTGTCGACCGGCATCTTCAGCCGATCGGCGATCTCCTCGGGCGTCGGCTCGCGCCCGAGGTCCTGGACGAGTCGGCGCGAGGTGCGCACGACCTTGTTGATCGCCTCGATCATGTGGACCGGCACGCGGATCGTCCGCGCCTGGTCGGCGATCGCGCGCGTGATCGCCTGGCGGATCCACCAGGTCGCGTACGTCGAGAACTTGTACCCCTTCCGGTAGTCGAACTTGTCGACGGCGCGCATGAGTCCGCTGTTCCCCTCCTGGATCAGGTCGAGGAACTCGAGCCCGCGGTTTGTGTAACGCTTCGCGATCGAGATCACGAGGCGGACGTTCGCCTCGATCATCTCCTTCTTCGCCTGGTCGCGGCGTTGCTCGCCGTCGACGATCAGCCGTACGACCTCTCGCAGCCACGGACGCGTCATCGTCAGATCATTTTCCGCCCGGCGGATCTTGCGCTTCTCGTTTTTGATATCGAGCTCGTACTCGTGGATCTGCGCTTTCAGCGCCAGGATCTGTTCCTCGGAGTGATGCGACTTCCCGCGCGAGGAGCCCTTCTTCCCCTTCGGGGGATCCTTCGCCTTCGTCTTGCCCACCGCAGCGGCGAGCTCCGCCCGCCGCCGCTCGATTTCGCGTTCGATCGACCGGATCTTGCGGTCCATCTCCTCGAAGCGGTCGAGCTCTCGCTTCAGCCGCTGCGAGAGCTTCTCGATAAGCTTCTGGCTGATCTGCAGGCGGAGGACGTCCTCGACAAGCTTCGCCTCGCGCTTGTTCGCCTCGGAGAGGAGCTGGGTTTTCTTCGCGGCCGGGGCCCTTTTTTCCGCGTCGACCCGTCCCTCCACCCATGCCTGATAGGACCTGAGGATGCGCGCGGCGCCCGTCGTCGCCCGGCGAAACTCCTTCTTCGGCGAGACCTCGGCGTCCCAGTTGCCCATGTCGAGCTGGATCACATCGCCGAGCTGGCCCTTGCCCGCCTTCAGCTTCTCGGTCGCTGCCTCGATTTCGCGAATCGCGACCGGGGTCTTGAACATCGCGCCCGCGACCTGGTGCTCCGCGGATTCGATCCGCTTCGCGATCTCGACCTCGCCTTCGCGATCGAGCAGGGGAACGCGCCCCATCTCGCGCAGGTACATGCGGACCGGGTCGTCGTAACGGACGGGAGGAGCGGCCGGCTGCAGCCGGGCGTCCTTGCGGCCCGGCGCGGCCGGGGTCCCGCGGAGGTGTTTCAGTTCGCGCTGCGCTTCATCGTCGGATTCGAAGACCCGGATCTGCAGATCGCGCAGGAGGACGAACGCGTCGTCCATCTGCTGGACCATCGTCTCCGGAGGAGCCTGGCTGTCGATCGCCCCTTCGATGTCCTCGTAGGTGACGTAGCCCTGCCGGAGGGCCAAACCCTTCAAACCCTGCAGGTCGCCTCCCCGTGGACTCTCCTTCATGCGGTGCGCACTCCTTTCGGGCCCAATCTTAGATGCTCTCATAGGCTTACCCCGGTGTCTACCGGAAGTTTCCCTCCCCCGTCCGATCCATATCCCCGAGCTGCCGGAGCGTTTCCGCCATTTCCTGCTTCTCCGCGAGGAGCGGGGCGACGTCCCCACCGCGCTCCTCCGCCCGCCGGATCCGGTCAGTCAGCTCCTGCATTCGGTGCCGCAGGCGCCAGGACTGGATCCGGCGCAGCATCTCCTCGGGATGCTCGGGAGCGGACCCGACGTCTTCGGCCTCCTCGTTGAGGAATGACAGATCCCGCAGGAGATCCGGCTCGTCGCTCGCCCGCGAGAGGAGGCCCGCGGGATCGTCGATCCCCTCGTCATGCCGGGCGCCGATCCACCCGAGGATCTCCCGGCAGGCCGCGCTCACGACGGGGACGTCGCTCGTCGCCGCAAGGAGAGGGGCCGCGATCGCCGGACGCCGCACCGCGGCCGACACAATCTCGCGCTCGCGGGCGGTCATCCGAACGCTCTCGTCCTTCCGGGACGCCGGCCCAGCCGTCTTCGGCGGGGACGGCAGCCTGCCGATCGTCGCCCAGATGCGCTCCTCCGAGATCCGGAACCGTCCGGCAGCCTCCTGGACCCAGCGATCGCGGATCAGCGAGTCGGTCACCTTGCGCAGCAGGTCCGCGGCGCGCGGAAGGATATCCTCGAGACCCATTCCCTCCCCGCGGGTCCAATCTTCGAGATACTGGAGCGGCGAGATCGCTCGGGCGACGGCGTCTCGGACGGCCTGCGCGCCCTCGCGGCGGACCCAGGTATCGGGATCGCTCCCATCCGGACAGAGGGCGATCCGCACGCCCGGATGCACCGGGACGGCCGCGTCGAGCGCGCGCATCACCGCGGCCCGCCCGGCCGCGTCACCGTCGAACAGAAGGGTCCATCGCTCGCCGTACCGCCGGAGCAACATCGCCTGCTCCGCCGTGAGCGCGGTGCCGCATGTGCCGACCGTGCAGCCAATGCCCGCCGCCGAAAGAGAGATCACGTCGAAGTACCCCTCGACGACGATCAGATTCCCCGCGGAGCGGATCGCCTCGCGCGCCTCCGGGAGTCCGTAGAGAACCATCCCCTTCTTGTAGACCGCCGTTTCCGGCGAGTTCAGGTATTTCGGTTCGCCCGGACCGAGCAGGCGCCCGCCGAACGCGATGATCCTCCCGCCGGCCGTGCGGATCGGGATCATCAGGCAGATCGG
>Ga0209777_10000366_pt1 | contig 75979 bp, 64 predicted proteins | sample FrelakmetHBP12HB_FD_187147 | JGI IMG/M metagenome (GOLD analysis project Ga0209777, IMG submission 187147) | Freshwater lake sediment microbial communities from the University of Notre Dame, USA, for methane emissions studies -HBP12 HB (SPAdes)... | ecosystem: Environmental > Aquatic >...
ATCAAAATTGATTCCCAACATCTTCAGGCCATACTCCTGCCGCAGGTAATAGGCTACGTAGCTGCTATCTTTACCTCCACTTAACCCAACCACAGCGTCGTATTTCCCTTTTCCTTTGTAAGACAGAATGATTTTATCAAGTTTAGCCTTCAGATCTTTTTCAGAGGGCTCTTTTTCATCGACCGGTAATAAACAATAAGTGCAGACCCCTTCCTCATTGAACTGAATATCGGGGTAGGTGGCAGGAAGAATACATTTCTTACATCTGGTGACCATTTCTGACATCTTTGTCCTCCTTACTTTTGACCTTTAGGTCTATTCTTCTCATATTCTTTCATAGCCAAACTAGTATGCCCAGCTGAGCCGGATAATATGCAGCAAATAGCTATCTTATTGTTGTTGCGTCTAGCACGTCCTTTACCTTCTGTGAAAGGGTATTCATGCTATAGGGCTTTTGAATGAAGCCATAGCAACCCTGTTCCATCATACTTGTTGAACGTGCGTCCACGCTGTATCCGCTGGAAAGGATGACTTTGACGCCTGGATCGATGGACTTGAGGATATCGAAAGTCTCTCTCCCGTCCATCTCCGGCATGATCATGTCCAGGATCACCATGTCAATTTCATTTCGTTTTTCCTTGTAAATCTCTATCGCTTCCCAACCGCTCTTCGCTACAGAAACCTTATACCCCAGCACCTCCAGCATCTCGCTGCCAACATCGACGATCACATCCTCATCATCCACGAGAAGGATAGTGCCTGCACCCTTCACAATATCTGTGGTGACCGGCTTCTCCTTCATAATCTCCTTGTCCGAAGCAGGGAGATAGATGGTAAAGGTCGCCCCGTGTCCCTTCTCACTGTGTACATCTATTAAGCCGTTGTGGCTTTTGATAATGCCGTAAACAGATGCAAGACCCAGGCCCGTCCCCCGTCCCATCTCTTTTGTCGTGAAGAACGGCTCAAAGATCCTCTTTCTCGTTTGTTCATCCATCCCTATGCCAGTATCGGTCACCGCAACACGCACATACCTTCCCGGCTTCACTCCATACGGCCTGGCAAATTCCTTATTAAGAAAAACGTTATCCGTCTCCAGGTACAGGTCTCCGCCGCCAGGCATAGCCTGCCAGGCATTTACATAAAGATTCAAAAGCACCTGCTCCATCTGCCCGCGATCAACCTCCACCCCCCAGATATTATCTTTGCAGTTACTGTGAATAGTTATTTCTTTCTTAGCTCTCCCGAACATGGTTGACGTTCTGCTGATGATGTCGTTCAAATCGGTTACACTGACTTCATATTTGCCGCCACGGGCAAATCCCAATAGCTGCTTGGTCAGTTCCGCGCCACTTCCCACCTGGTCTTCAATTCCCTTAAGTTTATCATAAAGAGGATGAGAGGTGTCCATATCGAGAAACATCAAAGAGGCATATCCTTGTATACCCATGAGGAGATTATTGAAGTCATGGGCAATACCTCCGGCAAGGGTACCCACGGCTTCCATCTTCTGGGCCTGGAGCAGCTGTGATTCGAGCTTCTTCTGCTCGGACATGTCTTTGAAAATTCCGACTATGCCAGTCACATTCCCTTTCAAATCGAGATTTGGGGCTCCACTTATATTAAAGATCCTTTCGGACCCGTCTTTATGCAGGATAGTACCTACTCTGTCCTTTAGGATAAGTTTTCCATCCCTCACCTGCTCAAAATCCACAGCGTAATCTTTGGCGTCCTCCGGCCTCACAAAGTCAATAAATTTTTGTCCTAGGACTTCATCGAGGCGATGTCCCAGAATTTTCTCCCAGATGGGATTTATGTAAGTAAAGGAGCCATTGATATCGAGAGTATAAATGATGTCGGGAGCATTCTCACTCAAGGACCGAAAGCGTTCTTCGCTTTCGAGTACTCTTTGATATGATATCGCATTATTAATGCTAATGGCGATCTGAGTTGCTATCCCCATGAGCAGACTCACATCGCTCTGCGTGAGGAGTCTCTTTGAACGGACGTTGTCCACCATCAAGACCCCCAGAGACTCGTTTTCGAAAACAATAGGAACACATACGAATGACTTTGTTCCCATCATCCTGGCAAACTCCTGGCTCCTTTTTGAAAGTTTGTTCTCTATCTGAGTTATGTCATCAATCAGAATAGGTTTCTGCAGGTGAAAAGATTCCACGGCGGGTCCCTTCCAAGGGGTCCGATCAAGGTGGAACTCCACTCCTGCTAAGCGTTCCTCATTCTCAGGATTGTAACCGTAACCAATAGCATAAACTAAACGGTTCCTCTCCTGGTTGGCCAGCAAAATCATACCACGATCAAAATCCAATCTATTCTCCATCGCTGTGATGACCAGCTTTAGCAGCTTTTCGCTGTCTAAAAGCGTAGCGGTTGCCTGGCCGATCTCTTGAACGAGCAGGGCATTGTTGTAACGAATGTTGACCTCATCGAAAAGGTTGCTGGCTAACTCACCCTGTTTTTTTAGGTTCATGGCAAGCTCTTTTTTTTCTGCTTGCTCAGAGTAAAAAATTATCATCAACACAAATAGCATATAAAGCAAGACAGGCACTGCCCACGGCCATTCGGTGTTATGAAGAAACAAGAAAAATGCCGGACAGACCACTAATGCCGAAAGCATGATAAAATTACGGATTGTCTTCCACACTAAAGCAGGGGTTTTCTCCCAGCTTATTATGTAGCGGCAGCAGTCTCCGCCTCTATGAATGCAGGCAACCTGTTCTACGTTAGCAAATTTGGTTGTGAACAATTTGCCAATTGCTTCGAGTGCTCCGATCCGATTTTCGCATTGGTAAGGTCTTTCTTCTATACCCGGACTTGGTATGGCAACAACTTCAACCTTGTTAGAACCTAGACTTCTTGTATGAATCGTACAATGGTGGCTATATATGTGGTGGAATTTCCCGAGTACTGAATATGCGGCAGATGGTGTCATGAACCCGAGAATATATTGACGGATGAGGCCAGACGCTTTAGAAAGTGTTGAATATTGTCCTACGAGCCTAGATATATTCTGGGCCTTTGTTTGATTATTTACACCTTCGTGGAACAGATCTACTTGCTTTTGACTGAACCAGTGACCTCCATCTTCGAGTTGGTAAGTCGTAATTCCTGCGTAATTGAGGATAGCACGCGCATCGACCTCGGGATGATGCGTGTTGAGATATTCGACATAATTTTTGATAATTCTACTGTTGTATAGAGGTATATCTTTCATACTAATGTCTTGGTATCTATCTTTATTACTCATATCTCATTCTAAAATGGCGCTGCACATACTCCATAAATTTATTGGGAATGAAGTGGTGCATATTCAGGATCCATAGTTGATATCTCTTTTCACTGGGGATTTTTTCAACATCAGAATAGGCAGATGGATAAATTAAAAGAGGGATGCTGTCACTGTGATAAACCCCCGTCAATTGTGCAATGGCAGCGGAGAGCACTTCCCATGGCAGACCTTCTGTATCGATCACCAACACTTTGATGCCGTTTAACAGCTCGGATAAATTTACCCCTACATCAGACCGATTAACGATCAAGACGGCCTTCAGATAATCCCCATTGGTAATTGAGTAGACTTCCCACTTTCTTGTGAAACCGAGTCGTTGGGACACCTTCTCCAATGGGTCATCCGTAGGGTGCTTTCTCCCTAAATTTAGTACATCGAACAAAGAACTGCCGGAGGAATGTTTCAAGAATTGTTCGAGCTGCCATAATTCGGAATTGGTACTTTCGTGAAGTGACCAGCCCCGTGGCAACTGACTCTGGGGTGTTCCGACGGGGAATGTCACATAGGAAAAAAGGTCAAGAGAACATATGCGGGGATCCTTCATTTCTCTCGCAAAGCCCCCGAATACGCGATCGGGAAATTTGTTCTCCGGACGGAAGAAACACATAACGTAGTCCATATTTGCAGAAGGGAGATGGTACATACCATACACAAAGAGCATCATATGTTTCAGAATTTGGAAGCCGGGCAGTTTATTGTGCATCGGCCGCGCCGCGTGGTGCTGTATCATCCAGGCACGCTCGTAGGCCCGTATCATGGACATATGACCATAAATGCGTCCATTTTCCTCGTAGGTAATGTGCATGGCGATCTCGGGATTTTCCTGGTAGAGCTTCCTGTAGATATTTTTGAAATCTTCCCTCCGGTCCTGAAGTAACTTATACTTTTTAGGATAGATAAAACCGGTATCGAAAAAGAATTCCCAGAGGGCATCCATGTCCACTTCGGTGGATATGTAGGAATGATGGTCCATATTTAAAGCGAGGATACGATTCATACGGCTGTAGCTATGGACGTCCATATCTAGGATAGCGAGACCGCAGCATGCCTTATTTTCCTCCTGCTTCTTACGGTAGATTACCTGGGCTGTACAACGCATTTTTAATTCACCGGCATAAATTATTAACATCCCATGTATAATCATTCCCGGCAACAATATGCCGTCTACTGCATCGTCATAAACAGAAAAACCCGTGATGGAGATGTCGTTGATTTCTCGCTGGAATTTTCTTTTAAAAAATGGATGTTCAAAGACGGCCATCGGTGGAGGGAATATCCGGCTGCGGGGATGGCGAACCGTTCTTGTCTGGAAGCGCTTGATTTGTTCACTAACGGGAGTAAAAACAATTTCCAAGTCGTGAATTTCGTGCGTTTGTCTTAACCAGCGGCAGTTTCCGGAAAAAAGCATTTTACCATTGCTCGTTAATCTGATCGTGGACGTGGCATCAGGATTGAACTCGTGATATGACGAGGGCAATTCAGGGCTTACCTTTATACGGAAAGACTGCGGGCTGAAATCTATAAGACTGCCTCTGGCCAGGAAACCGCTCTGCGTCAACTCCGCAGTGACATCCTGGCAGGGAAAACGATTTGTCTCCCGCTTGCTTATAACATAACTCTCTTCCGGCAGTAGTACCCTTAAACCTGCACTGTCTATATGAAGCAATTTTGCGGGAAGGAGTATGATGGACTGTTGCCCCATTACTATCAGGTAACTGAACTGGAAATTTTCGAGGCCGAAACTTGCATGACTCTTATCCCACGAACAGGTTAATTCATCTCCTTCTATAGTCTCCGGCATCGCCTTTACAAGAATTGCTTCGTCATATCTCGGATGACGCAATAGAGCGCATATAGAATCGCCCATGAAATGTATGCGGTTCAGTGTGTTTATCAGATTTTCTTTTTTGATGCGGCTGCCGGAATCAATTGCGTTAATCAGGTCATCGTGCTGAAAAAGCCACAGAGGCAGGAAGGGTTCCTCAGGAGTCTTTCTAATCTTCCCGATATCAATAAGAATAGGTTGCCTGGTTTTCTTGTCTTCCATTTATCAAATGGCCAAAGTTCTATTTATTATTCAATCTGAGGCAATGGTAACACATTGGTGATAAATGTTCTGGATGCTGTTTTTATTAAACAGTATACACGCCCAAAGGTCCCACTGCTTTTCCCAGGACATAACTCGGCTTATCGGGAATGCGTATAGTCTTTCCTTTCTCCTGCATCTGTTTAAAATGTCGTTGTAATTTATATACTAAAAGCTCCTTTCATGTCAAATTTTATATTGACTTCTACATCACTTAGAACATTGGGGGAAGCTCATCAAGTGAATCGTGCTTGTCCTTCTATGGAAGGTCAAGTAAGTAAAACACATTAGCCTTGAGGTTGCCCAGTAAATTTGATAGTAACCTTGTGACCATCTTAATTTCGGCGACTGGCGGCCGCTTAATATCGAAGCCGCGTCTCTTGCATACAGTTTCCGTCTTGACGTGCTCGCCGGAAAGCCGCGATCCACTTAATAGTGCCTTTAATTGTACCTTGAAAGGAGAACTCTATGGGACTAGTCTATGAGAAAGAGGGGCACATCGCAAGAGTAGGGATAAATCGTCCCGAGGAAAAGAACGCCCTTGATCCCGAAATCCTGATGGACTTGCATCGCGCGTGGATGGATGTCAATCAGGACGAAAAGGTGCGCGTCGTTATTCTCTATTCCTGTCTGCCGGACATCTTCTGCTCTGGTATGGATCTGAAAACGGCCATACCGGTTCTCACGAAGGCCAGGGAACCCAAGAGTGACTCAGAACAATGGTTGGTGCAGGTGGGACCGCATGTTGGGGAAGCCATGCTAAAACCAAACATCGTGAAAAAGCCGGTAATTGCTGCCATCAACGGTTACTGCTTGACAGGGGGCTTTGAGATGGTCATGGGAGCTGATCTTCGCATCGCCTCTGAAAATGCAGTTTTTCAAATGAGAGAAGCCAGTCTGGGAATCATGCCGGTCGGTGGTTCGAATGTTTATCTGCCCCGACAACTGTCGCCCTGCCGGGCCCTTGAAATCCTTCTGACAGCAGGCAACTTTCGCGCAAAAACTTTGTATGATTGGGGTTTTCTCAATTACGTGGTAGCACAGGAGGATCTCATGAGGACAACTATGGAATTAGGGGACAGAATTGCGAATAATGGCCCTCTTGCCGTTCAGGGCATAATCAGATGTTTCCGGGAAACACAGGATATGTCCTTTACTGATGCCTTCAAGAGGGAACTGGAGATCGGTTTGCCTGTATTCGGGAGCAAGGATGCACGTGAGGGAATTCTCGCCCAGAGGGAGAAACGAAAGCCTAATTTTCCGAGTCAGTACTAGAGATTTTGTAGAAGGTGCAGTCTGCGTCGTAAAATAGACTATTGACGCGTTAGTTTCTTATATTTGCGAAGATACCTGCCATGAAAGAAGTATTGATTTTTGCATCTGGTCTCATTTTGTTTTTATTCGGCATGAGGAAATTGAGCGCCGGTGTGCAACAGCTTTTTACTTCACGGATTAGAGAATATATCAGGTATTCAGTTAGAAGACCGGTTTACGGACTATTGACCGGTATAGTAACAACAATTCTGTTTCAGAGCAGCTCGGCGACGACGCTATTGACAATTGGTATGGTGAGTGCAGGGTTGATGACCTTTTACCATTCCCTGGGCATAATCCTTGGCGCGGACATCGGCACCGTACTCACTGTTCAACTGGTAGTCTGGAAATTTGCCGATATTTCCCCCCTTATTGTAGTCTCAGGCGGCATTCTCTGGCTTACGGGAAAGGCGAAATGGAAGGATGTGGGCGAGGCTGTCTTCTATTTTGGCCTCTTATTTTTCGGATTAAGCCTGGTGGCGATGACCACGGCGCCGTTGAAAGATAATGTGGCGGTCATCCGCTTCTTTCAGGAAACAAAAAATCCGTTCTTGGGTTTTGGGGTTGGCATTATCTTTACAGGAATAGTGGAAGCCTCTGTCATTCCCATCAGCATTCTCGCCATTCTGGCGCAACAGGATCTTATCACCATTGAAAACGCCCTTCCTGTTGTCTTCGGAGCTAATGTGGGGACGACCATCACCGCCCTTATGGCGAGCGCGGTAGCGAACATCAGCGGCAAGAGAAGTGCTGTTTCCCACCTCCTCTTTAAATGTTTCGGCGCTGTTGTCTGCATGGTTGCCCTTCCGTGGCTGATCGTCACTCTGAAAAGTATTTCTTCAAATGTGGCGCAGCAGATTGTCCTCGGTCATTTCTTGTTTAATCTCTTAATTGTCGCCTTTTTTATTTTTTTACTCAAACCATTTGCCAGATTGGTTGAAAAGATCGTACCCGGCGAAGAAGAGATCCTGCCGTTATGGCCGGAATTCCTCGATGACAGGTATCTTGCAAATTCCGAAGAAGCCCTGATGTGTGTAAGAAAAGAACTAGAGCGGGAGATTATCCTTGTACAGAAGATATTTGTCGAGAGCTTACTGCTGGTAAAGGACTACAAAGAATGGAAGAGGCAAAATATCATCTATGTTGAATTTGTTGTCGACGTCCTGCGGCGAGAGATCGTGAATTTCTTGCGCAAAATTTCCTGTCAGCAACTATCGCCTGAGTCGTCACAAAAACTCTTCACGTATACAGCCATGGCAAACGACATTGAAAGGATTGGCGATCATGCGGCGATACTAGCAAAACTGGCGAGTAATAAGTTTCAGGCGGAGGTCAGCTTTACGGAAATGGGTAAAAAGGAACTGGGAGAAATTGAGCAGCGGGCAACTGAGAACCTTCGCGATGCCGTATCACTGATCGGAGAGCGAAATGTGGAGAAAATAAAGAATATTTCCCTGCGTGAGGAAGATATTGATGTGAGGGTGAAAGAGGCGCGAGAAAGACACCTCGTGAGATACTACGAAGGGATCTGTCAGGCCGAGGCCGGCCCTATCTTTATTGAGATGTTAATTCATCTGGAAAGAATATCGGATCTTTGCCAGAATGTCGCAGAGTATGTCGATGAACTCAAAGATTCTTGATAGCGTGTACTTTTTAAGGGCCAGGAAAAAATTTTGCTAATCCCTTACTTTCGGTCTTGACAATCAAGTATTGCAATAATAAATTTTGATATAGGTATAATAATGCATTAAACTCTAAAACCTGAACGTCAATAAGGAGACTGATCATGAAAGAACGACTCAATGCACTGCAGGTTGCCCTCAACAACGAGATGAAAGAACGTGAATTCTATCTTAAGAATGCCGAGAGGACAAAGAATCCGGTTGGCAAGGCCATGTTTGAGCAGATAGGCGGCGAGGAATTGGAGCACTACGAAAGACTGAAACAGCTCCATGCGAACTGGGAAAAGGACAAGAAATGGCCAGAAACGGTTCCCCTCAAAGTAAAAGATTCGGCAGTTAAGAATGTCCTGAAGAATGCGGCGCAGAAGGCCCCAAAGGCTACAAAGGGAGATGCCGATGACCTCAAAGCCATTCGCGTGGCCATAGAATTTGAGGGCAAAGGTACTGAGTACTATGCAAATCTTCGCGAACAACTATCAGACCCGAAGGAAAAGGCATTTTTTAATCTTCTCGCAAATATAGAACACGAGCACTACGTGTCTCTCAAAGAAACGGAGGAATTCCTGACTGATCCTGTTTCCTGGTTCAGAAAGAAGGAGCGCACAGGCGTGGATGGAGCGTGATTCTTTCGCCGCTGATTTTTCCGTGGATAGGATATCGAAAGGTCTCCATGAACACTACATTCATGGAGACCTTTTTTTGCCTGTCATGCCTCTTTTGATCTGCTTTTCTTCCTGAATATAACCCTGATCGGCGACTGGTCGAACCCGAAAGCCTCTCTGAGCCGGTTGGTCAGGAAACGCCTATAAGAAAAGTGTATGGCATGGGGTTCACGGACAAAAAAAACAAAGGTAGGTGGTGCGGAAGATACCTGAGTTACATAGCTGAACGAATTTGCCCTGTTTTGATGCCGTGGTGGAGGGTTCGACGCGAGTACTTCCCTCACAAGTCGATTAATCTCGGCGGTGCTGACCCGTTTTGTGTACTGGATCAAGACTGTTTCGATAATGTCAAATATCTTGGTTACCCTCTGCCCGGTTAAGGCTGACACAAAGATGACCGGTGCGTAATCCATAAACTTAGTAGTTTCTCTGATGTTTCTGACATAATCTCCCACCGTAAAGTTATCTTTATCTATAGCGTCCCACTTGTTCACAACGATGATGCAGGCAACGCCTCTTTCTACAGTCAACCCCGCTATTTTGGCATCCTGTTCGGTCATTCCTTCCTCGGCATCAATGACGAGTAACGCGATATCGCAGCGGTTAATGGCCTTGAGGGCCTGGACAATGCTGTATTTCTCAAGGACCTTACTGACCCTGCTTTTCCGCCTGATGCCTGCCGTATCAACGAGCAGATACTTCTTGCCGTTTAATTCGAAGGGCGTATCTATGGCATCTCTCGTAGTACCCGGTATGGGGTTGACGATAGTTCTTTCGTATCCCAGGATTTTATTAACGAGCGAGGATTTTCCGACATTCGGTTTTCCTATTACTGCTACCTTGATTGGCCTTTCCCATACGGGCAATTCTTCAGTGGGAGATGTAATATGCAAAGCTACATCTTCCATCATTTCATGAATGCCGAGTCCATGCTGCGCGGAGATGCTATAAACCTTTTCAGTTCCCAGTTCAAAAAACTCATATGCTTGGACTTCCTGCTTGGGACCGTCTATCTTGTTGACGACAAAGAAAACGGGCTTTTCAATACCCCTGAGGATATTCGTGATTTCCATGTCTGAAGGAGTCAAACCCTCCCTGCCATCCATGAGGAAGATAATGATATCCGCTTCATCCATGGCCAGATGTGCCTGCTCCCTCATCTGTGTCAGGATTGTTTCCGCAGATGCCGGCTCAAATCCACCGGTATCGATAAGAGTAAAATCCTTGCCGTACCATGTGGCATCCGCATAGTTCCGGTCTCTCGTAGCACCGGGTTCATCGATAACGATGGCCTTGTTCTTTTCGGACAGGCGGTTAAATAGCGTCGATTTTCCGACATTGGGCCTGCCGATGATAGCAATTAGGGGTTTCACCTGATTCTTACCTTATGACATGCAGCTTTCATGTTTTATCCGCATACCCGAATTCTTTGAGCATTCCTGCGTCGTGGGTCCAGTCTTTTGTTACCCTAACAAATAACTCCAGGTATATCCTGGTGGCAAAGAATTTCTCCATGTCCTGTCTTGCCCGTTTGCCGATTTCCCTGAGCATGGAGCCTCTCTTGCCGATTACGATTCCCTTTTGCGAATCTTTCGCCACACTGATCGTTGCCTGGATGACCAGCAAATTTTTATTTTCATCCTCTTTGAACGAATCCACAACAACCGCCGTTGCGTAAGGGATTTCCTGATGGGTTAGCATGATGATCTTTTCCCTGATGATCTCTGCCGCGATAAAACGCTCGCTCCGGTCTGTCATCATATCATCAGGGAAGTAGCGCGGACCTTCAGGCAGTAGCTTCCATATTTGTTCCATGAGAGTGCGGAGGCCGTCACCGGTCAGGGCGGATATCGGGATAATCTCCGAAAAAGAAAAAAGCTGCTGGAACTGGTCTATAATAGGGAGGATATTTTTCCTTTTGACAAGATCGATCTTGTTGATGAGCAGTATAACGGGCAGTCTGATATTGCGGAGGGATTCAATAATGAGCTGATCGTCGCTGTGAACGTCCCCTGTGGCCTCGACAACAAGAAGGATAATATCCGCGCTTCTGAAGGTATCCGTGGCTGCAGTGACCATGAATTTATTTAACGGTGTTGTCGCCCTATGGATGCCCGGCGTGTCGATGAATATCATTTGTCCGTTTTCAATATTCTTGATGCCTGTGATCCTGTTTCTTGTAGTCTGCGGCTTATGGCTGGTTATGGCAATCTTTTCGCCTATGATCTTATTCAGGATCGTTGACTTTCCCACGTTTGGTCTGCCAATTATGCCTATAAAACCTGACTTGAACATCTGCGCTTTCTCTATCTAGTCTTCGTGGCGTATGATGATGGCATCTCCCGTTTTATCCAAAAATATCATTAATGACGGGACCTTCCTGTTATTGATTTCGTGTCATCGACGATCATGGCAAGAGACCCTCTTCCCTGGACGGGGTCAACGGCAATGTCTATTCCAGTGAGTCTAAATAGCTCTTTCAGGGTCTGCACGTTTTTATTATGGTGGCCGAGGAAGAATGAGACATCTTTGGGAGAGAGCGAAAAAATTACTTCTTGCTCACTTATCTTTCGGTCAGCAAGCATTGCCGATGCCATATCGAAGAACATGGATTCCTCAACGAGTGAACGGAATGCCGGGTGATACGGGCCAGCAATGATGCTCCCTGCCATCTCCATTTCCCGGGTTGTTTGTAAACCGACACGTATCACAAGGATGTCAGCTTCTCCTAATCTTCTCAAAGCATACTTGCACATGTCAATGGCTTCAGGCAGGCTGAGCGGATGATAAGATCCATTTAAGAAAAGCTCTGCCAGGGCTGTATCCTGAAGCACTACCGTGGGATGAATCCTGACCATGTCCGGTTTAAGGTCTATAGTCTTTGCAATTGTGTATTCAAATCCTGACCGACTGTCTCCCGGAAGGCCCGCCATCAGGTGTATCCCCGTTTTAAATCCTCGTTCTTTCAGCATCTCCATGGCGGCAGACACATCCGATGCCCCGTGTCCTCTGTTGGAAAGGTAGAGAACCTCGTCGACCATGGATTGGGCGCCGATTTCAACAGTCGTTACACCGAACCGTTTCATTATATCCAGAGTTTCTTTATTAATTGTGTCGGGTCTGGTAGAAATCCTCACGCCATGCACGAGCTTCTTTTCAGTGAACCGACTGGCAAAACCCAATAGTTCAGCCTGATAATCTATGGCCATGCCCGTAAAATTGCCGCCGTAAAATGCGATCTCAGCGCTATCTGCCTTTCTCTTTGGGTGATCGAGATATTTGTGAACCATTTTCTGGAAAGTATCTTCTGTAATCCTCTCAGAAAAGTTACCGGCAGTCTTATGTACATTGCAGTAGATGCAGCGGTTCGGACAACCTTGATAACCTATGAAAAAAGGGATGATCATTTGTGTCATATATTGCTATTTGGCCTTACTCATCAGTCGGAGGAGAAGAGGTATCAGTCAGTCTGGCAAACTCCTCCAGGGCCTTTCGGGCCGCCCGCTGTTCCGCCTCTTTCTTACTTTTGCCCATGCCTGTGGTCGTGATCATACCTGCTACAGTCAGACTTATTTCGAAAACTTTGTCGTGGTCCGGACCGAGTTCGTTAATCAGCGTGTATCTCGGCGTCTCCTTAAAGCGGTTCTGGCAGGTTTCCTGGAGCGCCGTCTTATAATCTCTGTAGATAACACTTTTTATCCCTTGCTCAACCAGGGGCTCAAAGATGCTTTCCAAGAATTTGTATGTCCTCTCAAATCCGCAATCGAGATATATAGCAGCCGCAACCGCTTCGAAGGCGTTCGAAAGAATGGATGCCTTTGCTCTTCCCCCTGAATTTTCTTCTCCTCTCCCGAGGAGGAGGTAATCGCCGATATTAAGCTTTCGCGCTAGACCGGCGAGTGATTGTTCGTTCACAACATAGGCCCTCAGCTTGGAGAGCTGACCCTCGGCATAATCGGGAAATTTTCGTACCAACAAATCGCTGAGGCAAAGCCCGATAACAGCGTCTCCCAAAAATTCGAGTCTCTCATTGTCTTTGCTCCCGGGAGCCGGGTTCTCATTAACAAAAGAGCGATGTATCAGTGCATTATCAAGCAAATCCATCTTGCTGAAGCGGTAATCGAGGGTCTGTTGAAAATCCTTGAGGTTTGAAAGCCGTTCATCGGTCATCTGTAGTAATCCTCCCGTACAGCATGCCTTCCAGAGCATAATCCGGTATCACGTTCAGGACGCGATTTACCAGTGAATAGTCGCCATTTTCTATGACGACGGGTATGTAATTGTCAGAAAATCCTTTCATAAAGCCTGTTACTTTGTCTTTCTTGTGCTCAATAAGAACTCGCAGCTTCTTCCCTATAAACCTCAGGGCGAAGGCATTTCTTTTTTCCTTCCCCAGTTTTCTAAGTATTTCGCCGCGCCTTTTCTTGACGGTTTCGTCAACCCTGCCGGGGAGCCTTGATGCGACTGTGCCCGGACGCTCTGAATACGGGAATACATGGAGATAGGCAATGGGGAGTTCTGCAATCAGACGGAGTGTATTGTCAAATTCTTTTTCCCCTTCACCGGGAAACCCGACAATGACATCAATACCGATGGCAATATCGGGTAATGCTTTCCCGATTTCTCGCAAGCGATTCTTGAAGAACGCTGAGTTGTAATTCCGTTTCATAGCGGAGAGAATCCTATCATCTCCACTCTGGAGAGGAATATGCAGGTGTCTGCATAATGCTGTCCCTTCTGCTATGAGCCGCAACATATCATCCGAAATTTCCGTAATTTCTATGGAGCTCAGGCGTAATCTTCTCACCAAATTACTCTTCTCTACGTAATTCATTACCTCATAAAGATTTGATGCGGGGACCAAGTCCTGACCATAGACTCCCAGATGAATGCCTGTGAGGACTATCTCTTTGTAATCTGAGTGGGCCAGAGTTTCGATTTCTTTTAAGACATCCATATGTGGAAGACTCCTGCTGGGACCTCTTGCATAAGGAACTATACAGTAGCTGCAGAAGCTGTCGCAGCCATCCTGGATCTTGAGAAATGCCCGCGTGTGTCCGGCGAACTTTGGGTGGTTGAGTTGGTGAAATTGCATGGCCTTGCATATGTCGCTGACGAATAACTGTGGTACTCCTTGCGCCAAGCCCTCGATGAGCCGAGGGATATCCTCCTTTTCTGCATTTCCTACAATGAAGGTTACACCGGGAATTTTGGCCAGATCATGAGGTGCGACCTGGGCGTAACAACCTGTAACAATAATGCATGCCTCAGGATTTGTCCTGATGGCCCTTCTAATAAGGTTTCTTGACTGGTAATCCGCCCGGCCCGTAACAGTGCATGTATTAATTATATAACAATCAGCCTTGGTATTGAATGGCACAGACACATATATACTCTCATCGAGCATCTCCAAAATGCCTGCGGATTCATACTGGTTAACCTTGCAACCGAGGGTTGATATGGCTATTCTGATCAAGTTCACTGCCTCTATTTATATTATATTTTTTTGAATCTAAGCTGCTGGAGCATTATTTGTCAAGGTTAAAGGATTACTGGATTTTTGTCGATAAATGGAGTAGAATCGATCCGTATTCATGATGGAGGTTCAATAATGAACGGCATTAATGGCATTATGGATTACTTGACCACCCATCAATTCACTGTTGGTATATGCATCTTTGTTGGAATCTTGATCATATATTTTCTTTTTAAGAAACTCATCAAACTTACCTTATTGTTTATTCTGGTCGTCATAATACTGGCTGGATATGCATATTTTGCGGAGTCCGGTAGAATGCCGAGAAGCATACAAGAAGCTCTGCATAAGGCCAAAGAAGAAACCCGCACAGTGGTGGAAAAGGGCAGGGGAGTATATGACAGCGTGATGTCGTTATTCGAAAAGCCCAGAAACCGTATGACTGATTATCTTGACAAGATTGGAGAGGATAAAGAAGCCCCCAAGAAGAAAAAGCCTTCACTGTCGGATTAAATTCAATTCAATCTGGGTGCATTAAAAGAGAGTCAGGGCTACAACTTCAAAAAGGGATGTCGCTTAGAAAATATTAACCTCCATGGCCCTTGGGGGACAGGCTAATACACAGAACTCACAGCCATTGCATTTTTCCGGATCGAAGACGACTTTCATAGATTCTTTTTCTAAGGAGAGGGCATCAGTCGGACAGAAAGCGGTACAGGCGCCGCAATGCACGCATCTATCTATATTCTGGCTAACATTTTTTGAAACGGGTTCGACCTTGAGACCTTTTTCTTTGAGAAAACGGATACCCTGATCAAAATTCTCCTTTGTACCACTTAGTTCAACGACAATGATTCCTTCCCTTCTGGGTAAGATCTGGGCCTTGAGAATGTTGAATTCGAGATCGTGTCTCTTCACGAGCTGGCATATAATAGGTTGGTCCACATTGTCTGCCGCATATCGGATAACGACTTTCTTAGAATACATACCTTTTCTTTAGACTCCCGTCTTTTATCTGATGTTAAGAGAATGCCGACATCTTGTCAAGGAATTAGTTGGCTGTTGCAATACCTACATATCTGAAACTGCTTATGAAGTTTCCAGAAGATCATCCCAGTTCATGAGGCTGAATGTTATACGGAGAGAATGGTCATCTTCAACGAGATGATATTCGAGGTTTGGGAAAAGCTTCCGGGCGATGTCCTGGACGGATGAAGGGGAAACCACATCGTCATCTCTGCCATGATAAATAACAACAGGGAGCAGGAGCTGCCTGCCGAGGTAGGGCTTAAATTCATATATATCAAGGGCAGGGGCCAGGAGAATAAGCTTCTTGATGCTCTTCTCATTATTGAATGCATACACGGCGGCCATTAATCCGCCATAGCTCGAGCCAACCAATATCAAAGGGGCCTTGCCGGAGAGTATCTTATTCAACTTTTCCATTCTTTCTTTGAAAGTACCGACAAAATCTTCAATGATCATGTCAGGGTATTTGTCCCTGAAAAATACACCCTTTATTCCCATGCTGGAACTTTCCAGTCCGTGGATAAAAACTCTCGTTGGCTTCATATGCAGATTCCTTTATCGACCATCCCATCCTCTTGTGCTTCAGAGTTAAATAGGCCGGTTTCCCTATAGAGCTTTTGAATTGATTTCAATATGTCAGTACGTTAGGGAATTGCAAGTATTACTTTTATGATCAACCAATTGAGATTTTACAGACCCCCGGATTGCGAGAAAATCATGCGCTTCCATGGCCAGACAGCCGCCTTCGAAAACCGCCTTGTCCTGCTCCCCAGCTAAGCGCATTGGCTCGCAGAATATGTGCACGAGATCACCGCCTTCCCGGGCAGCAAACACGATGATCAGGTTGATTTAACGGCTCAAGCTCTGGCCTGGATGAGGGCAGCGATACCGGGATGGGGACTTTTTGAATATTATAGAAAGATGGCCTGGGAAAACAGGAGAGGCATAAGGTGAGCAGTACACCTACAACTATTCAGTGGTTGGTATTCATGATAACTGAGGCTTACAGATATCCGCTGATGCAATAAAACGAAGGCCTATCGAATGTCACCGCAGAACAGGTCGAGGTTTCCATCGGCGGGACTGCTGCGGACCACGACGGCATAGCTGCTGGCAAGCAAACTGCTCAAGGCCACAGGGAGGCCTTTGGTGACTCTCCAGGCGTCGTCTCCTGCCCTGTACGTTATCGTGGTGTCGTTCATCTCATAGGCTGGCTTTTCGCCTAGCTTCGCACAGGAACCGGGGTAGATATAGGCATAGATATGGACCGGCCGTTCTATCCAGTGCGATATCCCGGCAATATAAAACTGGACCTCGCTGCTTTCGCCCATTGCCGCGAAAGTAGCCGCACCCAAGGCGCCTGCGTTATAATTGCTGGCTTTGAGATGTATCTGCACTACCCGGTCATTGCCGGCAGTTGCCTCCTTCCTCGGCTTGTCAGCCATGCAGGCCAACACTACAACGGAGAGAAAACTAGCCACCATGAGCGAAGCGATGATTTTTTTCATGTAACTTTTCTTCTTTCATTTTGTCGGCCAGACGTAATGTCTTCCCATAATTGTTATTTTTCCATAATGGAAAAATGGTCCTTTCTATTCTTTGCCTGCGAATTGACACAGGCCCCGGCTCAAATGGTCGCTCCTTCTCCATTTTGATCTTCATCATGTCGTCACTGAAAAATTTGATTTCTTACTCCGTTCAGACGTCTCATCAATTCTTGCATTCACCGATCGATCCTTCTTTACATTTGTTGCCATCGATCCAGATTACATTATTCATTTTTGCTTCAGTCAAATTTGCGCGGGTCAGCTCTGCTCCGCTCAATATCGCATTGGAAAGGTTTGTATTTGTCAGATCCGCCTCAATGAGCTTTGTGTAGTTCATTCTTGCACCGATCAAGGTCGCATCACGCAAGTTTGCCTTATTCAAAATTGCAAAGACCATCCGTGAATTGTTCAGGTTTGCATCGGTCAGGTCTGCGCCACTCAAGCTCGCATATGAAAGGTCTGCATGAGTCAGCTTCGCACCGCTTAGTTTTGCATTAGTCAGATTTGCATGTGAAAGGTCTGCATCGGTGAAGTCTGCATTCCGCAGATCTGCTCCGCTAAGATCCTTATATTTCAGATGTGCAGAAGACAGGTCACAATTTGGACAATCTTTCGGATTCTTGTTTCTCATTATTTTTAATAAGTCACCAGAATTAAATCCGTAGACCCATGTCGTTACAAGGACAGATATGGCGATCTGGACGATAATGATGAACAGTTTCTTTTTCTTGCGCATTGAAAATATCTCCCAGTTCTTTGTTTAGCATGTATTGTTTTTTGACACCGAAAATATAAATTGCATAGCATCGCCTGTCAATTGAAATAGTTAGTGACCATTATGGTAATGATAATAGATCATGCAGGAGGGATTAAAGTATCAAAAGGGATGCAAGTGTTCTGTTGGATGGGAAAGGGCGATTCGTAGAGAGGGAACAGTGGGAATAGTGGTTATCGCTTTTTTAATTTATCGCCGCTCACTATGGAGGCTCTCTTATTTTATTTTATCCCCTCATCTGTGCGCTTTCCCTTAAAACGCCACACCATGCTTGTTGAACCTGGGGTAAAGAGAGAAGATGCGGGAGACAACTTGGAGAAGGTTAAAAAATGATTTGTCAATTCCCTTCAAAAGAGGGAAGGGTACGTACAAGTAACTTGCCGATGCGACAATCGCTTTGAACTCTGGTGCGTGATAACCAAACTCAACTAGCCAAAAAAATTTTCAAAAAAGAATCCAAGTGAAGCATATTTCACCTCCTAGTGGGATTGTTTTCCATAAAAAAACTATTTATAAATTCAAAAAAATATGTCACAGAGAGGAGAAATATTAAATGAAGAAAATAGAAGAGCGTATAGAAGAACTGGAAAACATAGAAAAAATTAAAAAATTAAAAGCGTCATTTTGCTATTTGGCCGATGAGGGATTTTCCGGGAATGCGGCAAAACTCGATGAACTTATAAAACATTTCACAGATGATGCATGGATAGACTTTGAAGAATTTGGCAGGCATGAAGGGAAAAAGGCTATTTCTGAGTTCTTGACACAGACAGTTCCTCAAGTAATCTCATTTTCTGCTCACATGGCTATGAATCCTGTGATCGAAGTTAGTGGAAATACGGCTACAGGGAGGTGGTACATCATGGTTCCATGCACGAACCGGGGGACTAATTCACCTACATGGATTCAGGGGAAATATAATGATGAGTATCGGAAGATAGGTGAGGACTGGAAATTTCACTCAATTACAACTACATTTGACTTCAATGCTCCGCTCGAGGAAGGGTGGGCTAAGAAAAGAGTTCACAAGTAATCATTGGAAATACTGACTAAGGAGAAAGTTGTTCTAATTAGAGATGGATTTCTAGAGGGCAGCTGCAATTTTATAAATTGTCGCCCGTCGCAATCCGTAAAATAATGATCACGCAGTGCTGAATTGCGCGGTTCATGGGCATCATTTCAATAAGTAAATCCGATTAATCAATCGTACACATTTTTTCTTGCAGAACTTTCACTATTGCTTGAGCTCTTGTTTTGACATCCAGTTTCTTGTAAATCATTTTTATATGTGATCTCACTGTATGTTCAGATATGAACAACGATTTGGCAATTTCAGAATCTGTTTTGCCCGATACAAGACACTTTGCAATTTCAATTTCACGTGTAGATAATTTAGTACTCTTTTCTTTAGGGGCTGAATCATCTTTTAAATGATAAAATAATTTTGACGTGACCATCGGATCTAAAAAGGATCCATTCTCCATAATATGATGTATAATTTTAAACAAATCATCACTTTTTACTTTTTTTGAGATGTAACCTCTTGCTCCGGCTTTGATCGCTTCGTTAATATATTGATAATCATCGTACATTGTCAGCATGATTATTTTTACTTCTGGATATTTTTGAGAAATCAATCTAGTTGCTTCTATTCCGCTCATGTCTTTCATTTTAATATCCATCAAAATGATGTCTGGTTTCACTTTGCCCAGAGTTGCCAAACAAGCTTTTCCATTTTCAGCTTCTGCAATGACTTTGAAATCATTACTAAGAGTAAATAGAGATTTTAATCCTTCTCGGATTAAAAAATGATCATCAACAATCATAATTTTAATTTTTTCCATCTTTCTCATCCAATGGTAAACTGACCGTAATTTTGCATCCTTTGCCTATTTGTGAGCTAATAGTCAACGTTCCGTTGTGTGACTCTATCCTTTCCTTTATTGAAAAAAGGCCAAATGCGTTCTTGTTTAATTTCCAAGGATTTCCAAGTGACATATCGAAACCCTTTCCGTCATCCATTATAGAAAACAATACAGAGTTATCTTTAGTTTCAAGCTTTATATAAACAGTTTTTGCGTCCGCATGCTTTTTAATATTAGTTAACAGTTCCTGGAGAACTCGAAAAATAATAAATTTAATTCCCGCTGGCACATCAAATGATTTATTGTGATCAAATTTAATTACGAGATCTGTTTCCTCTTTAAAAATATCAAGGTGTTTTGTAATTGCAGGTATTAATCCAATCTCAATAAGATCTGGATGCAGACTTGTCATAATTTGTTTGGATTGCCCAATACCACCGTCAATTATTTTTGACAAACTTTCTAGTTCATCCATTAACTGCGGAGAATTACGTCGATACAGCATTTTACATAACTCGATTTTGTAACTTATCCCCGACAAGGTCTGCGCCAAAGTATCATGAATATCTGATGCTAAACTTCTCCTCTCTTCTTCTTGAATTGAAATCATTCGCATATTTAACATATGCAATTGCTGACGATGACCTTCAAGATCTTGTATTATTTTGGCGTTCTCTAGAGCGATAGCAGCAATATATAAAATCTGGCGAAATAATATTGACTCTTTATTGGTAAATCGAAAGCCATTTTTTTTATTGTACAGAACAGCAACGCCATAACAATTATTATGAGCCATTATGGGTGATGATACCAATCTTTTCAAATCGCTTGCCCTAATATTGTAAAACTCATCCATTTGTTCATTTTTAAAAATGGTTTTTTTCTCAATTATCGTTTTCCTCATTATATCTTCAACGTCAGTGCTGCGTCTGTTTTTAGGGAAAGAATATATGGAATTTATGACTGCATTATCAGCTAAAGCCAGAAAGCAACTCTCAACATTAAAGAAAACAACGAATTGCTTTAGGATCAGTCTAGCAATCACGTCAAATTTCATATGTCTAATTATTTTTTGAGTAAACAATCCAAGATTAGTTAATTCTTCTACCTTTTCTTGAATCTGATTAGCCTGTGTGCTCAACCAAGTATTTGCTGCGGTTGCTAATCCTTGAATCATAATTTGACTCATGGAAATTAGTTGCTCATTAAAATCATTTTGTTTTAACAAATAATTTTTAGAGATAATTTTTTGGATAAAATGTAAAAAGACTAGGTAAAGATGAAAAACAAATTCAAAGTGAAAGCCTGCAGCGGCTCGGGCATAACCCAACCTGTCTTGATCCTCAAAAAAGAGATGTGGTTGGCCTCCTATTGCTTTAGTTAATAATTCAACCCATATTTCTATTCTTCGATGTCCCTCTTTCGTATTGACTATAAAATGGCGATAAGGAGAAGGTGGTAATTTTCTCAATTCCTCAAATATGTACTGAATGATTTCAGTTTTGTGGGATATTAACAATTCATGAAGAGAATTATAATTCACAATTAGCTACCCAGAAATAGTTATTCAAATGGCCTTTTTCGATGATTAAGAATACCGTTGCCGCGGAATTGAATTTCGGACTCATATTGAATATCGTGTAACCATCTCATAACTCATTACAAAGCAAATTGCAATAAACGAGAATTTTTTTTAAGACATGGAGAATAGTAGAAGGCTTATGAAAGAATTTAGCACATTCGTTTTAATGAGAATGTGCATTGAACTGAAGTATTTTCTGAAAAAAGAATCAACAAATGTTGTTGTGAAATAAAAAAGAAATTAAGGAGACGTGATATGCAGAAGGATCAAGTGGCGGTTATTACCGGTGCTGCTTCCGGAATCGGGCTGGCGACGGCCAGGCAGTTCGTAGAAGGGGGTAGGATAGTCGTAGGAGTAGACCGGAATGAAGGTGCTTTGACAGAGGCGGTTGTTCATTTGGGAAACCGCTTCATTCCGAAAAAGTGCGACGTCAGCAGAGAAGTGGAAATCGCCAATTTTGCGGATGAATTCTCTCAAAACTTCGATCATCTTGATGTGTTGGTGAATAATGCTGGTTTGGCAAGATTCACGAATATTGAACAGATGACTGTCGATGATTTTGACTTCCATTTCGATCTCCTCGTGAAGGGGCCGATGTTCTTTGTAAAGCATTTTACCCCGTTACTCAGAAAGTCACCGGCGCCGTCTATCGTAAATATTTCATCCGCAGCGGCATGGGTCGTGACCCCGAATCACCATCTTTATTCAGCCGCCAAATTGGCGCTCGAAAAATTCACCCGGCATATGGCCATTGATCTCCCGGGGATACGCTCCAACACCATCCTTCCCGGGTGGATTCATACAGGCATATGGAAAGCTATTGGTCTCGATGATGACCAAACGATGAGTTATTTCAAAGCGGTCACCAAAAGGATTCCGTGCGGGCGAATTGGTAAACCGGAAGATATCGCGAACTGCGTTACCTTCCTTTGCTCAGAGAAGGCTTCCTATATTAACGGTGCTTCGATAGTGATCGATGGGGGATGGATTTGTGCAGGGGAATATGCGGGAACTGAAGTTCTCAAGTAAAGCACAAAAACGGCAAAATGAGATTCCAGTGGTGAAACTGGGGCAAGACGAACTGCATGCAGTAAATGCGGGCGCTCTGAGAATCTAATGACCATGTTTAATTGCTGGAGCAATAACTAAGCCCATAAAGAAGTGAGGACAATCCGATGATTAAAAAAATTGACCATATAGGGATCATCGTCAAAGACATTGAAAGTAGCCTGGAGAAATACAGGAATATTTTGGGTCTGGATGTAAAAGAGACGGAAGAAGTCAAAGTGGAAGGTGCGATGAATCGTGTAGATTTTCTGCCGGTTGGATCAATCAATATTGAACTGATTCATACAAACGCAATTTCAGGAATTGCAGCAGCTTTTCTTAGAGAGCGTGGTGAAGGTATCCACCATGTCGCCTTTGAAGTTTCAGATCTTGAAAAAACCTTTTCAGAGTTGCGCGAGAAAGGGATAAAATTTTTATGGGATAAAATTATAAAAGGATCAAGAGGCTCAGTGGTAGCCTTCCTAGAACCCGAGGAGATGAATGGAGTTTATATAGAACTTGTGCAGAAAAAAATCGCTGAAATCTCACGATAAAACTGAAAGGTACAATCAATAGAAATCGAAATTAGAAACAAATAAATTTACCAAACATATTCTCCTTTAAATCGCCCCTCTCAATGTTGTAAAAACTCATCCACTTGTTCATATAAAAGTGAAAAAAACATTCAAAGTGAAAGCCTGCAGCGGCGCGGGAGTAACCCAACCTATCTTCCCAATTAGCTACCCAGAAATAGGTATTCAAATGGCCTTTTTCGATGATTAAAAAATACCGTTGCCGCGGAATTGAATTTTGAATTCATATTGAATATCGTGTCACCATCTCACAAATCATTACAAAGCAAATTGCAATAGACGAGGGATTTTTTTTAATGACGAAGATTATAGTCAAAGGCTCACGCAACAATTTGGCACATTCGTTTTGATGAGAATGCACATTTCAATATAGATTGATGAGGAGACGAACAGAATGCAAAGTGAGAGACCGTACTGGAACATGGAAGCCGAGCCTTTTCTGAACACTCCAGAGATGAAGGCACTGCAATTCAAAAAATTGAAATTGATGTTGCAACGATTGCATGCAAATGCCCCTTTTTTCCGGAAGAGGATTGAGGGTGCGAAAATTAATATTGATAACTTTAAGAGTTTCGAAGAATTTTCGAAGTCATTACCGGTTTACGATAAACAGGGCTTCAGGGAGCATGTGGAACAATGTGGGGGCGATTTAATAAAACTAATGAATGAAGAAATGGCAGTCAATGTCGAAGACCTGATTCTGATCAATAGCACAACTGGAACCACCGGGGAACCAACTCCATATCCTCTTACAATGAATGATATCAATGGGGGATGGGGTGAAACAATGTGCCGAGGAGTATGGCGAGCGGGATTAAGGGAAAAGGATCGAGTCCTATTTTGTTTCGCATTGTCAATGTATCTTGCCGGGACTGGTACAATGCTGGGATTGCAAAGGATGGGAGCAACAATTGTGCCGGTTGGTGCTGAATCGGGTACTGATAGAATCATACAAATGGCGAAGTATTTTAAACCTACGGCATTTATGGGGACCCCTTCGTTAGCTGTATATTTAAGTGAGAAACTGAAGAATGCCGAGTCATCAGCGGAAACGCTAGGATTGAAATACCTGTTCTGTGCAGGCGAAGCAGGCGCCGGAGTTCCTGAGATAAGAGATAAAATTGTCAATGGATATAAAGCGAAGTTATTCGACTTTGGGGCTGGTTTTGGTATGTCATGTGATCACAGTGAATATCAGGGGATGCACTGGCTGTGTGATGATTATTGTATTTATGAATTGGTGGATCCAAATACACGGGAGATTATTCCGTTAGAGGATGGTGCCCGGGGTGAAGCAGTTTTTACTACAGTTGAAGGCGATGGCTGGATCTGGCTCAGGACAAGCATCGGTGATATTCATGAAGTGACAATGTCTCCCTGTCCATGCGGTAAGACGGGTTTCAGATATAAAGTCGTAGGCCGTACGGATGACATGCTGAAGGTGAAAGGTGTAATTGTTTATCCAGCTGCAATCGCTGGTCTGCTACAGAATTTTGTACCGAGACTGTCTGGGGAATTCAGAATAGTCCTCACGGAAAAGCCTCCCCTGGTAACGCCACCCTTGAAAATAAAAGTTGAAAAAGGGCCGGAATGCCAGGCTGAAAAATTGAAAGAGCTAGAAAAAGAATTAGAGGGTACATTTCACAATCAATTAAAAATTCGGCCTTCAATAATCTGGCAAGAGACAGGTGAGTTGGAACGATCAACTTATAAAGGCGAGAAATTTGAAAAGTTATACAAGAAATAAACAAGTCCAGACAACTCAGTGGAGGATAATTTGAAAGATAGGGTTGTCTTAATAACTGGGGGAGCTTCAGGGATTGGTCTTGGGACTGCGATGAAATTTGCAGAAGAGTGTCCAAATATAGCAATAGTCGATGCATCAGAAGTGAATGGCAAAAAGGCAGTGCAATCATTGAAGGATAAAAATTGCGATGCCGTCTTCATTAAATGTGACGTTTCAAAATCAGAAGAAGTCCAGTCCATGATTAACACAATTATGGATAAGTATGGCCGAATCGATTTTGCAATAAACAATGCTGGAATCGAAGGAAAGTTACACTTGATTCATGAATATCCCGAGGAAGAGTGGCATCAGATGATAGGTATACATTTAACAGGTGTATGGTTGTGTATGAAATACGAAATACCGCAAATGTTGAAACGTGGGTTTGGCGTCATAGTTAATATATCATCGACAGCAGGTCTTCTTGGCGTTCCTACTCATTGCGCGTATGTTGCCGCTAAGCACGGGATACTGGGTCTTACTAAGACCGCTGCTCTTGAGTACGGGAAACAGGGCATCAGAGTTAATGCCGTCTGTCCTGGTGCTATTAGAACACCCATGCTTGATCGTGTACTGAAAAAATACCCGGAATTTGAACCGTGGTTTTTGTCGAATGCATTGGGACGAATAGCTGATGTTAAAGAAATGGCAGCGGCTATATTTATGCTTTGTATAGACTCAGCATCGTTTATTACAGGCCATGCATTGCGCGTTGATGGTGGACTTACTCCATGAATTTATAGTTTAGCACATTGACCAAATTATAACGGAGCAATCGTTATTCAAAGAGTGAGAAGTTTCAAAAGTCATACAAATAGAGGGAGGTAACATGAAAGAAAGGGTTGTCTTAATAACTGGGGGAGCTTCAGGGATCGGTCTTGCGACTGCGATGAAATTTGCAGAAGAGTGTCCAAATGTAGCAATGGTCGATGTATCAGAGGTGAATGGCAAAAAGGCAGTGCAATCATTGAAGGATAAAAATTGTAATGCCATCTTCATTAAATGTGACGTTTCAAAATCAGAAGAAGTCCAGTCCATGATTAACACGATTATGGATAAGTATGGCCGAATCGATTTTGCAATAAACAATGCTGGAATCGAAGGGACAAAGCACGTGATTCACGAATATCCCGAGGAAGAGTGGCATCAGATGATAGGTATACATTTAACAGGTGTATGGTTGTGTATGAAATACGAAATACCGCAAATGTTGAAGAATGGGTTCGGTGTCATAGTTAATACATCATCGACAGCAGGTCTTCTTGGTGTTCCTACTCATTGCGCGTATGTTGCCGCTAAGCACGGGATACTGGGTCTTACTAAGACCGCCGCTCTTGAGTATGGGAAACAGGGCATCAGAGTTAATGCTGTTTGCCCTGGACCCATTAGAACGCCAATGCTTAATCGTATAGTAGAAAAATACCCGGAATATGAGCAGTGGTATGTATCGAATGCTGTGGGACGAATAGCCGATGTTAAAGAAATGGCAGCAGCTATATTTATGCTCTGCACAGACTCAGCATCGTTTATTACGGGCCATGCATTACGCGTTGATGGTGGACTTACTCCATAGTTTAGCACAATTTAACCAAATTATCGTGGGGTAATTAATGAAGATAATTTTAGAGAGTAGTTGGTTTGATGCTGCTGGCAACTCGTTGTGCGGCAGCAAATGCTCAAATTGCGGAAAAGTCTATTTTCCCAAGAAGGAGATATGTTCAGAGTGCTTCCATGATCAATTGAGTGTTATCCCATTAAGTAAAAAAGGAATACTCCACACTTTTGCAATCTCACACCTCGGTATTCCGGGGATAGAGGTACCTTATGCTATGGGTTTCATCGAGCTGCCAGAGAAAATAAAAATTTTCTCCATGCTTACTGATTGTGAACCATGGGATAAAAAATTGAAGATAGGTATGGAAATGGAAATGATAATGGGTGTGATAAGACGAGATGAACATGGCAATGAAATTTTAAGCTATAAGTTTAGACCATTCACGGAGATTTGAGATGAGAGATGTTGCAATCATCGGTATTGGCGGAACTAGATTTGGAAAACATTCGGCAAGATCTATAACAGATTTAGGGGTGGAAGCTTGTCTCAAGGCCATAAAGGACGCGAATATAAAACCGAAAGATATTCAAATTGCATACGCTGGTAATCTAGCACAATGGGAATGGGGACAGGGATTATTTATAGGGCAAGTTGTTCTACGAGAGTTAGGAATTACAAAAATACCAATCACAAGAGTCGAGAACGGCTGCGCTACTGGGTCGTGCGCTTTCAGAGAGGCATGGTATAAAGTTGCATCCGGATATTGCGACACGGCTTTGGCCTTTGGCGTAGAGCTAATGACGGTCGTAGACTCAAGCAAAATCTTGAGCGTCTTTACAGGAAAACAATACACGGAACGTGAGGGCGACATGGGATTTAATGCTCCAGGGATATTCGCCATGATGGCAAAAAGGCACATGGAAGAATATGGGACTACTAGAGAGCAATTAGCAATGGTTGCTGTTAAGAATAGAAAATATGGGTCATTGAATCCTGATTCGCAAATCTCTGAGCAAATAACATTAGAAGAAGTATTGAATGCACGAATGGTTTGTGATCCATTAACTCTGCCTCAATGCTGTCCAAGAGGAGACGGCGCCGCAGCAGTTATATTAACTTCGAGGAAATTAGCCCGAAAATATTCTTCAGATCCCATTTACATTGCGGCTTCTTCCCAAGTATCCGGAACATATCCAGATGATCAGAGTTATACATTCTTCGATACAGATATCCGTTGTGCAAAAGAAGCTTATGAAATGGCTTCCTTGGGCCCGGAGGACATAGATTTAGCGGAGGTACATGACTGTTTCAGTGCGGCTGAGATTATTCACTATGAGGATTTGGGCTTCTGTAAAAAGGGAGAAGGCGGTCCGTTCATTGAGAAAGGATTGAGTGAAATCGGAGGTAAGATACCAGTAAATACTAGCGGAGGACTACTATCAAAAGGCCATGTAATTGGTGCAACCGGAATTTCGCAATTAACAGAATTAGTGAAACAATTAAGAGGTCAAGCGGGAGCAAGGCAGGTGAAAGGAGCAAAGATAGGATTACAGCATAATGCGGGCGGCTTCATCCACACTGATACAGCCTGTAGCGTAATAAATATTTTAACAAAGTAAGAAAGAATTTCTTAAATGTCAATTAGAGAAATTTTGGAAACCAAAGCCGAGAAAAATGGCGAAATGCCATTTGTTTCCTACAATAATCAATGTGTAAGTTTCCGTGATTTTAATACTAATATCAATAAAGCTGTCAATGTATTTCAATTACTTAATATTAAAAAAGGAGACAAGGTATGTTTACTACTCCCTGATTGTCTGGAATATCTTTATTTGTGGTTTGCTTTAGCCAAAATTGGAGCCGTAATGGTTCCATTGCCAATGAACATTGAACAGCATAAATTTAGATATATTCTAGAACAAAGCGCCGTCAAATTAATAATCATTAATGAAAAAAGCGCTTCAAGAAATCTTAAAATCAAGAACAAACTATTTCTGCTACACGGAGATACGGATGACCCACCTGACGGATTTATTCTTTTAAAAAATCTCACATCATCTTCTTCTGATAAAGTGAATATAAAAACGAATATAAATGGTAATGATCCTCTAGCTATATTTTACTCATTTGCAAAGCAGGGAGCACCAATTGGTTCTGTCGTTAGCCACTCGAATTATATTAATACTGGAAGGATGTGGATTGAAGATATCATTGAGTATAAAAAGGACGATATTTTACATTCTTCTCTATCACTCAATCATCCTTGCACCCAAATTTTAACTGTAATGGGCTCTCTATTGTCTGGATGTCCATTCATTATGCGCGAGAAATCCTTCATTAGGGATTTTTGGGAAGTAATCTTAGAACACTCAATTACAATTTTCTTTTATACACCTCAAATAATTTATGCCCTGCTCAATCAGACTGAGGAAAGCAATATTCCGGATACCAATTTGCGAATCGTTTATGGTCCACGGATCTCAAAAGAACTTTGGATTATGTTTGAAAAGCGATTTGGCATCAAATTACTCTCAGGGTATTGGCATGATGCAAGTGGCTTGTGTTTGAGTAATAACAAATTTCATACAAAACTCGGCTCAATTGGGGTGCCGACAAAATATTATGATGTGGGAATTTGGGGTGAAAATAATAAGGAACTCCCGATTGGTCAGATTGGTGAAATGGTTGTAAAGACGAAGGGGCCCGAATACGAATTTTCGGGTTATTACAGATTAAAAGATAAAAATAGAGAGTCATGGCAAAATGGCTGGTTCAAGACTGGTGATGCAGCATATAGAGACGTTGAAGGATACTTTTATTACATAGATAAGATTGAAAAATGTGTGCTGGTCAATGGCACTTCAATATCTGCGGCAGAAATTGAAAATGAAGTAAATGCTTATCCAAATGTACTGACGTCAACGGTCGAAATCATTCAATCTGAATCTGATCTGAGCAGTTATATTATTAATGTCAAGATTATTCCCAAGAAAGATAAACAATTAGATACACACTCATTAATAGAATCTTGTGGAGAAAAGCTGGGTTTGTCGATTGATCATATGGAAATTGAGATTGTGGGTGATTTCTCGCATAGCTTAACAAATCGTCTGAAATTAACAGTGTGACCAAAGGGAATAAGCTTCGTTTATAATTGATGGAGGATGGACAGCTAAATAATTAATTTTTTGAAAGGAGGTATGAAATGAAAATAGGGTTGGAAACGGTCGTAAAGGAGTTGCCTGATAAAATTGTTAAAGATGTCGACTATAACTATTTGATTCCGGTCATTCCGAAGGAAATGCAAAAAATATTCAGATTTCCTAAAGAGAAGAGGCGAATGGAAAATGAAGATGCAGCAGAAATATTGGCTGCAAATGTTGCAAAAAAAGCTTTGGATAAAGCTGGGCTGAAGCCATCGGATATAGATTACATTATTGCTAGCAATACTGGCGGTAAGTATACGCTTCCGATGGTCGGATGTTATATTCACCATAAAGTTGGATTCGAGAGAGAAACCCCCGTATTGAATATCCAAAATTGTTGTTCAAGTTTCGTTGATGGATGCTGGATCGCTCAGAACCTGATCATGGGCGGACTTTACAAGAGGATACTAGTAGTAACGGTATCAGCTTGGGAGACATCGGGTGGCGCCGGAAGAATTGATAAAACAGATTTTACGGGTTCATTAATGGGCGATGGCGCTGGAGCGGGTATCGTATCAACACAAAATTTAAAATGTGAATTTGTTTCATATTACAATAGAACATTCGGCGAAATTTACGATACTGTCGCTGAGAAGATTATGGGACCAAAATATCCTGAAATGGAAGAAGCAAAATTACAACCGCCTATCTCAAATTTCTTATTTACTACCAAAGAATTTCTCGAATGGTGGCAGCAAAATTGGGATTCATTCGGGATTGATAGCATAAATGGATCTCTGAGGAACGCGAAAATGAAACTGTCAGATATAGATACGGTAATCTTTCATCAGCCATTTGATATGCTGTATGACCATTGGATTGAAGGAGCTGCGAAGGCCGGCTTGAGTAAGGATAAATGGATTCACACTTGGGACAAGTATGGGAATCTCTCAAATTCAGTCATTCCCGTTAATTTGGCTGAGTTTTGGGAAGAAGGAAAATTGAAAAAGAATTCAATTATTGTTCTCTTGACATTGGGAGCGGGATTCCACATGCCCACGATGATTGTGAGGTGGCTTGCATAACTACGATTAGTTCGAATTAATTCAAAAACAAAAAGGGGCAAATTAATTCATATAAAATGGAGGGGGAAGAAATGAAAACGGCGAGACATCGTGAATTGGATATAGGATATTTAATTGTAATTCTAATTTTAATTTCTGGATTCTTTCAAACAGCTATTGCTTTTGAAATCCCGGTGGAAAACCAAGATTACCAGCTCCGCTGGGACAACACCTTCAGGTATAACTATGGGGTGCGTACCGTGAACCCGAATCCCAAGCTTATTGGTAACCCGAACATTGATGACGGCAATCGTAATTTTGACAAGGGGACTGTAACGAACCGGCTGGACATTTTGACTGAGTTTGATTTGCGTTTCAAAAGGGATTATGGGTTTCGTGTCAGTGCCGCTGGCTGGTATGACCAGAGATATCATGATCCATTGGGCAACAATTCAGTTGCGACATCGAACCATCTTGCCAACGGGCAGCAGGCTCTCGGATTGAGCGATGTTACCCAGCGTTATTTTGCCGGTCCTGATGGCGAACTGCTAGATGCCTTTGTATTTGGCAAGGTCGATCTTGGAGACGTGCCGGTAAGTTTCAAGGTGGGCCGCCACACGCTTTTCTGGGGCGAGGCATTGTTATTTGGCGGTGCCATTAACGGCATATCCTATTCCCAGATGCCCATTGATGCGGCCAAGGGATTTGCGAACCCGGGCACGGAGGCGAAGGAGTTGTTCCGTCCGCTGTTTAATGTCTCGGCGCAGGCACAGCTGACCCCCACTTTAACCCTTGAGGGGCAATACTTCCTGCAGTGGGAGGCGTACCGGTTTCCTGAAGCAGGCTCCTTTCTAAGTCCCAGTGATCTATATTTGTACGGAAGCGAGGCGCTCTTACTCGGCCCCGGGGCTTTCTTTACGCGTGGCACGGATGTACAGCCCAACGGGATGAACGACTGGGGTGCCGCGGTTCACTGGTCTCCCGCCTGGCTGAATGATGGGGCCATTGGAGTGTACTATCGTCGTTTTTCCGACAAATTGCCGCAAACGCACCTGGATCTTAATAATGGCCAGTTTTTCTTTGCATACGCTGACAAGATCGATTTAGTCGGCGTGAGTTTCACCAAGAAGGTCATGGGAGTGAGCATGGGACTGGAGTATAATTATCGTTGGAACATGCCTCTGGTGAGCGGCGCAGCCATGGTGTTGCCCGGCATGCCGAAGCCTGGTGAGGGAGATACCTATGGGGCGCGGGGCAATACACAGCAAGCCGTGCTCAACTTTCTTGGCCTTATAGGCAAGACACCGCTCTGGGATACTGTCACATGGGGGACGGAATTCACCTACAGCCGCTGGGATAAAGTAACCCAGGGCGATCAGTATTTTCTTGGGCGCGACGGATATGACGCTATTGACCGTGTAACCAAGGACGCCGCGGGAGTCTCGGCCATCTTCACGCCGACGTGGTTCAGTGTGTTCCCCGGGATGGATCTGTCAATGCCACTCAGCGTGGCCGTAGGTATATACGGTAATTCGGCGCTCCTGTTTTCTGATAATCTGGGCGCTGGGAATGCGAGTGTGGGTCTTGCCTTGGACGTCTACCAGAAATACAATTTTGCACTTACATATAACAAGTATTTCGGCGACTTCACTGTGGATAATGGGGTTGCGACGGCATTTAGGGGTCCGCAGGCATTGTTATCTGATCGTGATTATGTCTGCTTCACATTTAAATTTACATTATAGGGTAAGGAGGGAGAATCTATGTTCTGGAAGAAATCTATAGCGGTTGTAGCGCTGTCGGCCATGCTGGCGATGTCATATGTTGTTTTCGCAATCGGGGCGGTTAGTCCGGAGGAGGTGGCGAAGCTAGGCGGTACGGAGCTGACGGCATTCGGCGCCGAGAGGGCAGGGAATAAGGATGGAACGATTCCCGAGTACACAGGGGGTCTCACGACTCCTCCGAAAAATTATAAGAAAGGTTCTGGTATTCGACCTGATCCATTTGCAGGAGAAACTCCTTTATTTAATATAAATGCGAGTAATATGGGTGATTATGCTGATAAGCTTACAGAAGGCACAAAAGCCCTAATGAAAAAGTATTCGAGTTTCAGTATAAATGTTTATAAGACACATCGAACTGTCGCTTATCCTAAGGTTGTATTAGATGATACGAAAAAAAATGCTGTCAATGTAAAGCTTCTTGCTGGTGGTAATTCAATCTCAGGAGCACATGCAATGATTCCCTTTCCCATTCCTAAGAATGGATATGAAGTTATGTGGAATCATTTGACTCGCTATGAGGGTCTTCCCAGCGAATCAGTGGCTACTGCATGGAATATTGATTCTAATGGCAAGCGGGTCCTTGTAGCCAAGGGTGTGTTTTGGCAGGATTACCCCTATTACGAAAATCGGAAAAACGACGAAGCTATGTATTTTAGATTGAGATGTGATTGGACTGGTCCTCCTCGACTTGCTGGCCTAGTTGTCGTACTTAAAGATCCCCTGAATATGGCGGATAGAGGGCGCGTAGCATACCAATATTTGCCAGGTCAACGTCGGGTTAAACTTGCTCCAGAATTGGCATTTGATACACCAAATCCAAGTAGTGCTGGAGTTATGACATATGACGATACATTTGTTTTCAACGGCTCTTTAGAGAGATATAATTGGAAACTTATAGGTAAAAAAGAGGTATTTGTCCCTTACAATGCTTATACGGCTGTATATATTGCCAAAGCAGATGATCTATTTAAGCAAAAGCATTTAAATCCAGACTTAGTGCGTTGGGAGTTGCACAGAGTATGGGTTGTAGAGGCGACACTGAAACCGAATAAGAGACATATTTATCATAAGAGGACATTCTATGTAGATGAGGATAGTTGGGCCGCCCTGACTGCGGAGAATTATGATGCTCGCGGTCAAATGTACAAAGTTGCATTCTCACACCAGTCACCACATTATGATATGCCCGCGCCTGCTTCAGTATTTCAAGCATTTTATGATTTGGTAGGTTCAAATTATGGAATAAATCCATGGTATGGAGACGGAGGTTATCTTAAAGGTATACCTCAGCTTTCAGACAACTTTTGGAGTTTTCAAAGCTTGGCAGGTCGTGGTGTTCGCTAAATTCAGTAATTAAGGATAGGAGTCAATTATATAGGTTTGATTGAAAAAAGAGGAGAATTAAATGTACAGATTGGCCGTGAACCTGATGATTATAATGGTATTTGCAATACCCTGTTACGCCGGTCCGACTACTTATCAGGATGTCCTCGACACACCGGCAACTAAAAGCCTCATTGCTGATAAAACCTTGCTCAACGGTGTTACATTTACCGGAAAACGTCTTATCAGTGTCGGGTGGCGCGGCCATATCGTATTCTCGGATGATCAAGGTAAACGCTGGATCCAAGCCAGTGTGCCAGTTAGTTGCGATTTAACGGCAGTTTATTTTCCGTCTCCTCAGAGAGGTTGGGCGGTCGGGCACGACGGTGTCGTCCTGCATAGTTCAGATGGCGGTGTGACGTGGGTTAAGCAGCTGGACGGAAGGACTGCGGCTCAAATCATGTTCCAATATTATAATAGTGCTCCGAAGAATCTTCCTGGGCAAACGATTACTAATCTTATGGAAGAAGTAAAACGGTTTGTCCAGGAAGGGCCCGATAAGCCTTTCTTAGATGTCTGGTTTAAAAATGATGAAGTTGGATTTATTGTCGGAGCTTTCAATTTGATTTTTCGGACCAGTAATGGTGGAAAAAGCTGGGAACCATGGTTTGATCGCACAGATAATCCGGAGCGTTTACACCTTTATTCCATAAAAAATATTGATCAGGATCTGTTCATTGCGGGGGAGCAAGGAATTGTTCTGAAACTAGATCAAAAGCTGGATAGATTCAGGAGAATTAAAACACCATATAAAGGTACTTTTTTTGGTATTGCCGGAAAAAAAGGATTACTAACTGCTTTTGGGTTGCGTGGCAATATCTTCTATAGTCTCGATCTTGGTAATAACTGGCAAAAGATGGAAACCGGAATTTTGGTAGGTTTAACAGGAGCGACTGTAACCGGAGATGGAAAGGTAGTTTTGGTGAGTCAGGAAGGGCATGTTATTTCAATTTCTAATGGAGAAAAAAAATTGGAAGTAGCTAAAATCGAGAGTCATTTTCCTGCAGCAGCGGTAACATCTCTCGATAGTAATGCACTCGTACTTGCAGGTCCTCTAGGCGTGCAAATAGTACCAATTAAAGAAAAGAAGGAGAACTGAAAATGGCTGTCGGAACAAATATAGATGATATGCCTGTCATAAAAGAATTAAAAGATTTCGACAGCAAATCCGGTGTACTGCTTGAGAGGATGGTCTTCAATTATAGACTTTATGTAGTAATCATCTGCGCAATTATTACAATTTGCTTTGCTTTTCAGGCCATAACTAAGCTTGTGCTTAATGCAAGCTTCGAGAAAATGATTCCTCAAAGCCATCCATATATTAAGAACTATTTTAAAAATAAGAGCGAATTGCCTGGACTTGGTAATACGATACGGGTTGTGGTGGAGAATACTGAAGGGGATATTTATGACCCACAGTACCTAGATGTTTTAAGGCAAATTAATGATGAACTATTTCTTTCTCCAGGAGTAGATCGTGCTTGGGTAAAATCAATTTGGATGCCCGTTGTGCGTTGGACCGAGGTCACTGAAGAGGGGTTTATGGGAGGTCCAGTAATGCCAGATTCATATGATGGCTCTGCTTCAGCTATAGAAAAGCTTAGACAGAATGTGTCTAAAGCAGGCATTATTGGCAGATTGGTGGCGAACAATCTTAAATCAAGCATGGTAGTGGCTCCTGTGTTAGATGCTGATCCCGCGACTGGTGAGCGCCTTGATTATCGCAAATTTTCAAAAAATCTGGAAGAGAACATACGCAATAAATTCGAATCAGAAGCGAATGGAAAAATCAGAATTCATATTATCGGATTTGCGAAAGTTGTCGGAGACCTTATTGATGGATTGATGAAAGTGATGACATTTTTCGCTTTCGCGGCCGTAATAGCGACTGCAATGATTTTTCTTTATACGAGATGTATACGTAGCACTTTCTTAGTTATAACATGCTCGATTATTGCAGTGATCTGGCAGTTAGGGGCAATTACTACCTTGGGTTTTGAACTTGATCCATATTCCATCTTAGTACCGTTTCTCGTTTTTGCAATTGGTGTCTCCCACGGCGCTCAAAAAATGAACGGCATTATGCAAGATGTGGGTCGTGGGACACATAAGCTCATTGCCGCCCGCTATACATTCCGTCGTCTTTTCATGGCTGGTTTAACCGCTCTTTTAGCTGATGCCGTGGGCTTCGCCGTGCTCATGTCAATAGACATTCCGGTCATAAGAGATTTGGCATTAACAGCTAGCATTGGCGTAGCTGTACTTATTTTTACTAATTTATTACTTTTGCCGGTGCTGCTTTCCTTTACGGGAGTGAGCCAGTCAGCAGCGAATCGTAGCATTAAAATGGAATCAAAAGGGGAAGTGGGGTTATTTGGTGCAGTTTTGAAATTATTAGATCGTTTTACAACTAAATCATGGTCTATTGGTGCAATAGCGACCGCATTAGTATTCGCGATTGTTGGTTTTTCAATAAGTACAAATTTGAAAATCGGCGATCTCGATCAGGGTGCGCCAGAGCTCAGGCCTAATTCGCGCTATAACATTGACAATGCCTACATAACTTCAAATTATGGACTTTCAAGTGACCAATTCGCTGTAATGGTGAAAACTCCACCGGAAGGTATATTAAAATACAATAATCTGTCTAATATTGATCGCCTAGTTTGGGCTTTGCAGCAAATGCCTGAAGTCCAAACTGTTATCAACCTGCCTGATGCCGTGCGGCAGGTCACTGCTGGGACATATGAAGGAAGTGCTAAGTGGTTCACTATATCACGAAATCAACAGGTATTGAATTTAAGTGCACATCAGGCTGGTGCAAATAATCGCGATCTCTTTAACGCGGATCTAACAGTCATGCCAGTTATTGCATATTTAGCTGATCATAAAGCAGAAACACTCACTCGATTAGTGAAAGTAGCCTCTGATTTTGTTGAAAAATATAGTGAACCGGAGTGTGAAATTTTACTTGCAGCAGGTAACGCCGGAATTGAGGCAGCTACTAATATTGTAGTTAAACAGTCAACACGGACAATGATGCTATATGTGTATGCTGCTGTTATTCTCTTGTGTTTCATAACATTTAGAAGTTGGCGCGCAGTCATAGTTGCTGTAATACCGCTTCTTATCACTTCTATCTTATGTGAAGCGCTTATGGTCATACTCGGAATTGGAGTCAAAGTAGCTACTCTGCCGGTAATTGCGTTAGGTGTGGGGATCGGTGTTGATTATGCTTTATATTTGTTAAGTGTGCAGATTGCTTATCAACGAACAGGTCTTTCGCTTAGTGTTGCTTATGGACGAGCTGTTCAGTTTACTGGAAAAGTTGTAGGATTAGTCGGAGTTACACTTGCGGGAGCTGTCATAACTTGGATATGGTCTCCTATAAAATTTCAGGCAGATATGGGTATATTGCTTACTTTCATGTTTCTCTGGAACATGATAGGTGCGCTCATATTAATTCCTGCATTGTCGAATGTGTTTCTGAAAGAAATATATACTAAAAATAATCAGGAAGAAGTCGCAGTTCATGCTTTCGTTAAAGGTGACAAAAGGTCTAAACTAGCTGAGTATGTCAAACATGCTAAAAACCTAGTCATGACGACAAGTAAAAAGTACATAAAATAAAAAATATCGGAGTCCCAATTTAGATAATTTATTAGTTATTTTTCTTTCGATCTGGACGCTCATGAAGTTATCCCCATGAGTTCAAAGATCATTCCAATCTGTGGCTATGTGAGCCTGAAGACGGGTATAGAGAAGTCAGACGCATTGGAGAAGCTGGCCATACATGTCAGACATCTGATCGACCTGTTGCTACACCGCAGAAGCTTCAGTGGGCCGATAACTTGCCGATCCTTCTACTGTTGATTATATTGTTGGGAATAGCCTGTGGTATCCCGGGAAGGGGTGGGTGGCTTCCTATTCCTCCTTTGCCATCCACCTCTTTCAGGTGGAGAGCTTTCTGATCTAGTCTAATTATTCCCTGTTCCTGGACTTAAATTCCCTGATAAGTTGAGTAGGGAATCAATGGACAAACAACGATCTTCATGATCTGGAAATTTACCTAGTTGTTTTAAAGACGTTTAATGTGTATATAGTAACCGTTAATCGTGCTTTGTTTACTTCAGGGGGTGCAATTTTTCTTTTTTTGCCGCCTTTCATTGTCTTGGCTCCAGTTAGCCCGTAACCTTTAATCATCATTAATTCAAACTCGCGTAGTTCCTTTTCATATCTTGCCGCCTTCTCCGTGCTTGATGATGACCACGCGCTGTATACCGCCGGAAAAGGCTGACGGGCCGAAAACCGGTCATATCCCACCGGCTTCCTCTTCATGCCCTTGGATCATTGCGGGGGATAGGCAATGGAAAAAGAGCGTGGCCCTGATTCACAAACAAAAGGTTCCTATCCCCTTCTAATTCTACCTAACCGTCAGTCAGTTTTTTGTGACCACATTGTGACCATAATCTTAAAAAAGGTCGTGAAAAACGATAAACCAGCATAGAAACGCAATCAAGGTTTTTCTTTATATTCCTTGATGTTATTTTGTATACCTATTTCTTTTTTTTCTTGCCGGACACAATGTCAGTATGTTAGAAATTTCGCAAGAGGAGATTCTGGTATGTCTATTGTCGTTCCCTTTAAGGCGCTACGACCGCACAGACAATTTGTCAAGGCCGTTTCCTCGTACCCCTATGATGTGGTTAGTGTGAAGGAGGCAAGAGAAATTGTCAAAGATAATCCCTTGAATTTCTTGCACGTGGAGAAATCGGAAATCGACCTGCCAGTTTCGATAGAAGCAAATGACGAGAGTCAATATAAGATAGCGAAATCAAATCTTGATAAACTGATAGAGGGGAATGTCTTATTTCAGGAGAAAAAGAATTGCTTCTATATATACCGACAAAAAGCCGGTTCCCACGAGCAGTACGGTATTGTTGCTGCGATTAGCCTCGCTCAATATGAAGCTGGCGAAATCAAGAAACATGAGCTTACAAAAGCAGATAAGGAACTTGATCGTATTCGGCACGTCATGGCAGTAGATGCCCAGACAGGACCGGTATTTGTGACATACAGAGCCCGGGATTTTATCCACCGGATGGTCAAAAAAATGGTCGAGAGTGAGCCCGAATATGATTTTGTCTCTGATGATGGAATCTCTCATACGGTATGGGTCATAAGCGCCGAAAAAGACATTGCAGCTTTAATAAAGGCATTTGCTGAGGTGCATACTCTCTACATAGCCGATGGCCACCACCGAGCCGCCGCAGCCGCAGCCGTGAGAAGACTGAAAAAAGAGACAAATCCGGGAGGCGGTGGAGGCGAATCGTATGAATATGTAATGGCCGTCCTGTTTCCCCATAATCACCTCAAGATCATGAGCTATAATCGAGCTGTGAAAGATTTGAACGGCTTGAATGAGAACGAATTCCTTCGTAAGGTTCGCGAGCAATTTCTTGTTTCTGACAATTTTGCGGGAAAGTCGCCGGCTCAGTGCCATGATATCGGAATGTATCTGGGCGCTAGGTGGTACAAGCTAACTGCTAAAGATAATAGCTATGACAAAAATGATCTAATTAAGATACTTGATGTTTCGATCCTTCAGGATAATCTGCTCAGGCCCGTTCTGGGGATTCAAAATCCCCGAACAGATGAGAGGATAGAATATATAGGCGGCATAAGAGGGGTGCAAGAATTAGAGAGGCTGGTCAATTCAGGCGAATTTGCAGTTGCATTTTCTCTGTATCCGACAAGCATGGAACAACTCATGGCCGTGTCAGATGCCGGCAAAGTCATGCCTCCCAAATCTACCTGGTTTGAACCCAAACTTCGCAGCGGTATATTCATTCATCTCCTCACATCATGAAAAAGAATAGTCCACGCGTTTCAATGTTAAGAAAGGAGGGAGAAACCGTTGATGAACTTCTTGGCCGAGGGGTGAAAATCTTTCAGAAAGAGAAGGGGTACCGATTCTCTGTTGATGCCCTTCTCTTGGCTCATTTTGTTCGCGTGAAAGAAGGTGACCTGATTGTTGATCTCGGAACAGGCAGTGGCGTGATTGCTATCATCGTGGCACAGAGAAAAGAATGCGGTCAAGTCGTCGCTGTTGATATTCAGGAAGAACTCGTTGACATGGCGAGAAGAAGCGTAATGCTGAATGATCTTCATGAGAAGGTTAGCGTCTGCCATGGAGATATCAGAAAAATTGAAACCCTCTTTAAACCGAGATCTTTTGACGTCTCAATCTTTAACCCTCCTTATAGAAAAGTAAGTTCCGGAAGACTAAATCCCGATGCTCAGAAGTCCGTGGCAAGGCACGAGGGCAAGGGAACGATACACGATTTTTTGAATGCTTCTGTATATGTCTTAAGAAGGTCGGGACGCGCGTACATCATATATCCTGCGACCAGGATGGTGGAGCTTCTCCATATGATGAGAACGGCCGGTGTGGAACCCAAGAAAATGCGAATGGTGCATTCACATGCTGTAACCCGAGGGGAGTTTGTCCTGGTGGAAGGGGTAAAAAATGGGCGGGAAGAGCTGGAAGTCTTACCGCCCCTGATAGTCTATTCCGAGGATGGCCAATATACGGCAGCGATGAAGTCCATATTCAGGGAGCTTTCCGATTTGCCGAAAGCCTCCGCCGAATGATATTTTTCGTCATCACCCTTCTTAGGATTTCCTTCAATTCCGGGTCTTCCACTGAAGAAATGCTTTTCTCAATTAATTTCTTGTCCTTATCCTTCAGAGGATATGAGTCCGGTGAGAATGATGAAGTATATGGATTCGTGGGCATACTCGACGGTATCTCACCGATGTAAAAGTGGATATTTTTTATTAATTCCTTGCCAAGGGGCTGATTGATTTTTTCGATAATCTCCTGCTTAAGGATATGAAGCTGCTGCATCCATACGGAAGAAGAAACTTTCACGAAGAGGGTATTCCTTTTAAGCCTGTCGGGGCGAGTCTGGACTGAAATCTGCGGCCCTACAGCCTTTTGCCATACCTCCAGCAGGCGCTGTTCCTCAGAGTCAAAGAAAATATTGTGCTTCTTTAGTATGCCCTGCAGGACATTACCCAGTCTTTGTAGATTTACTTGCTTGCCTCTTTTGCGCATGACTTATGATTACATGGTACCGTGACGAGGTCAAGAATATATGACTTCATCCAATTTATCTCTATAGAATTTTTCTCAGTTCCTCCGCGAATATTTCGTACGTCTTGGGACCGAAAAGAACGAAGCGAACCAGTTCAATATCGGTGTGTTCTTTGAGATAATCTACGGCTGTTCTTAGGGCAATATGCGCCGCTTCATTCAGAGGGTAACCATAGACGCCGGCGCTGATGGCGGGGAAGGCGATGCTCTTGAGCTTCTTTGACGAGGCAAGCTTAAGAGTCTCAAGATAAGCACTTCTTAAGAGTGCTGCTTCACCTTTTGTACCGCCCTGGTAGACGGGTCCCACAGCGTGGATGACATATTTTGCCTTGAGATTTCCCGCAGTGGTGATTACGGCCTGTCCTGTGGGGCAACTTCCAATTTTTCGACACTCCTGCATAATGGATGGTCCGCCTGCCCGATGTATGGCGCCGTCTACGCCTCCTCCCCCTGCGAGTCTCGAATTGGCAGCATTGACGATTGCATCTGTTTCCTCTTTTGTTATGTCTCCTTCAACGAGGGATAATATGGAATTGTTAATCTTCACTTCCATTATTCAACTCCTTTCAGTTACGGGGGTTCCCTCCCCATAGACGAGCATCCGATACGCCTTTTCAATCCTGCTCCAGTTTTCTTCCCTGTCCATAGACCAATACCTTCCTATAACTGAGACTACCTTTCCTAATTTGAGCACTCCGCATTTCTGCTCTACTATCTCTACATACTTCGCTCCGCTCTCGAGCATTTCTCCCCGCCTGCCCAGCATGGCATGAATAAAGACATCCCTTATTTCCTCCTGCTTTGCAAGTTCCATTAAGGCAAGAAGATGATTGACAGATCCATGAGAACTGAAGAACGACACAATCCCCATAAGGTGTAGTGCATTGCCTGTTTCTTTTGCGTTACGTATGACATGAAGAAGAGCTTCATTGTGAAAAAAAGAAGCATCACCAATGGCACGATCGATTCTCACCTTGTCGGACAGGATTCTTCTCCCCGACCCTATGTGGAGGTGTCCGGCTTCGGAATTTCCGACTGTCCCTTCGGGAAGGCCGACAGCTTCACCAGCAGCGGCAAGCAGCGTATGCGGATACATTTCCTTGAGCCTGTCCATGGCGGGGGTGTTGGCGCGGGCTATCAGATTTCCCTCGCTGCTCTTGTTTTCACCCCAACCATCGAGAATCAGCAGTAGGACGCGTTGGTTTTGTTCCTGAGGAAGATCCATAAGCCGCCGGGACGCTTTTTTTATTAATGAACTCCCTGTCATGTGTGGTGATTGGGGAATACCCATCAGCTCGAGAACAGTAGGGGCAATATCTGCAAGCTCTCCTTTTTCCCGGAGAGATATGTCGCTATTACTGTGTACGAGAATGAAAGGCACATTGCTGTCTGTATGTCCTGTGTCGATGGTGCCATCCTGATAGAGCCACTTTTCGACAGTCCCGTGGTCAGAACTGACTATGGCAATCATCCCTTCTTCTGCGGCTTCGTCGATAATATTGCCCATGCAGGCATCTACAGCTTCGACTGCCCTGACAATGGCTTCTTCATTTTCTATGTGACCTACAACATCGACATTTGGGAAGTTTATGAAAATAAAATGACAAGAAGGATCATGAATTTTTTCCTTAGCCTTTTCCGTAACGGCGTAGATGGACATTTCCGGAGCCTCGTCAAAAAGTATGACATCTCTTCGTGTCGGAACGATTATCCTCTCTTCCCCTGGCAGTACCTCAGCGTTTTTCCCGTTGAGAAAGAATCCCACGTGACTCGCCTTTTCAGACTCCGTAATCTTGGCCTGTTTCAGGTTATGCCGTGCAATGATTTCGCTCAGGGTATCTTCGATGGTGCTCTCCGGCGGAAAGGCAACATGGACTCTCAGTCCCTTCTGGTATTCTATCATCGTAGCAAAATGAAGGGCCAGGTCATTCTCTGCAGGAAATTTATCGAAGTCGGCGTCCGTCAGGCTCTGGGCAAGTTCAACTTCCCTTTCTCCCCGGATATTATAGTATATAACGGCATCTCCTTTTTTCAATCTTCCCACAGGTCGACCCTTGCGATCAAATAAAACGTGGGGAGGCAATGTCTCATCTTCTTTGCCATTCCTGTACGCATTTCTAACTGCACGAGACATGATAGACCTGATAATCGACATGAATTGTTCTCTCTTGGCAAATGTATATTTTTGCATCAATCAAGGGCGCAGCGTGGTTTGGTAAGAATATATGATGGTTTTTCTTTTTTAGCTAAATATCGAGGGACTGTAAAGTGAAACTTCGTGATTCCTTCATACAAAGGCTTTTATATTGAAAATTCCGTATCTCAATGATATACTTAAATGATTAAGTAATGGAAAATGTTTGCTATGTTAAAGATGGGCAGGGAGAAAGATCCCGAAAATATACTACGCGAGGAGATGCTGAAGGAAAGAGCGGAGGTCCTCGGTCGTGCTGGCGAAAAATTGGCAGCTGCTATTGAAAAAATGGGCATCATAGAGCAGGGCATTGATGAGCGACTGAAGCATTTCCGCTTTGTTGCAAAGAAATATGAGGAAAATGGTGACGATGGCAAACTTGTTTCTATGAAGAAAGATATAATGGGAGAGATCAATCGGGAAATTGGCAAATTCAACCGTGCCAGAGAATATGCCAAATTAAGATATTACTACCTCATCGTGACTAGAGAAGCCATGGGCATGCGGCGTCATCATTGGGTAGACGAGTGGTACAGAATTCCTCCGAGGAAACAGCACTTTCGGGACATATGATTGACCGTTACGTAAAACAAAGAAAGAAGATGGTAGAATCTCAGATACGAGCAAGGGGGGTCAGGGATCCCCGTGTACTCGCGGCGATGGAAACCGTTCCACGGCATCTCTTTGTCAATGAGGCTTTGAGGGACCAGGCATACAATGATAGTCCGCTGCCTATAGACGGCGGGCAGACTATATCTCAACCCTATATCGTGGCTCTGATGACGGAGGCTATGGAGCTTACGGGGAAAGACAAGGTCCTGGAAATCGGAACAGGTTCAGGTTATCAAACTGCCATATTGGCGGAACTCGCAGAACATGTGTTTTCCATCGATCGTGTTGCATCTCTGGCAAGTGCAGCAAGGAGGCTTCTTGAATCGCTTAATTATTATAATGTGGCTATCAGGGTTGGGGATGGGACATATGGTTGGCGGGAAGAGGCTCCCTTCGATGCCATTATTGTTACGGCCGGTGCTCCGAACATTCCAAAAACTTTCGTGGAGCAACTCTCTATTGGAGGCAGACTCGTTATCCCCGTTGGCGGCCGTCATTCTCAGGCACTCATTAAAATGACAAGGTTGTCCGATGATGTAAACGATATAAGAAAAGAAGACTTGGGTGGATGCCGGTTTGTGGATCTCATCGGGGAATACGGATGGTAATTTTGATTGTCTCGACAGTACTCGAAAATATAAGGACTAAAGTAAATCTCTCTGTAGAGTCAGAATTGAAATTACTTATTCGACGTGTTTGAAACTGATCCAACTGATACCAATATGTTCTGGCGCTTGATCATTATTCCCCTTCTCCTAGTAAATCTCTTGTATGCATGTACTGGGCATTATACGAAAACTGTAAGAACTAAAGGCATATACTATCTAGTAAAAAGCGGTGATACGCTCTGGAGCATTGCCAATGCCTATAAAATAGATATGCAGGAACTCGCTGAGGCGAATAATATCACGGATCCAAATCTGATAAGGGCCAAGAGTGTCCTGTTTATTCCTGACGCAGACCAGATTATCGATGATGTTATGTCTGCGGTCGAAATGGAATCCGCAAAAAAAATAGCGAAGAAGGAAGGGAAGACACCAGAGCCAAAGACTAGTAAGCCTAAAGGCCCGGGTGATAAGGTACCAGCGACACCTGATATTCTATCAATGAGGGATGCTTCCAGGGGCCAAGATGGGGTGGCGGCTAGAGAAGAATCAAAGGGTGTCAAGGCCAAAAGCGCAGAGGAAGGGACCGCAGTAACGGATAGAGAGTCGATCCGCAAAGACGTGGCGGCAGTTAGAGAAAAATTAAAGAATATCAAGGTCAAAAGCGCTGAGGACGGGACCGCACTGACGGATAGGGAGCCGCCGCGCGAGGAAACGGGACGTAAGGTCGAGCGAAAAGGCAAGGAAAATGATGACGGGGGCGAATCTGCAAAGATAAAGTTCGATAAGGAGCGATTCATATGGCCGGTAAAGGGAAAGGTACGGTCAAGGTTTGGTTTTCAGCGCGATGGTACATATAATAATTGGATTACCATAGCGGCAAAGGAAGGGGCGCCGGTGCTGGCTGCGGCGAGTGGGACGGTAATTTTCTCCAATTCATTGAGGGATTACGGAGAAACAATAATTATAAAGCATCAAGACAATTTCACTACTGTATATACCGATTTGAGCAGCAGAATAGCGCAAGTGGATGATAGGATCAAGAAGGGCGGTCGTATAGCCTTCCTTGGCAAGACAGAAAAAAAAAGTGAAGCTTCTTTAAGATTTGAAATCCGCCATAAGAATAAGGCCCGCAATCCCCTTTTCTTTCTTCCTTGACTTTAAAGACAAATTACATGGCCGCTCTTTGATCGTATCTTGTTGGGCAGATGTACGTCGGCATTAGAAAATTGAAAGAATAGGGACCCAAGAGGTCGGCTGCCTTTTGCCCGACATCTGAGGGGATAAATGGCATAAGAGATACTGTCTGTGAGGAACTAATAAAATGCAAATAAAGTACGACTTTGAACAGGGGCCTATAAGACCACCCAGTGAGGCGACAAGCCTTCTCATCCGGGCAACAAGGAACTGCCCGTGGAATAAATGCGCCTTTTGCCACACCTATCGCAATACAAAATTTGAACTGAGACCTGTAGACGAAATTAAGAAAGATATTCAAAAGGCAAAGGATATAGCAGACCAAATAAGAGAACTCTCGTGGAAGCATGGCGAGGGAGGGCGGATCAGTAAAAGCGTAGTGAATCGCATATACGGTAATGATGAGTTGTATGGTGATACTGTAAGATCGATAGCTGCCTGGCTTTATTACGGTGGCGAGTCCGTTTTCATCCAGGATGCAAATTCGATCATCATGAAAACGAATGATCTTGTAGAGACATTATCGTTCATTAAAGATCAGTTTCCCTCTGTGAATAGGATTACCTCCTACTGCCGATCAAAAACAGCGGCAAGGAAAACTGTGGAAGAATTCATGATGATGAAAAGGGCTGGCCTTTCACGAATCCACATAGGTATGGAAAGCGGACATGATCCTCTTTTAAAATTTGTCAGGAAGGGCGTCACAGCCGCCGAGCATATAGAGGGAGGTCGAAATATTAAGGAGGCAGGCATTTCACTTTGTGAATATGTAATGCCGGGCCTTGGTGGCGATCAATGGTCAAGAGAACATGCCGAGGAAACAGCGCGGGTCATCAATGAGATAAATCCTGACTTCGTTAGATTGAGGACATTTCATGCTGTTCCGGGGACTGATCTTTTTGAAATGGTGCAAAGGGGTGAGTTTAATCCCATTGGCGATGAGGAAATACTGAGAGAGATAAGAAGGTTTATTGAATGCCTTCATGGCATTGAAACTACCGTAGTCAGCGATCATATCCTCAATCTCCTCGAAGAGTTGAACGGGAAACTTCCGGAAGATAAAGACAGTCTCTTGGGAATCATTGACAGATATTTTTCTTTGCCTGATGATGAAAGGCTCATTTACAGGATTGGTAGGAGAATGGGCGCTTACAGGGGGCTTACTGATCTTTCAGACGAGGGCATGTATAAGAGGGTGAGAAGCATTATCGATCAGTATAGGAATCAAGACAGGGATCAACTGGATAAAGATTTGCTAAAAATAATGGATAGATACATACAATAACGTTTTCCTTCAGATAATGGTTGTTATTGACTATTATTTAAAAGCGTGATATAAGAAACAGTTGGAAAATAATTAGTAGGTGAACATGATGTTTAAAGTAGGAGATGTGGCAGTCTATCCGGCGCAAGGCGTTGGAATCATCGAAGCTATTGAGAACAAAGAATATATGGGTAGTAAACAGAGGTTTTACGTCATGAAGATCATGAGCAACGGCATGAAAATTATGATTCCCATCAATAGCGCAGAATCCATAGGGCTCAGGGAGGTAATCGCTGAAAAGGAAATTCCTAAAGTCTATGAAATCCTTAGAAATAAGGACGTAACTATTGATAAGCAAACGTGGAACAAGAGATACAAAGAATACCTGGATAAGATCAAGACAGGATCGGTTTTCGAGATTGCGAGAGTACTAAGGGATCTTATTATTTTGAAGTCCGACAAGAATCTCTCCTTCGGTGAAAGGAAGATGATGGACACGGCGAAGAGCCTGTTAATTAAAGAAATATCAGTTGCGAGTAATTCCGAGGAAACCAAGGTGGAACAGGATCTTAGAATTATCTTAACTGTTCAATGAGTTCTAGGAATGACACTATCGGAGTGCTCAACCTTCTCTTTGAAAAAAGAAAATTACCGCGACAAGTGAGCCAGCTTAAAAATATTATAGGTAAGGAAGGAGGTGAAAATATTGATTATAAAAATTCTTTTAATGGCTGCTTGTTCAATCAGTGGTTATTTTATTGCTTTTACCTATTATGGTTTTCCCATAGCATTAATAGGATTATTTTCAGGATTCTTAATTGCCATTTCTGTCATACGAGCTGAGCAGGCCATAAGAAAGGTATCGCTCAGGGTCATATTCGGTGGCGTCGTAGGTATGATCATAGGTCTTTTCATTGCATTTTTTTTGGCCTATGGTCTTAATTTTGTAGGGGTCACCTGGGAAAAGCAGCAGGTTGCTCCTTGGATATATGCCCTTCTGACAGGTATCATGGGGTATCTAGGACTGGTTATCGGGTCAAAGAAGATTGAAGAATTTAGTTTATTTGGTTTCGGCCAGTCAAAGGAGAGCTCGGATTACGGCATTCTGGATACAAGCGTGATTATCGACGGCAGGATAGCGGATATATGTGACACCGGTTTTATTGAAGGTACGCTGGTAGTTCCGCGCTTTGTGTTGGATGAGTTACAGTACATTGCCGACTCTTCCGATTCCATGAAACGCTCCCGTGGCAGGAGAGGACTTGATATCCTAAACCGGATGCAAAGAAGCAATGGCATTAACATTGAGGTCGTTGATCAGGATTTCCCGAAGCTGAAAGGTGTTGATGCGAAGCTCGTAGCTATGGCGAAAAAAATGAACGCGAGAATTATAACCAATGACTTTAACTTGAACAAGGTCGCCGAACTGCAAGGCATAAAAATCTTAAATGTTAATGAGCTTGCAAATGCCCTGAAACCGGTAGTCTTACCCGGCGAAATAATGACGGTCAAGATAATCAAGGAAGGAAAAGAACCTGGACAAGGGGTGGCATATCTCGATGATGGCACAATGATAATTGTCGATCATGCACAGAAGTACCAGGGTTCAACTGTCGAAGTCATCGTAACAAGCGTGTTGCAGACTACTGCAGGCAGAATGATATTTTCTGAGATGAAAGAGGTCGCCAACGACAAAAAAACCTACGGGTTCAGTGCGAAACAATAGTGGCATGTTTAAGCCCGGAGAGTTGGAAGATCGCCGGGCTTTTTTATTTGCATCGAAGAGCTTCTTGAAAAGTCCAATATAATGCGTTCTGCTGTATCACTCAATTTTTCAATCTGCATATGCTTGCCTCAAAGTGAGAAGCCGTCTCTACGTCCGCCATACAGACTTCAGGTGACGCAAAAGCGAAATAAGTTATCAAGTAATCCTTCCTCGGCAGATGAGCGCTTTGAGAAGCACTTCAATTGCACGTTATCTCAAGATCTTTTGCAAAACTGTCCGTTATGGAGCGATTTGCGATTCATAAAGACACAATTGCGAGCGTTTTAATGAAGACAGTGGCGATTATCCCTGCCGCGGGTTCAAGCAAACGGATGCAAAATAATATATCGAAGCAGTATCTTTTGCTTGATGGCATTCCTGTGCTGGCACATACCTTGAGAATATTTCAAAGATCGCCGGAAATACATGAGATCTTTCTCATAGTTCCCAAGAGGGATGTCGAGTTCGCCCGCAATGGCATTGTTGACAGATACGGTATTTCAAAGGTCAGCAACATATTAGCGGGAGGTGAGGAAAGACAGGACTCCGTACGAAACGGTATTGATGCTTTGGGAAACGATCATGATATCGTCGTTATTCACGACGGTGTTAGGCCTTTCATATCAGAAGAGTTGATCCATTCGGTCATTCTGGAGGCGTCCAGGGTGCAAGCGGTGACGGTGGGTATACCCGTTAAGGATACTGTCAAATCAATTGATCGTCACGGGATTGTTGCAGAGACACTTAACCGTGACCATCTCTGGCTTGCACAGACCCCTCAGGCCTTTGATAGGGATATCATAAGAAAGGCTTATGAAGCAGCATACAGAGATAATTACTATGGGACCGATGATGCCGCTCTTGTTGAGAGGATAGGCGTCAAGGTTGCGATGATTCGCGGTTCCTACGATAATATTAAGATCACTACGAAAGATGATATTATGCTGGCGGAGATTCTCACAAAAAGGCTAAAGTGATATGCCTCAATAAGCGAGGTCATAACGCGATTCATAAGGAACTAATTTGTGCCGTCTACGCCTTGACAGAAAAACCGACGGCTCAGAAGAGGACTGAAATGAGAGTAGGTTTTGGATATGACAGTCACCGGCTGGTTCCCGGGAGAAGACTCATCATTGGAGGTGTAGACATCCCTTATGAAAAAGGGCTTCTTGGCCATTCAGATGCGGATGTGCTTGTCCATGCCATATGTGATGCCATTATCGGCGCCGTAGGAGATGGCGACATCGGCAGATATTTCCCCGATACTGACCCTGCTTATAAAGGCATATCCAGTCTAAAATTGCTTCATCTGGTTTGTGTTATGGCAGGAGACAAAGGCTTTGTCGTGAATAATGTAGATTCTACGGTAATCCTGGAAAAGCCGAAATTGATGGACTACATACATGATATGGAATTGAATATTTCAAATGCATTAAATATCCCCATGGAGAGGATTAATGTCAAGGCCAAGACCAATGAAGGAATGGGAGTCTTGGGACGTAACGAAGGCATTGCCGCTTTTGCTGTAGCTACTGTCAACGAAAAGGGTAGCAAATGATTTCACATATACGGAGGGTCAGATTTGCTCCATCACCAACGGGGGACCTTCATGTCGGGAATGCAAGAACAGCTCTGTTCAATTGGCTCTTTGCCAAACGCTATGGGGGTGACTTCATCCTCCGGATAGAAGACACGGATCAGGAGAGGACTTCCCCCGTCTTTGAAAAAAATATTCTGGAAGATCTGAAGTGGCTCTCTATAGAATGGGATGAAGGACCGGAGAAGGGCGGTAGTCTTGGGCCGTACCATCAGATTCAGAGGCTCGACACTTACGACAAATACGCAAAAGAGCTGATCAAGACCGGCAAAATCTACCCCTGTTATTGTACAGAAGAGGAATTGGAGGCAGAACGTGCGTCACTCCTTTCCATGAGAATGATGCCGAGGTACACGGGGAAGTGCAAGAGGTTGACGGACAAGGAACGTGAATTGCGTGAAAGCCGGGGAAGGAAACCTGCTCTTCGTTTCAGCGTGGACAAAGGTACTATTGAATTTAACGATCTCATTCGGGGAGAAATGAAATTTGAGGGTGACGCTATTGGCGATTTTATTATAGTCCGTTCAAATCACATCCCTTCGTATAACTTTGCCGCCGTCGTCGACGATCACCTTATGGAGATTACCCATGTCATTCGCGGAGAAGACCACCTATCCAATACGGCGATTCAGATTCTTCTCTATAGGGCTCTTGGTTTTGAACCGCCTGTATTTGCCCACCACTCACTCATACTGGGAAAAGACCGCACAAAATTGAGCAAACGTCATGGGTCGGTCACTGTTCGGGAATTCAGGAGCAGGGGCATCCTGTCTCCCGCTCTTTTGAACTACTTATCTCTTCTGGGAGGGTCCGTAGGCGAAGGGAAGGAAGTCGCTTCTATGGAAGAGATCATCAAAATGTTTTCTCTCGATAAGGCGGGCAAGAGCGGCGCGATCTTTGATGAGGGCAAGCTAAAATGGCTAAACGCAACATATATCAGGAATTGCGATATAGATAAGCTGACGGAATTGCTCCTTCCATTTATTAAAGAAGCCGGATATGACGTTGATCTTCTGAATCTCGGGTGGCTTCATCAGGTTGTGGAGGCTCTCAGAGACAACCTCGTGACATTGGCTGACGTCGGTCTATACTTAGATATTTTTTTCGATGACAGATACCGAATTTCCGAAGAGGCGAGAGCTATTCTCAGAGAGGGTGCTGCTGTCGTGAAAGTTCTTCACGAGGAGTTGGAGCGGAATAACGTCGCTGATCGAGATTCATACCCTAACCTGATCAATTCCGTCCGGAGAAGGACGAGTCTCAGGGCTAAGGATCTTTTTCTCCCGATCAGAGCAGCCTTAACCGGCAGGACGTCAGGGCCGGAACTGGAAAAAGTATTCGCCATCCTTGGTAAGGAATCAATTCTCAGGCGGCTGGAGCGGGCAATTCATATCGCCATCTGACCGTAAAGACCGATTGACCCAACTCTCTTGACTTCAATTTCCCACGAACATAACACTATGAGCAGTATAGACTAACGGTCGAAACCTCCATTTCTTTCAGCTATCCGCAGAGACATCAAGAATCACCTTTACTCGCAGCGTCTCACCGGCGCCTTCCTCAATAAGCGTTTTAGCATCTTTTTGTCAGGTTTTTAGCCTCAATAAATCAGGATATTACCGATTGTAGACCACTGCATAGTTCTGTATGTGGAAACTAGATATGGTTGCACTTTCTAATCACCGGATTACCCTTTCTTATGAAGAAGCAGAGGTGATGGGAGTCGCGCAAAATTCGTTTCGTAGTTCGATCTCTAATCCAAGAGAACCTTATTATTCCATAAAGGGGATCAAATGCTCCGGTTGGCTACCGCTGTACTGATAATTTTATGGCTATTGGGGCTCACGACTGGTTTTACAATGAGTTCATTCATTCATGTTCTTCCGGTGCTCGCTATCGTTATTGAATTGATCAGAATCGATGAATCAGAGGAGGAAACCCTTGCAGCGAGCGCGCAAATAGAAGAATGAGTTTTACGTGAGACAGACCTACATGAACAGATGACTGAATGAACCGGCTGTTGCTATATGACGCCGTTGCCATTTCCGGCAAAGAGCGCGGGACAAATATCTCTGCGCGAGTCAGTCACTTGCCGAAAAATGAGTTCTCAACTATGAATTGACATTTTCACCCCACCCGTTTAGACTCCGCCAAGATCACCATCTTATATTTAGGAGAGCCGTATGAAAGGATCAGACTTAGAGAAATATTGTGAAAAGGCCATTCAAGGCGGAGCGACCCACGCCAAAGAGATCCATCCCAGCAGCGTCGTAACGGCCCCTTGGGTGATGATGAAATGCCTGTTCGGATGCCAGTACAGGGCAGGTTTCTGCTGTCCTCCCCATACACCGACCTACGACCAGACAAGAAAGGTTTTAGACTCTTATCGACGGGCCATCCTCTTTCATCGAGAAGCTCCCAGGACGAAAGAACGGGGAGAACAAAACATGAAATTCTTCGATATGCTTGTTACGATGGAAGGGGACCTCTTCAAAGATGGTTATTACAAGGCCTTGGCAATTTTGGCCGGTCCCTGCCCCTTGTGCAAGGAATGCGGTAAGGCTGAGGGAATCCCCTGCCGGTTTCCCGCCAAGGCGAGACCTTCCATGGAAGCCTGCGGGATCGACGTTTTCCAGACGGCGCGGAACAGCGGCTTTTTCATAGAGACCCTCCGGGAAAAAACAGAAACGCAAAATCTTTATTGCCTCATACTTGTCGACTGATATTTTTCTTCACCTGATTGAAGTCATGCATGCCGCAAATATGCAAAGTTCAAGGAACAGTCGCTTTTTCGCCTGATCAATGTTCGCAACAAGGGAAGAACGACGATAGAGGAAGAGATGACCAAAACAATTGACTATTCGATTAAATACACCTTAAGCATTTTAGCAGTCTTATCAGTCGTTCTCGAAGCCGGGTCAGCCGGGGCGGAATTGAGGACTTATGTGAAGGAATATTCCTATCAGGCAAGCAAGGCGGACGGCGAGGAATCAAGCCGGACCATAGCCCGCAGGGAGGTCAAGAAACTTTTGCTGGAAGAGCTGGCCACGGACCTCTGGGGGATAACAGAGGGTGGACGAGTTCAACTGACGAAAGATCAAATTGCGGCGCTTTCGGCAGGCATAGTAAAAATGGAGGTCGAGGACGAGCGGTGGCATGCCCGCACATACCGGCTTAGAGCGCGGATTGAGGCGGATCCTGGCGAGTTGATCAAACGCATGGAAGCTCTTCTGAGAGATCGAGAAAAGGCAAAGGAGCTGGAGAGATTAAGGATACTGTCCGACGATCTCTTGCGGGAAAACGAAAGGTTGAGAAAAGAATTCAACGCGGCAACGGGCAAAAAGAGAACCTCAGTTAAGGCCGCCTATGATAAACAGACACGAGAGATAAGGGCCGTTGACTGGTATGAAAAAGGGTTCACAGATATCAATCTTGGCAAGTACGATCAGGCAGTTCAGGATTTGAGTACGGCAATTGAGTTGAATCCAAAAGAAGCCGGTGTTTATTATAACCGGGGGCTTGCTTATGCAGAACTGCGCCAGCGTCCGCAGGCGACCCAGGATTATAGCATGGCTATTGAACTTAACCCCAAATTTGAAGCTGCCTATATCCATAGGGGGTTTGTCCTCTTCTATATGGGCCAACACGATCGCGCGATCGATGATTTTAACAGAGCAATTGCGCTGAACCCAAAACCTGCAGCGGCTTATGTTGGCCGGGGTATTGTCAATACCGACCGCGGCAATTTCGATCAGGCCATTAGGGATTATAACAACGCTATTGAGGTTGCTCCCGGATTCGTAGCAGCCTATACTAACCGAGGACTTGCCAATTATAACCTTGGCAGATATGACCAGGCCCTTCATGATTTTGACACAGTCATTGGCATGGAGCCCAACATGACAAGGACCTATATTTATCGGGGGCTTGCCAATTATAATCTCGGGAAATACGATCAGGCTATTGAGGACTTTAACACGGCGATCAAACTCGATCCGAAACAGGCTAAGGCATACTATAACCGCGCACGCATCCATTCGCTCAAAGACAATCACGAAAAGGCATTATACGATCTTGACGCTGCTATAAAGATCGATCAGGGTTTCAAAAATATGGCAAAAAAAGAAAATGACTTCGACAGAATCCGTGAGCGCCCGGAGTTCATCAAGCTGATCGGCCCGTAGAGGGAGACGCCGAATGAGCCGCGTTTCAAGCGTCAATCTGCACGAGAGTGTCATTGAAGCACTAAACGCCATGCGGACCGATTAGGGGTATTCTGCCGCTGCCGGCCACGAATGCAGATTGCTCCGCAGGGGGGAGAAAATCGAACCTGACAACGGGAGGATTTGGGATTTCTGTCTTGACCAAAATGGGCCGATAATATATACATAACCGTCCTTTTCCCGGGAAGAAATATTAAACTGATTGGATACTGAAGAAAGGGGGAGCTATGAAATTTATTGACCAGATCGATCTCAAGGGCAAGAGGGTTTTGTTCAGGTTTGACTATAATGTTCCTTTGGATAGTACCCTAAACATAACTGATGATATCAGAATAAGAGCGACACTTCCGACAATTAATTATGCCCTCGATGAAGGAGCAAAAGTGATAATTATGTCCCATCTGGGACGGCCCAAAGGTAAGATTTCTCCTGAGTTCAGTCTTGCCCCGGTGGCGAAAAGGTTATCGCGACTCCTTAATAAAGAGGTAAAGTTGGCAAAAGACTGTATTGGCGAAGAGGTGAAGAAATTAGTGGCAGGCATGACTCCGGGAAGTGTTGTCCTCCTTGAGAATCTGAGGTTCCACCTTGAAGAGGAAAAGAATTCTGACGAATTTGCTAAGGAGCTCGCCAGTCTGGGGGATGTATATGTCGATGATGCCTTTGGAAATGCCCACAGAAAACACGCATCAAATGTGGGAATCATCAAGTTCATAAAGGAATCTGGGGCGGGATTCCTGATAAAGCAGGAGTTGAATTACTTAAAGAAGGCTGTAGATAATCCGGCCAGACCATTTGTCGCTATTATCGGTGGTTCGAAGGTATCCGGCAAACTCGAAGCTCTGTTGCACCTAATTGAAAAAGTAGACAAGATGATTATCGGGGGAGGCATGGCCTTTACCTTCCTGAAAGCACAGGGATATGAAATCGGCAAATCCATCTTTGAAGAGGAGCTCTTGCCAAAAGCAAAAGAGATCATGGAGACAGCCACGAAACTGGGCATAAAATTTTATTTGCCCGTTGACTGTGTCATCGCTGAGGATGCGAGCGCCGAAGCGGAAACCAAGATTGTACCGGTGCAGGAAATCAATTCCAAGTGGAAGGGCCTTGATATCGGTCCTGCAACGATAACCCTTTTTACCGAGGTGCTCGGTAACGCCAAGACGATTGTGTGGAATGGTCCGATGGGAATGTTTGAAATCGACGCGTTCGGCAGGGGAACTTCGGCTTTAGCACACAGCATCGCAAATTCCTACGCCGTCACCATCGTCGGCGGAGGAGACACAGATGTCGCCATTCATCAAGCCGGAGAGAGCGATAGAATCACCTACATATCAACAGGCGGTGGGGCGTCTCTCGAGCTTCTTGCCGGTAAATCACTCCCGGCCATTGAGGCTCTTGAAGGGACGACAAGCTCGACCTGATCATGAATTGGAACGACAAAGGGGGGAATTATACCCCCCTTTTATTTTGAGTAAATTATTACGATAGCTGGGCGCTAAAAATAAGGAAACGCCGGTTAGATATGACGCGCAATATAAAGATCATCCTGGAATATGATGGGACAAGGTATCACGGATGGCAACGCCAGGCCAACAGCCTCACAGTCCAGGAGATACTTGAAGATGACATCAGCACGATTACTCAGGAAGACATCAGAGTTGTGGGTTCAGGGCGAACGGATGCCGGCGTTCATGCCATGAATCAGGTGGCAAACTTCAGAACGAATTCAAATATAGAGGAAACAGGTCTTCTTAGAGGAATAAATAGCCTTCTGCCTTGGGATGTTGTGGTCAAGGAACTTGCCGAGGTAGATCCATCTTTTCATGCGCGGTATAATGCCAAGAGTAAAATATACATGTATCAGATATATCGTGGAGCCGTCCGCTCAGCCTTATACAGGGACTACGCCTGGTTTACCCACGATATTCTTGATATAGAGAAGATGAGGGAAGCTGCTCAGCTTCTTTTGGGGACTTTTGATTTTTCATCATTCTGCGCTGCAAATTGCGGGATTGAGAATCACGTAAGAACTGTGATGTCAGTCGATATAGCAATAGACCGCCGCGGCATGGTGAAGTTCTGCATAGAAGCAGACGGTTTCTTGAAATATATGGTAAGAAACATAGTCGGCACACTTGTTGATGTCGGGAGAGGGAAACTGTCCAGAGCTGAATTTACAAGCATCGTGGAAGCGAAAGATAGAAGGCAGGCGAGTCAAACAGCGCCTGCTCATGGTCTCTTCTTGATGGAAGTGAAATATTGATTTAGAGGGTATTACTGATGAAGGTTCTGATACTGGGCCATAAGGGCATGCTTGGCAGTGATCTATTTCTGAGGCTCTTTGCCTTTCATGAAGTGACAGGCCGGGACATAGAAGATTTCGATATTGCCTCTTCAGAGGACTGCGAAAAAGTAATTTCAGAAACCGATCCTGATGTTGTTATCAATGCGGCTGCCTATACGGATGTAGACGGCTGCGAATCGGATAGAGAAAAGTGTTTTTCTGTCAATGCGGAAGGAGTGAAGAATATCGCGTTATCATGCAGAGAGCGGGGCATAAGAATCGTTCACTTCAGTACGGATTATGTCTTTGACGGGAAGAAGCAAAACCCCTATCTGGAAGACGATACATGCGATCCCATCAATGTCTATGGCCAGTCAAAGCTTGCGGGGGAGCAGTATTTGAAGCAATTTTCCGACAACTTTCTCCTCGTAAGGTCAGCATGGCTTTACGGCAGGAACGGGAAGAATTTTGTTAAGACCATTGTGCAAAAGGCAAGAACAGAAAAGTATCTGGAAATAGTGGATGACCAAGTGGGATCTCCCACATTCACGTGGGATCTGGCGGGCGCCGTCCAGCTGTTGATTGAGGGTCAGTATACCGGGACTTTTCATATCACCAATAGAGGGAATTGCAGCTGGTATGGATTTGCCCTGAAGATATTAAAATTCGCGGGCATGACAGGCGTAACTGTAAGGCCCATGAAATCCGATAAACTGGCAAGACCTGCCAAACGTCCGCACTATAGCGTTCTCAACTGTCAAAAATTTTCTCAGTCCACGGGAAAAACAATGAGATATTGGCAGGTTGCCGTTGATGATTATATCGGCAAAGTAATATAATAAATTGCCAGGGCGTAGCTTACTCCATCATCAGTTTTTCAGGGTTCGCACACTTTCTGAGGTAGGCGTTTAGTATTATGAAAAGCCATTCGGGGAGGCTTCAAATGAAAAGAGGATTGCGAAGGTCCGTAGTGATCGTTCTAGTTCTGCCTTTGATGGTCATGTTTCAGGGTTGCGTAGTTGCCACAAAAGAAACTGCCATTTCACCGCAGATTGTCGAACAGGTGGGAGATAAAGGAAAGATTAACTGGTCGGAAGGCTATATCGAGGCAGTGGGGATCGGCGCTCCTCCCGAACGGTACATAGGGAAACCCCAGGCGCGTCCACTGGCTTTGAGGGCGGCCAAGGTAGACGCCTACCGTAATTTACTCGAGACGACAAAGGGTGTTCGCATCGATTCCGCAGCTGTCGTCAAGGATTTTACGGTGGAGAGTGATGTCATCAACGCACAGGTAGAAGGCCTTGTAAGAGGGGCTAAGGCGGCAAGTCAGGACTACCTGTCTGATGGAACAGTGGAAGTGACTGTGAGAATGCCGATGGCGGGCGGTTTTGCGCAGGTCATCATACCCAAGGCACTTGAGAAAAAACCGAAGGTGGCGCCTCCAGCACCCCGGGCAGGATCGGTGCCGGCAGGAGATGTTTTCACTGGTATGGTGGTTGATGCCAGAGGGCTCCAGGCCAGGCCAGCTATGGCTCCCAAGATTATCGATGAAAATGGCAAAGAGGTCTATGGCTCCATGAATGTTGACAAAGAATTTGCCGTTCAGCAGGGCATGAGCGGTTATGCAAGGGACCTTACGGCAGCCCAGAGTAATCCAAGGGTGATGAAAAATCCCGTCAGTGTTAAGGGAATTAAGACCGAAGGTCCAGGCAAGTCTGATATCGTCATCCGCAATGCCGATGCCGACAAAATCAGAGGTGCTGCAGACAATATAACATTCTTGAAAAAGTGCAGGGTCATGATAGTTCTGGATTGATCTCGGCGTTGTATCGGGATATATTCTACCGCAGTTACTACGTGAGGGTGACTGCGGTCTTTTATTATTAAGCTGTGAAGAGGTGTTTCTGCCCATGCCATTCGGAAAAAGAGAGATGCTATCCGTGTCAGGCATGGAATGAAGTGTAAGTGTCAATTTTTTTATAGCAGGTGATTCATCGTGGCTGCGAAAATTGTTGTTCTGCCGGAAAGTCTGTCGAGCAAGATAGCCGCGGGAGAGGTTGTTGAAAGGCCCGCATCCATTCTGAAAGAACTCCTGGAAAATGCCCTTGATGCCGGTGCTACGGATATAACGGCTGAACTTGAAAAAGGTGGGCGGGGATCGATCAAGGTCATCGACAATGGTGAGGGCATTGAGAGTGCGGAGGTTCCTCTTGCCTTTGAACGCTTTGCGACTAGCAAGATATACCAGTTCGATGACATTTACAGTGTAAGGTCATATGGATTTCGCGGTGAGGCTCTGCCGAGCATTGGCGCCATTTCCCGCGTTGAGATGGTCACGAGGAGGGAGTCTTCTCTATCGGGCACAAGAGTGGTAGTGGAAGCGGGACAGCTGAAGAGCATAACAGACACGGGGTGTCCCGTAGGGACTTCTGTTTGGGTGAGTCATATATTTGATCCCGTTCCCGTACGCAAGAAATTCCTGAAGACGGAGGCAACGGAACAGGGATATTGCATGGACGTGATTACCAGGACGGCTCTTTCCCATCCTGAGGTCAGAATGAGAGTCGTGGCTAACGGAAGGGAGATTTTGAATATTCCGGCTGCCTCAGATATTTCAGAAAGGATCTCTCTCGTCCTAGGGACGGATTTCATGGACTACATGTTGCCTGTTAAAGGCGTGAGGGGCGGCATGACCATTCTCGGATTCGCCTCTAAACCAGCTTTCAGTAAATCAAATGCGAAGCAGTTGTACTATTTTGTAAACAAGAGATTTGTCAGGGATTATCTTTTGAACCATGCCGTGATGACCGCCTATAGACGCTTAATTGAGGCGAAGAAGTATCCCGCGGCAATCTTGTTTATCGATCTGCCCCCGGGGGATGTAGATGTTAATGTCCATCCTGCGAAGATGGAGGTTCGTTTCAGGAATGCGAGGGAAATTTATGACATTGTAGTTGAGACCCTGGTCGGTGTCCTCGCGAATATTGCACCTGTCTCATTAGGGGAGAAGGGTAGGGCGATGCCTGAGGGCTATGGCGAGAGGGTTCAAGAGGCGTTGAAGCGATACACGGTAGCCTCAGGAAGCGGGAAGCTTTTTTTCGATAAGACTGTCAAAGATTACCCCCAGCTCCGCCCTGCTATGGGACAGAGTTTGGCAAAAGAAGCACCACAAGGACGTCCGGAGGAAATCCCGGTAGAAGAAGAGACTCCGGATAAAGGTTTAAATTTTAGCGACATTGATTATATCGGACAATTTGCCGGCACATACCTCGTTTTCTCTTCGTCTGCCGGTCTCACCCTCGTAGATCAGCATGCTGCTCATGAGAGGGTCTTGTTCGATAAATTCAAGAGGGAAAAAGCTATGAGCGGCGAAAAAATGATGAGCCAGAGGCTGCTGATTCCGGAGGTCGCGAGCCTGTCACCGGGAGAGTTCGCCGTATTTATGGAATCTATGAAAGTCCTTGAGGACATGGGCATAGAGGTGGAACCTTTCGGCGAAAAGACGGTTATTGTGAAATCCGTGCCTGCCGCTCTGTCTCATGTTGAACCGAAAGGTCTGTTTCTTGAGATCATTGAAGAACTATCAAATACGGAACGACCGCTGGGGCTGGAAGAAAGGCAGGACAAGATATTTGCCCTGTTAGCCTGCAAAGGGGCAGTCAAGGCGAATCAGAAGCTTTCGGATGCTGAGGTGGCGCTGCTTTGCAGGGACCTTGACGCCACACTATTTTCGTCCACTTGTCCCCATGGAAGACCTGTTTATATCTCGTTTAAGCTGAGGGATATAGAGAAGGCGTTTAAACGAAAATAAATGCATGTGCGCAAATGTTAAGAAACCCCGCCTGATAGTTATCCTTGGACCTACGGCGGTAGGCAAAACAGCTGCAGCTATTGCACTCGCGCGTGAATCAGGCGGTGAGATTGTCAGTGCCGATTCGATGCAGGTCTACAGGTTTCTGGACATAGGCACCGCGAAACCAACGCTTGAAGAACAGTCTCTGGTTAAACACCACCTTATTGATGTCATAAATCCGGATGAACAATTCAATGCGGCCATGTTCATCAGGCTGGCCGAAGCGATTATCGGGAAACTCAATGACACGGGAAAGCCCATCTTCGTGGTCGGCGGGACCGGCCTCTATATAAAGGCCCTCCTGGGAGGACTCTTTGAAGGGCCCGATGCTGATGAGGATCTGAGAGGGCTATACAGGCAGGAACTCAAACAGTTCGGCAAGACATATCTATATGAGAAGTTGAAAGAGAAAGATGGACAGGCCGCTGCTCAGATTGATAGAAATGACATTCCCCGTATCATCCGCGCCCTGGAGGTTCTTGAGCTATGTGGTCTTTCGATCGTCGAGAAACAAAAGGCCCATCACTTCGGCGACAAACCTTATGACTTCATCAAGATAGGCCTCATGATGGAGCGCGCGGAGCTTTATGAGAGAATAGATCAAAGAACTGAAAAAATGATAGAGGACGGACTGGTTGATGAGGTTGAGGGGCTTTTTTCTATGGGTTATCATGGGAGCCTGAAGCCCATGCAAGCACTCGGATATAAACACGTTGCCAGGCTGATAAAGGGGTCATACGATCTGGCAGATGCCATAAGGATGATTAAACGTGACACGCGGCATTTTGCCAAGAGGCAGATGACCTGGTTTGGTGCAGATAGACAAATTGAATGGTTCGCTCCATCCGACCTCGACGCTGTGAGACGAAAAATTGACCACTTTCTGCCTCCATGAGCATTTTGGTATGCGGGATATTGCAACCGTCAGTTTCCTTTTGCATTTTAAGCAGATTCTGTTAAATATCTTGACTTCGATATGGTATGAATATAATTAATTTCGTGATTTCTTTAGATATTGAAAATTCTACAGTTTTTAGTTGCGAAAACGGCTGGTGTTAAACTGGGAATAGCTTAATCCCGGACAGTTACAGCAAACAAATTTTTGATAAAAGGAGAACGTTATGATTCAACGATTGAATTATCAGTGTCTATTAATGTTCTTTGTTGTTATAACGCTGGGATTTTTCATTGTCTCCTGCGCGCCCAAAGCGGTGAAGCCTGTGAGCGAAATGGACACACCTGAGCATCATTTTTATACAGGCATGAAATTCCTCGATCAGGAGAAGTATGCTGATGCCAAAGGAGAATTCAATCGGACGATTGCACTCGACCCCAAGTACTCAAAGGGCTATGCGGGAAATGGCCTGGTTGCAGCCTATCAGGGAGATTTCAAGGCCGCAAATAATTCCATGAAGCAGGCTTGGAAATTTGCAAAGACGGATGATGGGAAGATCTTTGTCCACATAAGCAGGATAAAGCTCTACACACTGAGCAAAGCCGGAAAGAACTGGGTCAAAGACGCCAAGAGCGAGTTTGACAAAGCCATCGCCATCGATCCCAAGTCTTCTGCCGCCTATTATTTTATGGGCATTGCCTACAAGACGGCGCTGGATTTCGCTAACGCAGGACAGATGTTCAAGCAGGTAATTGACATGAACCTTTATTACGTCAAGGAGGCAGATGCTGAATGGAATCTGACCCAGAAGATCCAGAGGGTCATGCCGGGGACGATTACAGGGAAAAAGATTGCGTTACTTGAAAGGATAAACAGGGCTGACGCCGCCGCCCTCTTTATGGAGGAATTAAAGATTGACGTCCTCTATAAAAAGAAAACAGTAAAGACCTTCGACACTGCCTTTAAAGATCCGGAGAAGGCTAAGGCTAAGGCGAGTGCTCCTGCCGTAACGACGACGGATATTGCCAATCATCCCTTGAAGGCAGATATTGAAGGGATTCTCCGCATAGGTGTTCGCGGATTGGAGACTTATCCTGATCGCTCATTCCACCCGAATGATATGGTAGATCGCGCAACGTATGCCATGATGATCGAAGACATATTGGTCAAGGTTTCAGGAGACAATTCACTTGCGACAAAGTTTATCGGGAGTACGTCGCCGTTCCCCGATCTGAGGTCCGATTTGCCTTACTTTAACGCAGTGATGGTCGTGACGTCGAGGGGGATCATGGAGGCGAAGGACCTTTCCAGCGGCGAGTTTGCGCCCCTCGCTCCCGTCCCGGGCGTTGATGCCCTCTTGATTATCCGGAAGCTAAAAGAAGAATTAAAAATATTCTAACGGAGACGTTTCATGGCTGAAAAGTCGTTGGGCAAGGCTTACGAATCTCAGGCATCGGAAGCCAGGTGGTACCAGTACTGGCTTGATCGCGATCTCTTCAGGGCCGAGGATTCAAGCCCCAAGCCGCAATTTTCCATCGTTATTCCTCCCCCAAATGTGACAGGCATGCTCCACATGGGACATGCCTTGAATAACACGCTGCAAGATGTCATGACCAGGTACAGAAGGATGCAGGGTTATAACGCCCTCTGGATGCCGGGGACCGATCATGCGGGGATCGCGACTCAGAATGTAGTTGAGCAGGAGCTCGCCAAAGAAGGCATCACCAGACATGATTTAGGCAGAGAAAAATTCATCGAGCGCGTGTGGAAATGGAAGGAGAAATACGGCGGGGTTATCATCAATCAATTAAAGAGGCTGGGGTGCTCTTGCGATTGGGCGAGAGAAGCCTTTACCATGGATGAGAAGCGATCCAGGGCTGTAAGGGAAGTCTTTGTCCGTTTATACAATGACGGACTCATCTATCGCGGCGACTATATCGTCAACTGGTGCACGCGATGCCACACAGCCATATCGGATCTCGAAGTGGAATATGAAGAGAAGGAGGGTGCCCTCTGGGAGATCAGGTACCCTTACGCAGAAGGCGGCGGCGACATTATAGTTGCCACCACGCGTCCCGAGACGATGCTGGGGGATACGGCGGTTGCCGTTAACCCTGATGACAAGAGGTACAAGGACAAGATAGGGAAAAAAGTGATACTGCCTCTCGTCAACAGGGTAATACCGGTCATCGCCGACAGCCATGTGAGTGTGGAGTTCGGTTCGGGAGCGGTTAAAATTACGCCCTCCTCCGATCCGAATGACTTCGCCATAGCCGAGCGGCATCATCTGGAAATCATAAACATCATGGATGGCAACGGGGTCATCAATGAAAACGGCGGCGCCTATCAGGGGCAGGACCGTTACGAGGCCAGGCAAAGCATTCTCCGTGATCTCGAAAAAGGAGGGTACCTCTTAGGGAAGAAACCCTACAGTCATAATGTAGGGCAATGCTATCGCTGCAAGACGGATATCGAGCCCATGGTTTCCGCTCAGTGGTTCGTGAAGATAAAACCCCTGGCAAAGGTGGCGACTGCGGCGGTGATCAAAGGGGATACAAGAATCCTGCCCTCCATGTGGGAAAGCACATACTTTGAGTGGATGAACAACATCAGGGACTGGTGCATTTCGAGACAGATCTGGTGGGGCCACAGGATCCCCGTCTGGTATTGCGGGAGCTGCGGAAAAGAAATCGTCTCGACCATAGATCCCGTTGAATGCCCGAACTGCGGAGGCAGCAGCCTCAAGCAGGAAGAAGATGTTCTTGATACGTGGTTCAGCTCCGCCCTCTGGCCTTTTTCAACCCTTGGGTGGCCCGAAAACACAAAAGCCTTAAAGACGTTTTATCCCACATCACTCCTCATTACAGGTTTTGACATACTCTTCTTCTGGGTGGCAAGGATGATGATGATGGGGCTCTACGTGATGAAGGATGTTCCTTTCAGGGATGTCTATCTCCACGCTTTGGTCCGCGATGAGGCGGGAGAGAAGATGAGCAAATCCAAGGGGAACATTATTGATCCCCTCGAGATGATCGATAAGTTCGGCGCCGATGCCTTCAGGTTTACCATGGTTGCCCTGACGGCCCAGGGCAGGGATATCAGGATGTCCGAGGAGCGCATTGCCGGCTACAAGCATTTCGTAAACAAGATCTGGAACGCGACGCGCTTTGCCCTCATGAACCTTGATGATTACTCGACTTCCGGGGCTCATATCAGCAAGGAAGATGAATCCCTTCCCGACAGATGGATCAAGCACCGCCTGAATATAACAGCTTCGGAAGTTATCAAATCTTTGGATGAGTATCGTTTCAATGATGCTGCATCGGGTATCTATCAGTTTATCTGGCATGAACTCTGTGACTGGTACCTGGAACTCGTCAAGCCCGAACTCTATGGGAAAGGCAACCCAGAAAAGAGGCGCGCGGCGCAGCACACACTCTATATGGTCATGATGTCTTCTCTGAAGATGCTTCATCCCATCATGCCTTTTGTTACTGAGGAGATATGGCAGACACTCGTGGGCGACGGGACTTCGATCATGGTAAGTGAATTTCCCACACCTCAGGAAACTTCCTATGACCCGGTCTCGGATAGGCAGATGGCCACTATTATGGACACGATTACTTCTATCAGAAACATCAGGGGTGAGATGAATATAGCGCCATCGAAAAAATTGAAGGTCGCAATTTCCACGCCCGATAAGGAATCGCGGGCGATGGTGGAAATTGGCAGCGGCTATATTACCAATCTGGCTAATCTTGAGGCATTGACCATGACCGCTGGTGGAGAGGAGCCCAAGAATGCCGCTACCGGTGTCGTCGGCTCCATGCGGATATATGTGCTCCTGGAAGGCGTGGTAGACTTTGCCGGGGAGAGGAAGAGACTCGAGAAAGAGATGGCCAAGGTGGATAAAGACCTTGCGGCGATTTCGAAGAAGCTTGCCAATCGCGATTTCATGGCGAAGGCCTCGAAAGCAATCGTGGAAAAGGAAGAAGGAAAGTTCAGGGAAGTTAGAGAGAAGCATTCTGTCCTGGTGGCAGCCCTGAAAAGACTTGAAAAGATGAATTAGAGAATATCTATTACTCAGGGATTTCAGGCATGCATTTATCCGCGCGCCAAGTACCTCTGAGTATCTTTGTCATCATGTTACAAAAGCATATCATACGCAAGATAGTGCAGTCGGCAATAGAAGAAGACGCCGGAGAGGCGGATGTAACGACGGCGGCGGCGCTTACAGGTGAAGAGATTGGCAAGGCCTTGGCTCTTGCCAAATCATCCGTTGTCGTGGCGGGCATTGATGTCTTCAAAGAAACCTTTCTTTTCCTCGATGCGGGCATTAAATTTAAAGGCTGCTGTAAAGATGGGGACGTCGTGGAGAAGGGCGGGTGTCTCGCGGAGATATCAGGTAATCTCAGCAGCATACTTACGGCCGAGAGGGTGGCCCTCAATTTTCTTCAGAGGATGAGCGGCATTGCGACGCTCACGAGACGATATGTCGATGAGGTCAAAGGAACAAAGGCAAAGATCCTCGACACAAGAAAAACAGCCCCGGGGCTACGCTATCTTGACAAGTATGCTGTGAGGATTGGCGGCGGGTATAACCATCGATTCGGCCTCTATGACGGCGTCCTTATCAAAGACAACCACATTGCCGCGGCTGGCGGCATATCACAGGCGCTGGCCAGGGTTCGCGGACGACTGGCCCATACGCTGAAAGTGGAAATTGAAGTAAAAAACCTTCAGGAGCTTGAGGAAGCCATAAACTCCGGGGCAGATGTGATAATGCTGGACAATATGTCTCTAGAGGACATGAGAAAGGCCGTCGCAGCAACGGGCGGCAGAGTGCCGCTTGAGGCGTCGGGCAATGTTACCCTTGCAAACGTGAGACAGATTGCAGAAACCGGAGTTGACTTCATATCCGTGGGAGCCCTAACTCATTCCGTATCGGCATCCGATATATCCCTAAAGATCGAATAGGTTGCCGGCGCTTTAATCGACGCAATGGATTTTAACGAGAAAAACCTGGCTATCCGTCTCTCGGGGAAACGGATAGGAAATCGTATCCACTTTTTTTCGGAGGTCGAGTCAACCAACGACGTTCTCTGCAAGCTCGCCCGCGATGGCGCCCCTCACGGGACTGTCGTTATCGCGGAATGCCAGACTAAGGGGAAGGGCCGTCTGAACAGGCAGTGGCAGTCTCCCCCGGGCTGTAATATCTATGCCTCCATCGCCCTGAGGCCTGCCATAGAACCTGTTTATGCTCCCCAGATAACACTCATGACGGGTGTTGCCGTTGCTGATGTCTTGTCCATATACTGCCCCGGGGACGTAACGCTCAAATGGCCAAATGACGTTCAGATGGGAGGCAAGAAGGTCTGCGGCATACTGGCGGAAATGAGCGCTTCTGCCAGAGGCGGAGTGGATTTTATCGTCGTAGGGATCGGCATCAATGTCAACATTAGAAGAATGGACTTTGATGAATCGATCCGTAATATGGCGACCTCCCTTGCGGAAGAAGTGGGACATAATATTTCACGTCTTGATTTGACGGAAAAATTATTCGATAGATTTGATGATCTATATACCCGGCTCCTGGACTCGGGATTCGGTTCCATTAAGGATGCGTGGCTTTCGCACTGCGATATGGTCGGAAAGCGGACGCGGGTGATATTCAATAATGACATAGAGTCGGGGAAGGTCCTCGGCGTAGATGATTTTGGCGCTCTTGTTATTTCAGATGAAAAAGGAAAGATAAAAAGGATCATTGCCGGCGATGCCTCGGTGGTGAAGGAATAAACTCACCATGCGACGGGGAGCGGGAAGCCGGTTAATCGCAGGCAGTGCTTCGTTACGGAGGATTGGGGTATGCTTCTTGTCATCGATGTCGGAAATACCAATACAGTTTTGGGTCTCTACGATGGGGATCAACTCGTCCATGACTGGCGGGTCAGGACTGTTGTTGATCATACCGTTGATGAATACGGTATGCTGATCTACAATCTCTATAAGAACAGCAAGGTCAGACCGAGGGAAATCAAAGATATCATCATTTCATGCGTTGTTCCGACGATGCTCAACATCCTGGAGCCGCTCTGTGAAAAATATTTCAGTGTCAAGCCTCTCATAGTGGGACCGGGCATAAAAACGGGAATGCCTATTCTGTATGATAATCCGAAGGAAGTGGGGGCAGACAGGATCGTCAACGCCGTTGCCGCATATGAAAAGTATGGAGGGGATATCATAATCGTTGATTTCGGCACCGCCACCACCTTTGACTATGTCTCAAGAAAGGGTGAGTACATGGGCGGGTGCATAGCCCCGGGTATCATGATAGCGAGCGAGGCGCTATTCAGCAAGGCCGCAAAGCTTCCGAGGGTGGAAATCGCAAGACCCAAATCCGTCGTCGGCAAGGATACCGTGAGCAGTATGCAGGCAGGCATACTGTTCGGCTACGCGGCCCTCGTGGACGGCCTTGTTAGCCGTATCAAGGCGGAAGTCGCCTCGGACGCGAAGGTCATAGCAACGGGCGGACTCGCGAACGTCATCTCTCCGGAAACGAAAAGCATAAACATCGTCGATGAGATGCTGACGCTCGAAGGGCTCCGGATTCTCCATAAGCGAAATAGCGAACAATAAGTACATCATTTCATTATTGAAGTGTCATATCGACCTGATTCTCGGCGGCACAAGCATATGCTGAACGTGGGTTTGACAGGCGGCATCGCCTCAGGAAAATCAACTGTAGCGAAGATATTTGAAGACAAAGGGGCCTACCTCATTGACTTCGATGCACTGGCGCATTTCGCGGAAGAGCCGGACCAACCGGCATGGAAGGCTATCGTAGAGGTTTTCGGAAGAGATATCTTAAGCGAGGACGGAACGATCAACAGGGCAAAGCTCGGCCAGATTGTCTTTGCAGACCAGGAGAAACTGTCCCGGCTTAACAGCATTGTCCACCCTGCCGTTTTCGATCTGTGGCGGCGGAGGATAGAGGATATCCGAGAAATGAATCCGCGCGCCATTGTTGTCTCCGATGTTCCTCTCCTCATAGAGGTAAGCATGCAGCATCTGTTTGACGTCGTAATCTTGGTGTATGTGTCTCCTGAAGACCAGATAAAACGTTTGACGGACAGAAACGCATACAGCCGCAAAGAAGCCGAAAGCAGGCTTGACAAACAGATGCCCATCGACGAAAAGATTTCCCATGCCGACTACGTCATCGACAACAAAGGCCCGATTGAAACTACCCGGTCCGTTGTCAATGCCGTATGGGAAGAACTTATCGCACGGGAAAAAAAGAATCTCATGTAACATTATTAGTCCGGCACAGAAGTATACGAATTCCGTCATTCCCGAGGAATCGGGAATCCAGCTAAGATACTGATGCCGGCTCAAATACGGAGGCAAAGATGATAGAAAAGAATGTCACTGCGGATTTTTGCAAAAAGGTTTCGGAACCGGTTATTGATCCATCCACGTATGTGCATCCACTGGCCGCTGTCATCGGCAATGTGATCCTGGGCAGGAATATCATGGTTTCTCCCATGGCGTCCATCCGCGGCGATGAGGGGCAGCCGCTCTCTATCGGCGACGATTCGAATGTCCAGGACGGCGTCGTAATTCACGCTCTGGAAACGGAGATGAATGGCAAACCTGTCGAAAAAAACCTGTTTGATGTCGACGGCAGGAAGTACGCCGTGTACGTGGGAAACCGCGTATCCCTCGCCCACCAAGTGCAGATCCATGGACCGGCCGTTGTCATGGATGATACCTTCGTCGGCATGAAGTCCCTCGTATTCAAGTCCTTCGTGGGGAAGAAATGCGTGATTGAGCCCGGCGTTATTCTCATGAGAGTCACAGTGCCCGATGGCCGCTATGTTCCCGCCGGTTCTGTTATTAAGGAACAGGGGAAGGCCGATCAGCTTCCTGCAATTACGGAAGATTACCCGTTAAAAGACATGAACAGGGGAGTCGTTCACGTCAACAAATCCCTTGCCAAAGGATATTTATCAGTAAGGAAATGAGTCAAACAAAATGGCAATAATAAATATTTGACCCCATTCGGCTTACTGATGTTTGTGTTGGGCCTACTTGACTATTAAGGTGGCGGATGCATGTCCCACGGAGATTTCCTATCTGCTGATCCACTAATCCTTCAGCTCCATAGCGACGTACAGGAGTATGCGACCGTGGTAAACGGCTCGATTGCTACGGCTCATGGTGGTGTTTCGCCACATCCGTTGAGCAGTGGTGCTCTCTATGCCCTCACAGCCGATCTTTTTGGCGTCCATCGCGCGGTGCTGACCCTGTGCATAGATGGCTGGGCATTCGCAGCTGTTCCCCTGCTCCGCACCATGATAGATATTCTCATGAGCGCTGCCGTCATAACGGAGCAAGAGACCGAAGCCGAGTATCGAGGATTCAAATACAGCCACTTTTTTCTCAAGGCCCAGCTCAAAGATACCCACCTTTCCGCCGAAGCTCGCTCAGCCCTGCGGAGCCAACTCGAAGACGGTGTCGCCCAACTCCCTGCCAGTCAGCGGCAGAAAGCGAGAGATTTCATATTCAGGGAGCGTTTGAGGAGTTACTGGTACTGTCCTGAGTATCGCCGCCCTATGGAGATTCTGGACAGATTCCTCTCAAAGGAAATCCGGTTCATCTACGATATGTTTTCAGGTGGGTCGCACGGAGGTTACCTTGGATTAAGTGTCCTCAAGGACGAGCCGGACCTAAAACATCCGAACCAAAGAGCAGATACTCGGTCACAGAACTTGGCGCTGGCTGGGAGTACCAGAATTCTGTTAGAGACGATGAACATCCGTGACCACTTCGAGAATGGCGGTGCAAATCAAAGAGCATACGGGGACCTCCTTGACCAACTGGCTCTAGCAGGGGAAAGGTGGCCTATAAAAGCAGGGTTCACCGGGCATGAGACAAAAAAGCGATGACTCGCCCAACGAGCAAGTGTAATATTCTGCGAATATTCTCGAATATTCTGGCGACACAATACTGATTATTTTTTTGACAACATAGAATCACGATTATGGTGAAACATAACTCAATTGCTTTCAAATAAATGGTCCGTTCACGCCCGTAAAGCACTGTCTATAATTGGTAATCCTTACTTTAATTCCAAACCAAAATATGTGCAGTAATAGATATAAGCCTGACAGAACCTCACTTGCTATAATTTGCCACGTTGATTTTGACTCTTGCATTTTATACTATCGGCGTCGATAATATAGAGTCTTTGAAAATCTGTAGGTAATGTCATCGCAAGGAGTAGGGCGGTAAAACCAAAAGATGTCTCCCGTCGGTCGATATGACACCTTGATTTTGAAAGGAGTTAAAAGTGACTGACAATGCGCTTTTGAAGCCTATAAAGGTTGGACGATACGAACTTCCGAATCGCGTATTCATGTCCCCCATGACGCGGAGCCGTGCAGACAATCCTGAAAACGCTCCCACGCCACTCATAGCCGAATACTATTCCCAGCGGGCCTCCGCCGGACTTATCATAACTGAGGGCTCCCAGGTATCAAAACAGGGTGTCGGTTATATCAATACACCGGGCATTCATAGTCAAGCCCAGGTTGAAGGCTGGAAGCAGGTTACCCGGGCCGTTCATGAAAAGAATGGGCACATCTTCTGTCAACTCTGGCATTGTGGCCGAATATCCCATCCCGATTTTCAGGGGGGTCGGCTACCCGTGGGGCCTTCAGCTATCAACGCGATGGTTAAATCCTTTACTCAAGAGGGTTTCAAGGATACCGTAACGCCGCGTGTTCTGACGGTATGCGAGATTCATGGCATCACAGAGGACTTCAAGAAGGCAGCTGAAAATGCGGTTACCGCCGGCTTTGATGGTGTAGAAATCCATTCAGCCAACGGGTATCTTTTTCATCAGTTCTTTACCAACTGTTCCAATATACGTAAGGACGAATACGGCGGCAGTCACGAAAATAAGGCGCGTTTTTTCTTTGAAACACTGGACGCCGTGAGTGAAGCGATCGGGTTTGAAAGAGTGGGAATCCGGTTGAATCCGTCGGCACATGGTTTCTTGGGCATCACGATTGACAAGGAGACAATCCCCACCTTTGAGTATGTTGTGGAGCGATTAAACGATTACCGGAACCTCGCTTACGCCCACCTCATTGAGCCCATGGTACCCGTGGATGATGTGCCCTACGCGGTGAAGGAAATCGCAAAACATTTTCGACCGCGTTACAAAGGCATACTGGTGATCAATTGTGGTTTCAATCGTGACAGCGGCAACCGGGTGTTGGAAGAGGGTCTTGCCGATGCGGTCGCTTTCGGTAAACCCTTGATATCGAATCCTGATCTTGTAGAGCGCATCCGCCGGGGGGCAGGCTGGGCGAAGTGGGATGAAGAGACCTTCTACACACCCGGACCGAAGGGTTATACGGACTATCCGAGTCTTGACTGAAAAATAATCTTAAACGATAATATTAATCATGGGTGAGTCCAATAATTGGACGAGTTCGTGAAATCACTTAGTTCGGAATTTTATGGAGGAGGGAAAATGGAAGGGAAACGAGTTAGAGACAGCAGCACCGTCATGGCCCAGATGATGAACCCTCAGGATGCAAATCCTGCCGGGAACGTTCATGGCGGAGTCATCATGAAGCTCATTGATACCGTCGCTGGTACTGTTGCAATACGACATGCAAGGTCGAACGCAGTTACTGCCTCACTTGACCGATTGGACTTTCATTGGCCCGCATTCATCGGGGACTTTGTAACCCTGCGAGCCAGTCTCAATCTTGTAGGGAGATCCTCCATGGAAGTGGGTATCCGGGTGGAGACTGAAAATCTCATCACTGGTGAGAGACATCATATGGCTTCTGCCTATATGACATACGTGGCCCTTGATAGAGATGGGCATCCCGCGCCGGTGCCTCCGCTGATCCTGGAAACAGATGAAGAAAGAAGAAGGAACAGGGAAGCAAAGGCCAGGCGGGTGACGCGTCTTAGAGAAAAATCAAAAGAAAAGGAATGCCAACTCGATGCGAACAGCTGCGAGCTAGCTTAATAATGATGTAACTGGGGTCAAATCTTTACTCTTGACATTTCATTTCTTCGCATTTATTAACCTTGCATGATAAAACCTCTAGAATTCAATTTCCTGGCACCCATTGTCACCGGAACCCTGGCATAAGGTTCCGATGCGTGTCAGAGAATTGAGGCGCCCCATCTTCTTTTCAGTGTGTGTTGCCGGTTTCTTTATTGAGATTAGAGGTCTGTTTCTTGTCATTGTCCGAGGCAATCTTATTGTCCGCCTCCATGACCCAGCCGCCGCCCATCGCCTTGTAAAGGTTCACGAGAGCCTGGAAGAGAACTCCCGCCGTCCGAGCCCGGGCAAGTTCCGCTTCGAAAAGGCTACGCTCCGCATCAAGCACCTCGATGTAGCTTGTGTAACCGTTTTCAAATCTCAGACGCGCGAAGCGGGCGTAGTTACGCAGAGATTCGACCTGCCGTGTCTGGATATCAAGCTCTTCCCGTGATCTCCTCTGGTCAATAAGGGCGTCTTCAACTTCGCGAAAGGCCGTCTGGATGGATTGCTGATACTGAATGAGGGCCTGCCGCTGTATCGCCTCGGCTGTCTCGACCTGTCCGGCGATGGCCCCTGCTGTGAAGATCGGCACATTCAGAGGAACGCTCCAGCTCCAGGCTCTGGATGGACCCTGGAAGAGTGTTGAGAGGTCCGTGCTCGCGAATCCATACGTACCGGTCAGAGAAATAGTCGGGAAGTAGAGTGCCCGCGCCACACCGATTCTCGCATTGGCTGCGATCAGGGTGTGTTCCGCCTGACGTATGTCCGGACGTTTGGCGAGGAGTTCTGAAGGCAAGCCCGCCGGTACGGCGGGAAGGACAAGGCCATCTATCCTCTTCCCCCGGGGTATAGGACCAGGATTTCGTCCGAGTAGTATGGAGAGGGCGTTTTCCTGCTGTGCAATGGCCTTTTCGAGAAACGGAATGGTTGCGAGGGCCTGCTCGTATTGCGACTTTACCTGGCTCAGTTCGAGTTCGGAGATGACACCGCCCTGGAAACGCAACTGGAAAAGGTCATAGGATTCCTTACGGCTCTGCGCGGTGCGTTTGGCAATCTCAAGCTGTTTGTCAAGGTCGCGAAGGTTCACGTAGGCGCTTGCTACAGAGGTTACAAGAGTAAGGATAACGCCCCTTCGTCCCTCTTCCTGACTTAGGAGATCGGCACGGGACGCCTCTTTTGCCCTCCTCAGCTTGCCCCACAGGTCAATCTCCCATGTCGCATACAGAGAGGCGGAATAGTTGTCCGCAGGGTTTATAGTGGCGTCTGTGAGGGGAGTCGCGCCGTTATCCGTGGCCCTGCTTCTGCCCACGGCTGCTCCTGCGCTCGCCTGGGGGAAGAGGGAGGCGCGGGTTATTCCATACCGGCCCACAAATTCCTCCACGCGCGCCGTGGCAATCATGACATCCTTATTCTCATTCAATGCCGTTTCAATCAGCGTGTTCAGGACGGAATCATTGAATTGCTCCCACCATGCGGTATTGCCGATCTCTCTTGCCTCTTTTTCTTCAAAGCGCCAGGATGCAGGTGTCTCGACAGCCGGTCTCCGGTAGTCCGGGCCCATCATGCAGCCGGAAAGGACAATTGCCAGAAGCGAGCAGATGATAATGTTACGCATTGTCTTTTTCCTCGATCACCTGCCCGCCGTCTTTTCTTCTCCTGCGGGAGAGAACCATGACGACATAGAATGTCACGGGAATGAGAAAGACGGCGATCAGGGATGCAGTCAATGTCCCGCCCATGACGGCGGTTCCCATGATCTGCCGTGCAACGGCGCCCGCTCCCGTGGATACGGCAAGGGGCAATACACCGAACAGGAACGCAAAAGATGTCATAAGGATTGGCCTGAGCCTCAGCCGTGCACCCTCGAGGGCGGCGTCTGTAATAGACATCCCCTCTTCATATTTCGCTTTCGCGAACTCAACTATAAGAATGGCATTCTTGGCGGTGAGACCGATAAGCACGATGAGGGCGATCTGGGCATAGATATTGTTTACCTGGCCGCGAAGCCATATCGCTCCGTACGCGCCGAAAACGGCTATGGGCGTACTGAGAAGAACGCTGACAGGCAGCGACCAGCTTTCATACAGCGCCGCAAGTATTAGAAAGACGCACAAGAGCGAAAACCCGAAGATGACGTATGTCGGTATTCCTTCCTGGGCCTTCTTCTCCTGGAAGCTCATGCCCATGTAATCGAGACCCATTTCACTCGGCATTGTCTGGGCAAAGACTTCTTCGAGGGCCTTCATCGCCTGGGCGGAGCTATAGCCGGGATTGGCCGTAGCGTTGATCTGTGCCGAGCGATAAAGGTTATACCTCATTGTAAATTCGGGACCGGAGCGGGACTCAATCGTCGTTACCGCCGAGAGCGGCACAGGATCCCCTCTTTCGTTTTGTACGAAGAACTGCCCTACCTTTTCGGCCTTGTTGCGATATTCTCCTTCCGCCTGGACATACACCTGCCATTGACGGCCGAATCGATTGAAGTAATTTACGAAGTATCCTCCCATGAAGGTCTGAAGTGTCTGGTACACCTGTCTTAAATCGGTGCCCTGTTTGAGCACTTTATCTCTATCAACATTGATGAATATCTGAGGGACACCGGGCAAGAAGGTCGTCGTCACGCGCTCCAGTTCCGGCCTCTGACGTGCAGCCTCGAGAAATTTATTCACGTTCTCCGCGAGATAAGGTATATCCTTGCCGGCCCTGTCTTCAAGAACAAGCGTTACACCGCCCGCAGTGCCGATCCCCGGGATGGCCGGGGGCGAAAAGGCAAAGGCAACCCCTTCCGGCAATTTGCCAAGTTCCCGATTCAGATGGGCCATGATGGCATCGTACTGCTCTTCAGGCTTTTGCCGATATTTCCACTCTTTCAGATTCACAAAAAAGAACCCGCTGTAAGTATTCTGCACAATGCTCAGCAGGCTCACACCCACGACAGTCGTGTAGTATTTCACCCCGGGAGTATTAGCGAGTATGTCTTCAATCTTTTTACAGGCCGCGTCGGTGCGCTGCAGAGAGGCTGCATCGGGCAGGGCCAGATTAATGAACATGTACCCCTGATCTTCTTCCGGCAGGAAGCCTGCGGGAATCGCCTTGCCGATGCCGGCGGAAACGACCGTAATCCCGGCAAGGAATACAAGACTGAGGACGCTTTTGCGGATGAGTGTGCCCGAGAAGGAGACATACCCGTTGGTGGCACGGCCAAAGGCGCGGTTGAAAAGGCTGTAGAATTTCCCCAGCGGTCCCTGCGAATCCGACTTCGGTTTGAGCAGAAGTGCGCACAAGGCGGGGCTTAAGGACAGCGCATTAAATGTTGAAATGAGAACCGAGATGGCGATTGTCGCGGCAAACTGCTGGTAGAGCCGGCCCGTAATTCCCGGTATAAAAATTGTGGGGATGAAAACCGCCGACAGGACCAGCGCAATGGCTATCATCGGCCCCGATACTTCTTCCATCGTCTTGAGCGCCGCCTCTTTCGGAGCCATCCCTTCATCCATGTGACGTTCCACTGCCTCTACCACGATGATGGCGTTGTCTACAACCAGTCCTATGGCGAGAACCAGGCCGAAGATGG
>Ga0209777_10000367_pt1 | contig 75928 bp, 141 predicted proteins | sample FrelakmetHBP12HB_FD_187147 | JGI IMG/M metagenome (GOLD analysis project Ga0209777, IMG submission 187147) | Freshwater lake sediment microbial communities from the University of Notre Dame, USA, for methane emissions studies -HBP12 HB (SPAdes)... | ecosystem: Environmental > Aquatic >...
AAGTTGCTAGTTAATACGGACGACTTATTTAGTCGAGACTTGAACGGTGTTTTCATCTATTAGATTCAACCGGTGCTATTAAAGTTGCTAGTTAATACGGACGACTTATTTAGTCAGGTAGTGAACGGTGTTTTCATCTATTAGATTCAACCGGTGCTATTAGGATCTATGAGTTAATACAGACGACTTATTTAGTCGAAACCTGAACGGTGTTTTGGTCTATTAGATTCAACTGGTTCTATCGATCCTACGAGTGCTTCAGTTACACCCCTGATATCTCCCTTAGAGCGCTCTTCATAGTCAGAATGGAACCTGTGTGACTGGATCCTTATAGACATTTGTACTTGATCTCTTAACCCTTCAATCGTACGCGTATCGATATCTATCTCACCCCATATCTGTTTAAGAGTGACATTATCTATTTGACCAGCTAACTGATCCCACATCTTGTCAATCACATTGGAGTGTATCCTATCACATACCTCACTAACAACCTGTATACCCATTGTTGTCATATCAGTGATCTCATTACTTGGTTACTGACTTGTATACGCACGCCGTTATCCACTTTGTCATATACTTGCTCCCATGTTTGGCTCCATACCAAGTCGCCTACTTGACTATTAGTCTGGTTAATCACTTGCTCACGTACTTGATCCCACATTAGATCCCAGACTTGAGCATACACTTGTTTATCTACCCGGGTACCCACTTGATCTCTCACTCGGCCATCCACTTGGTCATTCACCTGTCTCTCTACTTGGTGCCACACTTGGCTCAACTGGTTATCCTTATTCACTTGTTCTTCAGTTGTCATGATGTTAATGAGGTTCTTAGAAATATAAAAATTTGATCGCGAATCTGAGCCTGTACCTGCCCTCTAACCTGCATTATAACCTGATCCAGTATGTGGTGATCAACCTGAGCATAAACATCGGTAAATGAGCTATCCCATACTTGATCCCAGATACTGTGGTCAACATCCCTTCTAACTATACTAGCAATTTGTTCTTGTATTGTCATGTCAGTGATCTCTTTATTGGTACAGCTACTTGACGTTCAACTTGTACCCACACTCGGTTTTCTACGCTGTCACGTATATTAACCTGTGTTGCTCTATTCATTAAGTCATGTACATCAGAGCTTACTTGACCCCAGACTCTACCAATCACCTGGTGGTATACTCTGTTATGCACTTGAGTAAATATTTGTTCTCTAGTTATCATTCTATTAAACCTCTTACATGGTTCCTAACTTGCCCCTCGGTCTGAAAGCGAACAGGTGACCATACTTCTTGATTGATCAACCCTCTGATCTCGTCACTTATCTGATTTCTGGTCTGCATAATCATCTTGAAGTTGATCTCGCTGAACACTTCACCTTCTACACGATCATAGATCTGAGAGCGAACTTCGTTATAGTCGTTATAGAGTGTGTGCGTCTTCATGATTCCATTGTGATGCCATTATTAAATCGCTGACCTGAGTGTTGACTTGTTCACTGATATGATTCTGCATAAGACCTTCAATCTCATGCCTGATATGGAAGTTCACATCTTTGCTAACCTGGTTCATCATTGGGTTGGTAACATTATGCCAGATTGAATCGTGAACTCGTTGAGTGTTTATCATTTCAATACCCTCCTTACATTATTGCGCACAGGTTCTATCACAACAGTCATCGGCCAACGCAAACCGTCCCATATTAACAAGTCCACGCTAGGGTAGATACTGTCACCCAGATCTCCTTCTGTTGGATCGGTTACATACTGACTGATGCACGCATACACCTCAATCCCTAGCTGGTTACGCGCTTTATGGATAGCTAAAAACTGTTCGTATTTCTTGTTACGTTTCATATTGGTCTGTGCCAATCACCAGCACCTTGACCCCATGCAGCTTCACTATCTAAGCTCATTATCAGCATCAGGTTTACCGGTCTTAAGTTGACAGCCGTAGGTGTGTATAGTTTACTGAATAGTGTAACCCCTTTGACTTCAGATGTTGCATCTATGTCATTATAGCAGCTGAGCTCTATACGTAGGTACATAGCGCTGTTAACGGCATAACAAATTCTATCGTATATTTTATCTCGCTCTGTCATAAGCTGTTAGTACATCTGATACCTGAACACCTATCTGATTACCTACTGCATTGTATATGCAAATTTTTATCTGATCGCGTACATCAACGTATAAATTGGCTTCTATGTCGTCCCATAGTGTCTCACGTATGCTTCGATCGAAGCGTTGACACACGCGAAGTCTTATGGTATCTGCTATTTTATCTTGCGTTGTCATATTACGTAACCCGTAAAGAAACCTCTACATTGTTGCCCACTTGATCACGGACTGCAATGCGAATCGTTCTAGCTAATTCATCTGATATGACATCAACAGCTTCCACACTGACTGCTTTCTGTACCTCACACCACGCTGGATTGCGTATATAATCCATGAACCTGTTATACGTTATAGTACGTATCTGCTCATCAGCTGAATGCTGCATCGGAGGTACGTTGTAACCTGGTATGTATGAACCTGTTAATATCATAAATATCTCAGCGATCTAACTACAGGACCGCGAACTTCAATACTGACCTCATTACGCACTGGTGAGCGTAACCCATGCCACACTATAGGGTCTATCCCGTTTTGTATCAAGAATTCTAGTTGATCTACCTCACGAGTACCCAGTATGTCAGTCAAGCGCCTGTGCACTTGAATGTATACGTCATTTTCGTCTAAAGAGATGACTTGTTCTGCTTCTGTTTCTTCTTCTGTCATATTAAAATGCGCGCAACAAGGTTACTAAAGGGCTGTGAACCGGTGCTATCTGAGCGTCAATTGGGAACCAGAGGTGAAGATCAATCTGAGCATCGACGTGTGTAGATATCGTAGCTTGAACATCACGCCAATGTGATATGATCATATCATGTAAAGCCCCACTAGCTTGACCGATTACTTGTTCTTCAACGTTCATTGTTCAAAGAGTGCATAACATTGAGACTAACGTCTCTGACTTGTCGGTATACCAACCATTGTAAACCATCATAGATTATACTTCTATCTACGAGTCTTACATGATATTCTAGATCACGACTAATAGTCGACATAGTACCTTGAATAGCAATACACGTCTCTTTACCGTTGTAAGAGCTTTCAATACTGGATTTCATCGTAGATGACGACGAGGAGGAGTTTGTTTTCTTCGCCAACTTTGTGATAGACTCGAATCTCGTACTCTTCGAATCCATCAACCGGGTTAGCGATGTTATCGCACTTCTCTAGAAGTTGTATATCATCGTTACTGAGTAAACGCATTGTGTTTCCATTAACAAACATCTGACGGATCTCTCCTTTATCTCGGCGAGCGAGAGTGAGAAGGATACCAGTAGCATCCTCCATCGTAGCCTGAACATCTAATGGTGTGCGGTCTTCGACGGCATCCATCAGCATATCGCTCATATGAGCGATAACGAGTTTAGCCATGTCTTCAATTTGAACTTTGATTGTAATCATGATTTTGTTTTGTTGAGGTAGTGTGAATGAAGTCCGACGACTTTGCAATGAGAATTGGATATAAAGATTTTATCGAACGCGACAAAATAGCGCGTATACATACGACCAGGTACGTATCCAAAACCTTTGTATTGCATAGACGAGCGAATCGTCTTACCATTCGGAGTGGAAACAGCGATTACAACTCCCTCTTCACCGATGTACTTGTCATAACGACCATCTTCACATCCTTCGGTTTGTTTACCGACGCGAACAACATCCCCTTGCTGAAACTTACAGCGAGGATTGTTCCAATCAGTCAACACCTTCGCTTTGATGTTGTTGCTTTTGAGTACCGCTTTAACTATATGATTTACTTTCATAAAGAGATTGTACTTGCTCCTCGTTAGAAGAGCAAGTACTTTTTTGGTTTACTCCAGTTTCCAGCCGCCCTTAACAGGCTGCCGATTCGCTTTGATGAGTTCGTAGACGGTGTAATCACCATCGTCACCATGGTCGTCGAGCTCTCTCTGTACGATATCTTCAATCTCGCTCATCGTAGCGCAGACGTCGCCGACCAATTCGCCATTACACTCATCCATCAAGATGAATTGTTTTTCGTTTCTGGCCATATTAACTCCTGGTTAGTTGTTGTGGTTGGTTTAATTCTTGAGCATCGTAACGATAGGCTCATCAGGCAGCATAATCGTTGCGACCGGCACCAGCTTGCAAACGGTGAGGATAGCACCCTCATCGATATTGCCTTTGCATTCTCTAACAGCCGCTTCGATGCTGTCGTACATACAACCACTCCACACGCAATCACCATCCTCATCGATGAGGATTGCATATTTCGTTTTGTCTTTCTTCTGATACATATTTTGCCTTTCGGTTAATGGTTTCTCTAACAACAAATACAGTATACAGGTTCCTGGATCGAAGTGCAACTTAATTATTACGAACAGCTGCAGCTTCTTTATCCATGCGAGTGACCTTCTGTTTCTGTCGACCAATCAGAAGACCAGCTGCAGTAGGGTAATACCCATCCGCCGTCTTTGTCGCGAGTTTGTCCTCATTGACAAGCTCATCGATAAACAGAGCAACACCCTCTTTGATCTCATCGAGGTCGAGCATCTTGTTGAACTTGTTAAAGATCGATTTATTGATCGTGTCGACCGTCATCCGGCCATGACCAGCATAAACCAGATCAGCCATCGCTTCGAGGACAGAGCTTTTAACGACCAAGCCCCGGAGCTGAGCAGGTGTGATATTGAGGTTGGAGCAGAGATCGACAACGACCTCAGCAGTTGATTTGTCAATTGATTTCGGATTCATATTTGGTTAAGTGTTAATGTTAACGACCAAATAAGTATACCAGCTCAGCGGCAGAACTGCAAGAGCTAATTCGAACTATTTTGTCGATCGAATTCCTCAGCCTCATGTAATGCAGCTTCTGATCCTGGCTTAGCCTTCAAGCAAAAAGATAAACCAAGTTTACCGAGCGGGATTGGGTTGCGTTGCTTGTACGATTTGCTTCCGGGTTTAGGAGCGTAAGGACCTTCCTGCCAAATACTATTGAGTAAGTCGAGATGCTCTTCGGCAGTCTTATCGATTGCCTTATAACGTGTTGACCAGTCGCTCTTTTTGTATTCTTCCATTGTCATAAATTATTCAGTAGGTGGTTTCAATTCAACTCTCCGGTTCCAAGCTAACGGATTTAACCTATTCGTATAGACATCGTTTGATTCGAGTCTACAGCCACAATCTTCACAAGCTACAATCATCGACTGGCGACTAGTACCAAGGCGCTCTATTACTGGAGTACCTCCACAAAACGGACATGGTAGCAAATGTTTCATGGTCACTCTGAGTCTGAATCGATTACCGGTAACATGCTCTCTTCAATAGCACCCTCTTTACCAACATGACGGTTGGCAGTTCTGCAAATGACTGCAGCTTCGTCCAGACTATAGCGTCCAGCTTCAGCTCTGTTAGGAGTATACCCCATACCATCTTGCCTCCAGTATTGGTTACGCTCGTGACTCCACACGATCCAAAGAGTGTTGTCAGTTTTGTGCTTCATGTAGTTATATTACAGGTTTTTTATTTTTTGTCAAGAAGATTGTTAAGAATACTGTAGATTAATCTCAGCTATAATGTCATCTATAATGTCATCTATAATTGCATCCTGTATTAAAGCTCTCACTACACTAGCAATCGGTGAGATGTTATCATCAACAGGCCCTTTAACACAATAAATAACAGAATGGTTTACATCGAAGCTAATACCATTACGCTCGTCTACAAAATCGTGGAGTGGTGAACTCCACAGTACCCTATCACGCACCTTTCGTACCAACCTATCAGTAAGATACTCGTTGAATGTATGTTTTTTAGTTCTCATTTAATAAAGACAACTCTGTCATTCGTCTAACGTGAGTTACTATATCTGAATACACAAATATTTGTATATCGCTAACAACAGTAGCATTAGCCATTTTGTTAATCTCATGCTGAGCACCAGCGAGTACGCTATCAACGCAGAGCACTAAATCGAGCAACGTATTATGTTCATTACGCTTCATATAATTGTGTACTAGCGTTTACTAAATTTCTTACCCTGAGAACGTTAAGGTCTATATCAATTGTTAGCGTAGACCAGACAACACTCCAGTCATACGTGTCTAACTGGTTTGCAGTATCCTCGCTATTGGATACTAAAACAATACTGCACCGTCTTGCAACATCTCCACGATTTCCAAAATCATTCATAATTCGTTAAGAAGGTTTCCTAACTCTTGGCTTTTTAAACCTAGAGAGAGCTATGCTCAACGGATCTTGACAATAACCAGCTGGTCGAGGACCTATACCTTTAATGCAGTCTATTCGACCTGAGCAAGCTCTTCCTTGCTTTGCCCATTTATTATAGTAATCAACATCAAACGGTGTATCTATTATTATACCGTTCCAATGTCCATCCACTTTTGAACCACCGCTAGGGAACTCCATAAGTTGAACAGTAGCAACATTATCTCTACAACCTGTTGGGGCTTCACCACCATTAGGATGTATTTCGGTGTATATAATGTCACCAGGTTTAAGTCTATTAACCTGCTCTGGTGTAAGTGTACTATGATCTGTTAGATTACTCATAAGATTATTTAAGATCGCAGAAGGAATACTAGATTGCGTTTAATGTCAGCGAGCAATCTGTTATTTGTCTCTCTAGTAATCCCAATATACAATACATCTGACAGCTCAGGGCTTATCACGCTGTGTACAGCATCGTAAACAGGTCGTGTCACTTTCTCTTTAATCAGAATGCATGGCGCTACATCTATCATATTGCAAGGATTATTCATCACGCAGAGTTCTACAGAGAGGTACCTGTACTTGCAATCTGATAGACTCTATTATAGGGTTCCTAACCCCTCTCCAGATATCTACTTCAACAAATGATGATACCTCCTCGAACCGGTTCATTAGATGAATACTAAGCGCTTCCTTCACGTTGTATATTATAGCAATATTAACACCAGATTTGATATCAGCATCAGTCATATCGGAGGTAGTTTAACCATCGATTGATCAGTATCATCAGCTGACGCTGCTTCACTAAAGTTGTCACAGAATATGCTAGCTAACCGCACTGTACACTCAGCCAGCTTCTGCATGTTGTGGTTAGTATTCTCGAGGTTCCTTACGGTCAGTTCGAGGTTGGTGTTCTCTCTACCTAACCGATTGTTTTCTAATGCGAGATAGGTAATAGTAGCCGTTAAGAGGATCGTCATTAAAATTTTCATTTACGTATTATAGAATATTTCAATGAAAATAACAAGTTTTATTTAGAGTTTACCATCACCATAATGCCGATGATTACGCTTGAAGCATTCGATCAGAGAGATGATATTAGTCTTGCCAATAGGGTTCATCGTGTGGACGTAATACTCTGGAAATGGTTGGTTGTGTTTAATACAGTACTCTACTAGCCACATAGCGCAATCATATCCAGTCTTCTCTGTATACGAACCATAGGGAATAGTATTGGGGTTAGATATTCCTCCTTTGGGTTCCATAAACGGGTAGTGTTCAATGGATAAATCATGATCGAACGTTACGCGTGCAGGCATCCCGTGTGTTGCAATCACGTGTACAAATTCTTTATAATTGCGTACAATAGTCCAGTGCACAGGTGGCAGCTGTACCCATGATACCTGCTTCGGAGAGCGTTCGTCGTCTAGAAAAAGTGAGTATGTCATAATTGTTTCTCTTTACTTACATCGATGTCGCCCGGTTTCAAGGTTAACCATAACTGTTGCGCTACCTGTCTACATACTTGTATATACACCTTAGTACCAATACCCTCCTTAACACCGATATGATCAGTAAAGCTCAATGCGCATTGAACCTCTTGACATACATCTTCTATGAAGTTGCTTACTTTCTTTTCGTTCTTACTTATCACTTGGTACCTCCACGTCTGATAGCAAGGTGTCTCTACTAATATGACGTATCATCCACAACTGTCTATCAACTTCAGTTTTGATACCATGCCACACAGTCATATCGGTTTGGAGCCCAGCTTGTTGATTGCAGTCTTTATTGTTCTCACAAATCACAAAGCTTATGAGCTCGTGATGTCTAGTAGATAATCTGGGATCAGTAGTCCTCATTATAAGGTTCGGTGTAAAGTATTTGAAACAAAGTCAACTTGTCTTGCAATTGGACCGAGGCTGCCATATATCATACCTCTAACATTCTCGCTGATACTATCAAATACAGCAGCATCAATACCGTCCCTAACAGAGTCCTTAAACATCTTGTAGGGCATAAAGCGTACAAGCTTTGTAACCTCTTCAAGTGCTGTTAGTTTCATTCTCGTTAATTGTAGCGTATATCTACGAGAATGTCAAGAAGTTATTTGTGGATTCGTATCAACCTACCTTGTCGAGAGCTGCTTTGACTATCGTAATCAGCTTCGGATGACCTACATCAGTTGGTTCAGAGGTAAGATGCTTGTATACATCCTTCAATGCAGTAAGAGCTACCTTCAGCTTCGCGTCAGAGTTATGTTTCTCATCGAGCGCTTCGTACATCAAACGGTTATCTTTATTCATATTGATTATTTATCTGATCTGTCAACGCTACTTTAAGAATACTGCTAACCTGCCGTTGTATGATATTGCCGAGTGGTACCCTAAGGAAGACGTATATATCATCTCTAATAAAGCCGGAAGTAATCTCAGTATCGTAAACATCCCAGAAAGGATGTACTACGAGCTTCGTTATTTTTAGCCTTACTTCATCATTATTCATATAAACAAATCGTTTAAATCAAAGGCTAGAGGGTTTAAACCATGTTTAATACCCACGAAAAGATGCATGTACAGCTTCTCCAATTTGCCAGTAGACTACATGAGAGATAGGATCAAAGTTACTTCTGAGAGCTTCTATATTAATTTTCTTCTGTTTGATCTGATCCATGAATGAATCACTAAGCTCTCTGATACGATCATCAACCTGCCAGGTAATAGCATTGTTGAGTAAGAAGTAATTCTCAGTTGTGTTCAGCTTGCTCACAGTGCCAACGGGAGATTTTCATTCTCGGCGTACTCAGCGACAGCTTTGACATACTCTTCGGTGAAGCGGCTATTGATACCCTTCTCGTGATGCTCTTTCATCGCAGCTAGCTTCCAAGCAGGCCAATCAAGTTTCACTTTCTCAGCTGCTATTTTATAGCGCTCAGCCATCGTTTGTTCTGGTTTATTCATATTAAATTAACATCCACCTAACAGGCAGCATATAATAATTATACCGATGATGATACCCCAACCATCATCATCATTAGACTGCTTCGAGTAGCCTTGATAGCGGCCGTGCCTATCGTATCTTTTCCATTTTTTACTCATGTTATTTTCCTTTTAGGTATTAAAGACTTCAAGAAGTCTCTTTCTTTGGCAGCAGCCTTTAACCATTTCTTATCTTTGACATCCCTAGGAAGGAGAGAGATATTAGAAATATAGTCATTAGCTATCTCAAATGGGGTTCTGTTACAGTATCTATGACCTGTATGCTCTTTAACCGGGCAGTCGTCACAGTACTCTTTACCCTTGAGATCTTTGTCGTTAAACTCTAGACAGAGGGCACAGCTCCCTCGGCTTACTTGTTCGTTCGCTCCGGCGGCTAAGCGCTCCCAATGGGCAATGCTTTCCTTTAAAGCTTTTAATGTTTTAGGTTTCATATTATTCAATGTGTCGAACGACTGCTCCGTCATACATACCGATTAAGGTAGTCAGTATGGTGTTAGATGTTACTTTTGTTTTACCATCGGGATATACCCAACGATTCTTAATTATTTTACCTTCTCGTATCACTAAATCTGACATATGCATTAAGCGGTCAGATGTAACTTTAAAATGATCTTGAGGTGGAAAAGAATTCTGAAAGTCCTCTAGAGAAGGGAAGAGTACGTTGTGCTCTTTACCTCCACCAAAAACCATCAGCGGTATAAAGTAGTAACTAGTTCTTGTATTTCTTTTCATAGAGTTTTATTCGGCGTTGATGAGGACGGGTTAACCAGCCTGCAACAGTAATACAATCTCCGCGCACAGTTTCATGGCGGCGATGGCGGCGTTGTTGGCAATGTCTTCAATGTCCTGCGCGTCCACCATTGCTGTAGTAGTTGACCTGCGCGTTGCAGTTTTTCAACATTCTGATTTCAATATCAGCGTCGGATAATTCGTTTTCGAGTTGGCGGGCGAAGTCACCCCATTCAGAGCAACTTCTTCCGACTGGCGCGATTCCTTTCGCTTTCCAATAAAACTCATCCGTTCTCGGTGTTTTTGATTGTTCACTCATAGTTATTTCTCCTTCCCCATTGCTGCGTCGATGGCTTGGCGGATATGCCTATCTACAAAGTGTGTATTTTTGTCAGTATCAAGGCAGACTACTTCGCCTAGCTCGTCCTCACTTGTCCACATGTTGAAACTATCTTCCTCCAACCAATCCAATCTTTTGCTGTCCTTCTTCGCCTCGTCGTTCTGTTGCTTGAGGCTGTCGCGTTCGGATTTAATTGCTATGATTTGCCCAGCATCGGCAGCCGTATAAACTGATTTTGATTTGGCTTTTTCTTCGACACGGAACTGAATTTCTTTCCTCAACCCCTCGCAAGTGGCTTTGAGTTCGGTGAGTTCTGTTTCGAGTTGGCGGGCGAATGCTGAATTTACCCACTGTTCGCCATTTCTGTCTTTGCCACAAGCTTGGCTGTCGGTTCTTGGTGTGTTTGATTGTTCACTCATAATTATTTCTCCTTGTTCATTGCTGCGTTGATTTGCAGCCGGTCAGCAAAATCAGCGACGAGAGCATGAGGATTGTGAGGAGTGAGTTCATACAAGTCCTTTCACTTTTGCTAACGCTTGAACACGCTGTTGCCAAGTGGCGTGATATGTTAAACGCTTAATACAATCAGCGTCCATTTCATCTTCGGTTAGTCCTTCCTCCACCAACCAACATAGGTGCAGTAGTTCGGTGTCGAGGACTGGGCGAGTATAACCTTTATCTTCGTCAAAACAAGTAAGCACTCGTCCATAAGTTAACTTCTCCGGCAGCATCTTCGCCAGCAGTTGTTTCAGTTTTAGTTCGGTGTCAGTTTTCATAGTTCTCTTTGTAAGTCTTGTTCCAGTCTTCGGCAGCCTTGACCCATGCTTCACCATTAATCATCGTATGCTTCATCGCTTCGATCAGCTCCCCTTTCCTCTCAGCGCACTGCTTAGCATAGCGACCGATTGCTTCCATCAGGAACAGCTGGTTGACTGCTGAACCATCCATGTAGTCTTTTACGACCTGAGTGTTAGTTTTAGGTTGTTTCATACTCAAAGTATAGATGTTCCTGGTTGATTATGCAAGATTAATTTACAGGTATTGCTGTATCAAAGCTGCTCTTATACAGCGTCATTTTATCAAACACTAGGTACTTGGAAAGGATCTCTGGCGGATAAAGGCTCACATCCCACTTCTTCAAAGGTGTCAAGAAGTTGTAGAAATTAGCACCGAATGCGATGTTAGCAAAGCTATGGATCTCATCGAGCCACTTCTCCAGCTTGCTGTATGCTCTATCGGTTCAAAGTTATCAATCATTGATATAGGTGGCGATATAACAAGACCCAGAAACAACTCATCACCTCGTCTATATCGCCACCTCTTAGATTTGACTTCTAATTGCATTACTTTGAAATACTAGCATTACTCTTGAACAAGAGCCCACAGAGAACAGCAATACCAAATGCATGCTTCCAAGTGATAGGATGGATACCGTCAACGGCAACGACCAAGCAATGATTCCAGAGATACATTACGAACCAACTGAAGACAGCGGCCATAATGACACAGGTAACAATTGCTGTTACAACAACACCGAGAATAGTTAGAATTTTCATATAGTTATAGTAGTATGTTTTTATTGTTTAATCAACTTCTCTTTTTGTTCTCTCATCCAAGGCGTGCCTTCAAACCAAGGCTCGATATATTCTACGATATCCTTACGAGAGAATGAAGCAAAGTTATCGTTAGGACAACTCTCCAACACTTGGGTCATCATGAAAGCTAGCTTGGTAGACTTGTCGCTTTGTTTATCAGCGAAAGCTTTAACACCTTCCGTGGCTGCATCAATGATATGCTTCACCAGAGAGGGGTCTTCTTTACAAGACTGGTATACCCATTGTGTAATGGCTTCTTTATTATCCATATTAGCAACCTCCAAAAATGCTACAGATAATAATGATTGCAATGATTGCAGCCCAGAAGCTGCTGTTATCCTTTGTACTGGTTGAATAACCTTTATATCTGCCGTGTCTGTCGTAATGATAACGTTTACTCATATTATTCTATCAATTTTGCCTTATAGAGCACCGTTTCAAGTTCCATGCGTTCAGTCTGAACAGCCTCCGCTTTGATAAGTGCATCATCAGCCTCGCGACGATGTTTCGCTTCGCGATATTTCATTGATTCAATAACTTGTTCAAGAGCACGCTTCCAGGCGTCTAATGTATTAGATTGATTATCCATATTATTTCTTCCAGTACTTTGCTTTTTTAGGGATGACATGACGAATACCACCGCGTGGGTCTTTTACATCTCCTCTATAGCGAGGGATGACGTGACAATGAAATTGTAGCATAGTCTGACCTGCCGCATGTCCTTCGTTAAAGCCTACATTGAATCCATCAGGACGAATAGGTAAACTTACATCTAGGTCACCCATTACCCAATCAACCATCCAAATCAATTCATCACGTTCATCTTTACCTAAGAGCATAAAACACTCTACTGCACGCTTAGGAACAATTAGAGTATGACCAGGTGAAATAGGAAATCCATCTCTAAAGATCACGAGCCTATCTCCTTCAAATATGAAGTCTTTCTTTTTAATCTTACCGAATATAGGTAATGTAATCATAATAAATTATAAGTTATTTCTTGTCGTTAGTCAAGCCATATTTCTTCAATTCTTTACTGTTGAGTTGGTGCTTGAGAGTAATTTTGACAAAAGGTTCTGTACCTTTGCGCCAGCTACGACCATCAGTAGTGTATGTGTCACGAACATACCAACTACGAGAGTCGACTTCACAGGCTTCACCGAAATGTCCCACAACTACGACTGGCATATCACCTGTCGGGTCGAGCTCTTTCAGTTTAGCTATGACCTGTTTAGTGGCCATAAACTTGCTCATGGCTGTTTGTTCTTTAGACATATCAGTAACTTACGTATCCACCATCGTAATTACATCTGCTGCAAACACCGCGAGGTGAAGGGTCTTCAGGACCACGGTCGACAATCTCAAAGTCGTGCCCACCTTTGTGTAGGTTCTCACACAACCATTGAAACAATTTCCACTTCAATTTGCGTATCATGACCTCAGATCCCTTTCATATGAATTGTTTATCGCTTCTTCGCGCAGCCTGTCTAACTCTTCTGCATGTTGTATAGCATTTTCACGTGCTTGATGGACTGATAGCTTTAGATGTTCAATCTCCATTGCTAATCGATAGTTTTCTTCAGTTAACACATCAATCCGCTGCTCACGCTTGGTGATTTGTTTTAACATAGAATAAGTATAGACTATTCCGCTGGAACAGGCCAGAATTATTTGACGCAATTAGGAAAAATCTTAGCAAGAATCCTTTGATCTGCTTTCACTCTGTGCTCATTAAGCTTTTCTTCTTTGTAATCTAACATACTCTCTATAGCTGCTCTGATACGTTTGGCATCAGCTCGCTCAAATTTGAACATATCTGTATTGGTTAACCAAGCTTCGATGGGGCACGGGTTATCCGCTTCTATCCCATAGATCCTGTCACCATCACAAAATGTTAATCTACGTTCTACTGTCTGACTAACTTCATCCGTCCACTTATCGTGGTTCTCAGGCCGGAGATCAACCAAAATTTGATTCACAATGCATTCATAGGAAACATCTTTCGGTGGTTCAGGTACCGGTGATGCAACTGGTGCAGGTTTCTTAAACGCAGTTGCAAATACTTTGTATGTATTACGTATATTTTGGAACATAATATCATTTAGCGACACGTGCCCGAATGTCTGCGAGCGTTTCGTTGATCAACAGTTTACCATCGAGGAACACCGACTTGAGTTCACCCTTGGCTTCCTCTTCCGGAGTAACGCGATCGGTGTAGGTATAGTGGCCATCCACCAAGTCGACACGAACCATACCTCTGGCAGACTTCTTCATACCATCATCCGACACCGGATCTTTGTACACATCGATCGCAGTGCCATTGACAATACCGTGAGTAGCTTTAATAGCCAGACCAAACGTATCGCGCGTATTGAATTGATACGTATAGCTACCAATGCCATAGACTGCGTTGGTGGAAGCAAAGCCCTTATCCTTGAGGCGGATACTGATCTTCTCTGCACGTTCCACAGTAATCGAATCACCATAGATAGCACCGATATGCGAATCCAACATCTTATAACCCTTCGGACTAACAGTACCATCGAAGATGTCCCAAAGAGATTCAATGAGACCCTTGCGTACCACTTCCTTCTCACGAGGCGTCAGCTTCTCCATCTGAGGATGGTAACCATCAAAGCCGCAGAGACAGTCCACCGGATCAGTCCAGAACGAGTCGGGACGGATAACCAGCTTATCCACCGGGAAGCCTCCAGTACGGGCCATGATCTCAGGTTTCAACCGCGGAAGAATCTCAGATACAACACTGAAGAGGTTATATGTATCACCGACATACGACACAACACCACTCGGAAAGCCTTCAGTGATATACCATTTGAGGAAAGCGTACTCACGGATGAGCATCGGATTGATAACCACTGGGTCGTGATCTTCTTGACCTTGACCTTCAGGTGTGCGATCAATAAATTCCTTCATCGACTTACCAAAGTATTCATCGTTATAGATGATGTTAAAGCTGGCCACAGCATGTTCAGAAGCTGGAACGCTAGCACCAACCAGTTCCTTCTCCACATCCGCATTGTAGTAGTGTTCCAAGAACTCAATAGCCGGAATGGTATCGGTCCCAGTGAAAGACAACAAATGTCCACCACCACTCGTACAAGCCGACTCCATGCTGCTCATACCACGGAAGCTGAAGTCATGACCCTGCCATTGACAGAAGCTGGTATCACCAACTGTTTCCATAGCGTACTTGTCGAGCACAGCCCGGAAGGTCTTGGCGATGGTAGCACTAGTCATCGGCTGCCAAGTGATACAGCTCCAGATGCTCTCCAGATAGTTCACCAACCAATAAGCATGATCAACGGTGTTGGTGATAGTCGTACACGGAGTACGAATAGACACGCTAACACCTTCAGGAAGCGATTTGATATGAAGCGGGAGATAGCCCAAGTCGTGGAGCTTCTTGATGTGATCCGTAGTCACCGCACCCTTACCGAGCGTGGCGTTAATCATACGGAGATACTTGGCTTCCACTTCAGCCCAAGGCTTACGGAAGAAGTTCACCTCCCATTGATTCAAGAGATACTCCTTGATGAAGTATTGCAGGCCGAAGACAACAACCGTATTCGTACCTTCGATACGGCTCTTGCGTGGAGTGAGATTGGAATATACCTTCGTGGTGCCTTTCGGGTACATTTTATAATGTCCCTGTTTGTAGAAATCGTTTTGAATCAGTGGTTGGATATGTTTCATAGTAAAATAATAAAGGATTTGGTTGTGATAGTCAAGATTTATTTGCGAATCTCTCTGACTGTTCTTTTAAGAAGGTCGAGATGGCCTGCTTCTGTGCAACAGACATTTCAGTGGCAATCATCTCATCCGATATAGCTTTCAGATACGCAGCGACATTGTTTAATCCGATGAATACAGCTTGATACCTATCTGTATCGACTTCCATAATAGCATGGGCGATATCTTCAGAGGATACGTGGACTTCTACCTCCACGTCCACGTTTACTGTTTTTGTGATTTTCATATCAGGTTTCTTTCGCTAAAATGGCATAAACAGCACCAATGCATTTTTCTTTGGCCCAGTCAACCCACACTTGTTTATCAATGCAATCACTGGCTTCGATAGCAGATTGTGTAAACCTAATAAATTCACCGCTCATGTCGCAGATAACGAAGCCTTTATCATCGATGTATAGCATGTATCTCGTCATAACATTAGGGATTTTCTTCGACAATCTTCATATACATCGTGTTCAAATCAGAATACACACGAGCCAGTAGAGATGGGTTAACCAATTCAGTCTGGATCAATACATCGTTCTTACGCTTGTACTCTGGATGGATACAGACATAAGTCTTGCGATAGGGAGCATACTGACACTTGACAAGCTGCTTACCATATTCCAGAAGGGTAATGGGTGCCAATGTCTCAGGAGCGAAATAGAATAGAGTAATCTCCGCCAAGTCGAGATGCTTAAACTCCCAAGCAATCTGCTCGCGTTCTGCTTTAGGGTCAAGAGTGGAATAGTTATCACGGCGTGGATTAAAGATGTTAAAGTGAGGTAACAAACGATTCGCAGCATCATCTTGCCAATTGGAGGCACCAGTAATGGAGCCAGCTAGGAAGATGGTATGCTTCAAATCGAGACCAGAGTAGTGTTCAATGCTATTAGGAGCTTCGAGATATTTCATAAGTTTAAGATATGGCATCAATCGTTGTTCCGAAAGTGCGTACAGCCATTAACGTTTTCCCAAGGAGATTTAATCCTTGCCAATTCTTTTCATCGAGAATAAGATCATCATCCTCTGCAAGACCTACACCCCATATCTTATCTGTAGGTGAAGCTTCTACTAAAGTCCGTGAGCCTGTAGCTTTTAATAGTTCCCACAAGCCTAGATTCTGCCGAAACTTCGCAAGCACAGCAGTATGCATGGCGCGCTCACGTAATTTTTCCCATTTAGCATTGTTAAATCCTTTAACCAGTCTGCCTAGCTTCTTAGCTTCTGCAGGATGCTTAACACTTGCAATCTGCGTCATGATATCAGCATCGTTAAAATGGTAAGCCTTCAACCACATAAAGGCGTGCTCTGAAGTATAGAATGGTATATCGTCAATGTGTAACGGCGCAGGATAGAAGTTACTCATAAACCCACCGTAGAAATAGATATGTGTGTCAGTGGTCCTCATAGTTTGTCAAAGAATTTGTTCACTAACCCAAGGACGTGAATATTTGGGTGTTGCGTATCTACCAAATCATGGTAGTAACTATCAGTAGTCCATATCTGATCAATACCGTTACATAACAATTTCTCAAGTGTAGTGGTTAGATTGGTATCTCCACCGAAGACTCCATGAGTAACGTAAAGAATAACCTTACCACAGTTCTTCTTCTTCAGCTCAGCAGCGAGACCAATGAATGTACCACCCATTTCGCAGATATCATCTACAATAACAACATTCCTACCTTTGAGATCATCGCAGTAAACAGCAATCTCTTTAATCTTTCCGTTTGTTAGATCGCGAAGCTTATCGGCCCGAACGAAATTGTCATGAGCCAACCAACCAGCCACTTCGGCTGTCTTCTTATTGCTACCAGCATCCGGACTGACGAGTACACTACCCATCAGAGTAGGAATGAAATCGGTATACTTGTTGAGTACATCGAGCTGAGAGATAATCTGAACCCGATCGATAACAGCTTCGCTAACCAAGCTATGAGGGTCGACAATGGTTACCTTGTTGAAGTTCAAGCTGTTGATGTAGTTAGCGAATACCTTCAAGCTAAAGGATTCACCTCTATCACAAACCCTATCCTGCCGAGCATAAGGCAGATAAGGCATGAACAGATTGATAGGGTTCTTGTCAAAGCGTTCAAGAGCGTCCTTCAGATTAGCCAGCTTGAACAAGTCATCGCTGTTCTGAATGCGAGCAACAATCACATTAGGCTGTTCAATAGATTGGTAAGCATAGTCAGCAGCATTAAGCTTGACAGACACTTCACCAGCAGGGAAGATGAATTCCTTGAAGTAAAGAGAACTTTTAATGCCAGTTGTGAGGTTAATTTTGTGGATGTTAAACATATTATTTGGGTGCGTGTATAAAGAGATAAAGGATACCTACAAATAGGCTGACAGTCATCGCGATCTGCAAAGGACTATCAGCGTCTTTGTTGTTACGGAGAAATCCAGCAATGCTGCACAGGCCACAGATGGACCAGATGATGGTAATTAGCATCAACCAATTGTTGTGAAGTATGATGTCCATATTATCTTCCTTTGATGAAAGCAATGAGCAAAACCACCGCAAGAGCTGCTGCTCCAATGATAAAGAGCCAGTAGAAGAATGTAGGATACGTATCAATCAGCTGCTGGAAGCAGTACTGTTGATACGACATAACAACGACGGGTTGATTGTTCATATTAGTTCTCTTGAACGACGAATGTACCACTGATGATTACAGCCTTGTCATTGTTGTCAATGAAGAAGCAGCTTCCACCACGATCTTCCACCTTGGACTTAGCTTTCCAAGTTTGGATAGCTGTACCGTTTGCGTTGTAGAGGGTGATGGTGCGATTCAAGCCGAGCCAGTCAGACTTCTCGTGCTTGAGTGCGTTGTTAATTTTACCACAACCGGTCAGAACAACCAGGAGAGGAGCGATGATGAGTAGTTTTTTCATTTTGTTAGTTGATAGATAGATATTCCGAACTTGGTTTTGTCAGCGAACACTTTTGTAAATTCTCCAGTCTTCTCGAAAGCTTCGAGAGCGTTAGAGACACCGCTACAGAAAACAGAATCATGGAAAATCATGTAACCATCTTTCGCAACGAGTGATTTGTAATTCTGGATGTCTCTCTTCACACCCTCTTCAGAGTGGTCTGCATCAATATAAACTAAGTCGAAGAGCTGGTTATGAGACAATGCCCACGCTTGAGCTTCTTTTGACTGAGAGTCACCGATGTACTCTTCCACGTTCTTACCTTTGAGGTTATCCTTCCGATAGACGTGAGCAGAGTGTTGATTGTTGTCGATGATTTTGATCGTATCAATACCGAGAAAGTCAGAGAACACTCTTGCATTTCCACCAGCAGCAGCACCAACCTCCAAGAGGTTCTTAAAGCTTTTATTAGAAGCCATTAAGAAAGCTACCACATTAGAAATCTCATCCAGGTTCTGCTGCAGACGAATACCACCTACAAACTTACCACCAAACATTTCCAAGTTATCAGAACCCAGATCTGCGATTTTGTCTTTAATTTCTTGAATGTCCATACAAAGAGTGTAGATGATTTAGTTAATATGTGCAAGAGTTAAATTGAATATTCTGGTACAAATTCTTTGTTAAAGCAGTTCACTAGATGCTCCTCGTTAATGAAACCATATCCATTGCGATCGAACTTGAATGTGCAGTCTTTATTCTCTGGTGTACCAGCACCACAATAGAAGTACTTGTTGACAGAGTGTAGATACATACACCTACCAATCTTTAACTCTTCATTACACAATGGACATTTAGGATTCATAAGTCTCACGCATTTGTACCCAGAACCGTAGGTTAGTAGCTACCGGTAGTCTTGCACTATCAGCTACTGCTGTAGCAATATGAATACCGAGATGTGCATATGCATTATCATTCCATGAAGTTATTAGGTCATCGAGGTGTGCACCTGGACTTATAAACACCCTGCGAGTGACATAGTCACGTTGCTTAAAAGGTTTACTAACTATTACATCTTCAGCTTCCATATTAATGCTTAAAGCAATTGTCAATATCGATGCGAGCGAAGTTTGGAGTACCCAAACCAGTAAGACCATTGTAAAGGAACGTAACTGTCTTCCCTATCCAACCACCCACCTCAAAGAGAACCTTACGGTCCTCATAGCAACCTTTAAACGTTGCATCAAACTCTATACCCTCCCACAGCAATGTAGCTGTGACTGCAGAACCGTCCATCGTCTTGCCTTGATGGATAGCGAGGATCTTAGCTTCTGCGTCATCTTCGGGTTTAACCTTGAGTAGATCATATGAGCGACCGTGCTTGTAAGGAGCAGTGATAGACCGATACATAGCACCCTCGTACCCATCATCTACATAGGATTGATACACTTTGTATGTCTCATCAACACTCTTCACCATCTCGTAGTCGACAACAACAATGTATTTGATATCCTGTAGAAAAGTCTTCAGAGCTTCACGACGCTGCAGGTTTCCGGTCTGCTCAGTAACGCCATTGAAACCGTAACCATCATAAACATAGAGCCGAACAAACTCTTCGCTCTCCTTTAAAACAGCTGGTGTGATCTTCTTCTCCTTCTTTTTGAGAATGCTCATCAACTTGTTGAGCTTATAACGGAACTCGTGATTGTAACCTTCACCATCAATAACGAGATCAGGATATCTCTTAAAAAGAGGCTCCAAGGCTTTGATGATGTGTGGAATGGTAAGCCAGGTCTCACCCTTGCGAGTGAATGCACCATCCTTAGTAACAATGACACGACCACCGTTGTACTTGCGATCCAACATCGCCGGGAAAGTGATTGTATCAAGACGATCTTTGAGATGATAAGCGAGCATAGGCTCAACGTACTGAAAGTTGTCAACATCATTGATAGAAAGGAAGTAACCAGTCTTGAGCTGTTTCTTGTATTTCGACTTGACCTCAGCTTCAGCTTGCTCTTCAGCAGTAGTAGCATTTGCCTTGCCGATGTTCTTCGGCTTAGCAATGACCCAATCTGATTCAACTAGATTAGGGCTACCCTTCACTCCAGCGACAGTACGAAACTTATCACCATCACGCTGCTGATACCAGATGCGAATATTACCTGTTGAATCCTTACAATAGAGGGTGTCGTATGTTTTCATTATTAAAATTATAGCTTATTTTTCGAAATTAGTCAAGAGTTTTTTCAAGTTGTTCACTGAGTAGATGTTGAACAAGTAGATGTTGAACAGTCTGGCTTACTTCCCATGCAACTGGAGATTCGATGCCAATACGTACCAGCATCATACCATCATCTACTACTGAGAAGGCATTGTACATATCATCATACATAGACATAGCCAACCTTTTCACTTCGTCCATCTCAGCTGGTCTAGGTATTATATATGTTGTCATCTTTTCCATAGGTTACATAAGACAGCTCTCAGTACAGATTGAACAGGTACTCTTGTATTACTGTACGTGGTTACGAATACTTGTTTATTGACCTCTTGGAAGATACCAATGTCAAAGTGGTTGAAGGTGTCTTCACTACACTGATGTTCTATTGACAGCATAACATCTGTACCAAGAAAGATATTTGTATCATCCATAATTAAAAAACCGGGCCCAGCCATATCATGTACTAGACCCGGTTGAGTTGGCTACAAACTAAACTTACGTGAGAATGTCAGCGTTTTCAAACAGGTTCTGATTGCGCCATTTGAGCGCTTCAGCGACAGTTTTGATTTCCGGTGCCACACCCTCAAGGTGGAAGCAGCCGATCGATGGATTCGTCATCTTGAGATAACGAGCGTCTTTCAGCTCCTCACTCAGTTCGATGCTGTACAGCTCGTATGTATCCCGTTTGTCGAGCAGCTTGTGTGGAAGCGCACTGATCACGCGATCCATACCCACCTTGCGAATCAGCTCGCGACGAACTTCAACGTTGGTTTCCTTCAAGACCGTATTGGTGTCTAGCTTCTCAGCGGGAGTCAACACATACTCTTTCTTCAGCATCACACCGTTGAGTGCGAAGATTTCGTTATCGCCACTGTAAGACAGCGCCGGGCCATCTTCGCAGTTGAGACCGCTAGCGTTCTTCTTGACAATCGACATCGGTTGGCACACGATGCATTCCTGGTCGAGAGGAAACACCATGCCATACTTCTGGCAGTTGCGAAGAGCATCGTATTCCGCGCGGTTTTTGTAAACCACGTCGAGTTCATTCGCGCAATATTCGTAGAACGCGAACCACGACGCCCAGAACTGGCAGTCGAAGTACGGATACACGAACTTCAGTTGATCGTCTTTCTTGCGACCAAGAACTTCATTGACGCGATCCCAACACGCCTTCGGAGACTGAAAGAGTGAAACCGGTGCCGGTTTATCCTTCTTCAGGACGAGGCGCTGAAACACTTCGAAGTCAGCTTCCGCATCTTCGAGTTTCAATTGCTTTGTGGTGAGCCCCTTCGCAGTCCATTCCGCAACGTATTGCGGAAACTTCGCTTGCTGCTCTTCCGTTAGTTTAGTGATCATAGTCTGAGTGTTATTTGTTGTTTGTGTTGGCGATTTAGTCAACAACCTGACGGGTCATCTTGCTGAACCAATCGTATTCTTGAACACGACCAATCTCGTACAAGCCCTTGTCGAGCTTGATGTGACCGTGCTCTTGGTGAGTCAGAGTAGCCGGCCCCTCGAGCTTCAAGAGCATCTTCTCACCAATCTGGATGAGTTCGGAGTCGGTCTCTTCGATGCCGTGATAGTGACCAGTCACTTCACCTTCAGCGAGCACGAGCTTGCCTTTGGAAATGACCTTCTGTTCACCAGCAGGCATCTTCGTGATGCGACGGAGAAGCACGTCGCCCTGTTGTACTGTTTTAAGTTTCTTCATAATTTAATTTGTTTATTTTTGTTTGTTAATTCCAACTGTTCCTAAAAGTATAACTTCTTTTCCGGTATAGGCAATAATTATTTAAGACTATCTGTAGGTACCAGAAGACCTTCTTGGATGCCTTTGCAGTTGTATGCATACTCACCGATATCAGTTAAGGGAGCAACTAACATAGTTGTAGAGCTCGCTGCTGAATGAGATACCTTATCCGTATAATTTACATAACGACGAGCTTCGATATAGTTCGTGGTACACCCCATCAAAGATAAAATCCAGTTAGTAGTTGCTACAGCAGCAGCAGCAGTATTTACTTGAATTGGTGCAAAGTAAATCTCGTTAGTTACATAGACTGTATTGGTAGTAGGGTTGTGAAGCAAGGTTTGATATTTGCTCTGTATAGAACCAGCGTATAGAACCACACCAATTGCAACTGCGATTAACAGGCCCACTGCGATATTGTTTTTAGTTTGTTCAGTTAACATAAAATTAGATGCACCTGCCAATAATGAAACCAGCTACGAGGATGATTATAACCTGCCAGCTAAGAAAGCTGACGAGATAAGCTGCACCTATGATAGCAAATGAAATCAGAATAAGATGTTTCATATTTTAGCGAGTTGAGGTGATTGCTTCGTTTGAATAATAAATTGTTTCAGTAGGTGTGACAACTGTGCAACTCCGTTGAGCGCATTGCTTAATCAAATGTTTAGCTAGCTCCTTTGCTTTAGCATCAATCGTATCTGTTTCGCTAGGAAACCGAGGATAGTTAATCAAACCAACACAAACACCTGACTCCATTCCACCAGTAAAAACAAATAACGTTTTTGTGATGCTCACACAAAAACCAGATAGACAGTAGAAGCTACAAGCATTGACAACTGCATCGTAGTTACCAGCAATGTATATTTTAACTTCGTATGTCTTTACCATGCCACAATAATAATAGAAGAATAAAAAAAAGCAAGAAAAACCCTGCGGAGTCTTATAGCTCCGCAGGGTTGCTAACTACACCAAGCTCTTATTGCATTGCGTGAGCTGGCGTGGCTGTTGACAGTGTGCATGTAGGTGAAGTACCTACGTTCACTGTGTCGTTGTACGTCCCGCCACCAGGGCAGCCAGGGACTTTATTATTAGCATTCAGTTTGATATAAACTGAAAGGCTAGCAGATACTGAAGCAGTAGTGCCAGCAGCCTTGTTGTTCTCTATCGCATACTCCTGCGCTGCATTGTCAATCTGCTGAAGATTGTTAATGCATGCATTAGCTTGCGTCGTTGCACGAGCTCTCACGAAGTTGGGAATAGCAATAGCAGCAAGCAATCCTATAATTGCGACAACTATCATTATTTCAACAAGCGTGAAGGCGCTTTGTCTTTTGGTCGTTTTCATGTTACTCTCCTTTGAACATGGCGTGGAACAATGCAGCAAGCGGGTTATATGTAGTATGTATTTGTTCCAGTTTATTGCTCGCTGCTACCATATAAATAATTTAAGCTACTATTTTAAAAAGGTCAACTAAATAGTTTTACTTCTACCTCATCACTCTGGTTGATTCGTGTAAAGCTTTAATAAATATAAGATAGGAACCTAAAGAAGATGTCTGACAAAAACAACATTGTGGGTGCATTTCGTCACAAAAATACACTCATTACACCTACAGTAGTGAATCGAGGTAATAGCGTCATCTTTTACACATCAAAAAAGAGAATGACTCTCTCTGATGGTGCCTCACCCCTGTATGAATATACTGTACGCGGTAAAAGCCTTATTATTGAGTCCCATACAGTAAAACCAGGTGTTGAGGTTGGTGTATTAACAATCGAGAATGCTAATTATGAGTTTCTTCTCCAGCCTGCCGGGAATCGGGAGTCGGCTATTATAATTAACCCAAATCAAAAGAAAGTAGTCATTGATAATAGCAGCGTTGCATCCTATTTCACTAAAGATACCGACCACCCGAAATCAATAGAACAAAACAACGGACCTCTCAAGTTCAATAATTACGAGACAAAGCATCTAGTATATGAAGCACTCACACCACTCTCTGCTCTTATAGCAGAGAGTGTGAGCAATCAAAATGAGTCAATATCATTAGCTCTCACAAATCTTAACAATTTCGTCAAAGAACAGCGAGTTGCCTTGGAAGGTGTAATCCAGAAGGATTTTGTCAAGATAAAAGAGTCTCAGCAGACATCATTTACTAAAGGATGGGAGAAGGTTCTCGAAATAACTGACAAGAAGACGTCCGAATGGTTTAAGGTTTATGGTGAGAAGACAAACAAGAAGGTCTCGTCCGAATTACAATCGTTCGCAAGGAATTTAATAAACGAAGCTGTTGAGAAGCAAGGTGAGGAACTGTTAAAGGAATCTCATACTCACCTAGCATCACTTAGTGCTTTAACATTCAAATGGTTTAAGGAGCAGGTTAATAACATTGAGAAGATGTCTGATCAACTGCTAGTCGAAAAGAATGAGCAGACTGAAACAGAATTGGACAAGCGAATAGAGAAGTTGACAGAACAGGTTACCCACAAGCTGCAACATCTTACAGATAAAGTAACGTCCGAATCCACAAAGATTGAACAGTCCTTGACATCTAAAGTAGACAAAAAGACAAATGCTATTGACACGTTGTCTAAGTCGCTAGAGAAGATCATTAAGGAGACACCTGGTAATGTTACAGAGCTATTTGAGAGTGCATCTAGGAAGTGGACGAAGGCGCTCGAAGATAAGGTAACTGAGCTCGAAACATTCAAAGAGAGCATTTACAGTGGTAATAAAGATGTAGTAGATAAGTTCAATAAGCTTTCACATAAGGTTACTGAAACAGAGACAGAGCTAGAGAAGCAGAAGAAGACTGTTAACAGGGAAGTAAAGACATATATCGACAAGCAGACTGCTGAGATGAAAATCTTGATTGGTAAGTCTCTGGAGTCTGGTGGTGGCTCTGCTACTAACCCATTCATTAACGGTGGCACGATGAATGGTGACCTAACTGTTAAGGGTAACTTAAACGTTGAAGGTATATATCTATCTGCTGGTATTAGTTTATTCACGCTACTATCTGGTGCGGGCGGTGGAACTGGTAGAGATGATGTTAACACAGTTGTTATATCTAGCTCAGCTAACTGGAATAGTGTATTCTCAACGGTTAAAGCTAATAGCGCTGAATGGGAAGCTGATTTTACAGTTGTAAACACTAACTCAGCTAATTGGGATACTGCATACGGTTACTCTACAGTGTACAGTTCTAACAGTGCGTCTTACGGTTCAACATATTCTACCGTTAACACTAATAGCGCTAGCTGGGATATATCTTCTGCATACGCAACGGTATACAGCTCTAACAGTGCTAAGTACGAATCTAATTATAGTACGACTACCACTAACTCAGCTAACTGGGGTAGTGTATACACCACAGTAAATAATACTAGCGCTAATTGGAATATTGGTTATGATTTTGGTACAACGTTCAGTGTTATTAGTGCTTCATATGATTCGTCTTATTCAACTGTTAATGCTAACTCCGCTAACTGGGATATCAGTTTTAAATACAGCACAGTTTATAGTGCCAATAGCGCTACATACGCCACAATCGCTTATACAGCAAATTATCTGCCTCTCAGTGGTGGTAGCGTAGTAGGTGATGTTACAATTTTCGGTAATCTAACAGCATACGGCACAATTACCTTCTTAGACACACAGGTAATTGTTGCCAGTGCAATGCATATTACCAATACAGGTACTGGCCCTGCATTAGTAGTAAATCAAACAGGCCCTCAACCTATTGCAGATTTCCAAGATGACGGTTTTACTGTTGTTCGTATCGCTGATGATGGCTTTGTTGGTATTGGGACAATTACACCGAATGTTGAATTGACGGTTAAGGGTGCTATCAGCGCTACTGGAGACGTTACATTTAATAGCAGCCTAAACTTAATGCCGGTCGTTTCGGGGGCTGCTGTTGTCTTAGGTGCTAAATCATTCTACGTATATTCTGGTGCAGGTGATATTACTTGGACGCTACCTGATTTAGCATCATCACCTAATAGAATGTATTTTATCAAGAATCGTAGTGCGGCTGGTAACATTTCCCTAAATGCTAGTGGAGCTGATAATTTATACTACACCTCTGTAACGCCTTCTTACAACGTAGGGCCTGGTGAAGCTTATATCATCGCAAACGATGGCACATACTGGGAGATCATGTAAATATTCATATGAAGAACATTGTAGTTAAATTCATCTTAGCAGCAGTCTTGGTGTTGTTAGGCATCGCAGACAGTCAAGCAGCTTTGCAGACAACGTTTCCTGCGAGCGCTATTACTAATGCTCCCTGGACAACAACACAAACTGTATCCCAGATTATTAGCACATCATCTATCTCTGTACAGCAGATTACTAATTTTAATCAAGTCATATCAACCTCATCAGTTCCGGCCAATACTATTACTAATCCAATTTGGGTTAATACTAATGGTGGATTTGCATGGGGTCTTACTATTTTTGGTGGTGTATTCAACGGCAATGGCGGAGGGCTAACCAATCTTAATATTAGCGGCATTTCTAATTTTCCAACAGCATGGAGTTATACGGCTATAACTAATCCACCATGGTGTACAACCGGAGCAGTTAGTAGCATAATTTCAACATCAGCTATTCCAGCTGCTAATATAACTAACCCTACTTGGTTGACTACTCAGCAAGTTGGTGGTATTATAGCCACGTCAGCAATACCTGCAGCCAATATAACTAACCCCCCTTGGACTACTACAGGAGCAGTTGGTGGAATTCTATTAACATCTCAGTTGCCTAATACGGTCATCACTAACCCGCCTTGGACAACAACTGGAGCAGTGCAATCAGCCATCTCATCGTTCGCTTCTACAGGTACAGTAGCTTATGCTAACACATCATCAGTCGCAATGAACCTTTCAGCTGATCTAACTAACTGGGTTTTATCATCTGGTGTAGGTGTAGATTTCTATCAAACTTCTACTACTAATAACATATCAGCTTCAATCTCCAATTGCTTTATGTTCTCTGTAAGCCCAGTAATAAACATGATGACAAATTCAGTTGTACCTACTGCAGGTTCTTATGGGCAGACTTGGCTAACTCCAATAACTGTTTCTCGTCTTGAAGTAGGTTACATATACATTAATTCCATGTTCTCGATAACAGGTAACGGTGGACCATCCACCACTGCTCAATATGAATTGTGGACTTGGAACACAAATGGTACATTTACACAATTCCCTGGTGGTTACTGTTCTGGTATGATGGTTAGTTCCGCTACGCCCGCCAATACAGGGCCAATGTCTATATCTATACAAAATGCAACCAACTTAGCAAGCGGAACTTATCTCGCACTACGATTAAAATTTGTTACAACTAGCGGAAATAATCTAAATTTCTCTACCTATTCTGGAGATGGATATATCTCTGTTATTGCTGTAAATGCTGGTAACTCATTACAGTCAATAGCAACAAATAACCCATTTAATGGTGCATTCTTAGGGTCAGACGGTATCAACTCTTTCTGGTCGATTAATGCTTATTGGTTAACTAATCTAAACGCTACAAACTTGACAGGTATAATTCCTCTAACGAAAATACCATCACTACCGAGTTCAATCATTACTAACCCCCCTTGGTTGACTACTCAGCAAGTTGGAGGTATTATAGCTACATCACAGATACCAGCAGTTAATATTACTAACCCCCCTTGGACTACTACAGGAGCAGTTGGTGGAATTCTATTAACATCTCAGTTGCCTAATACGGTCATCACTAACCCGCCTTGGACTACTACAGGAGCGGTTGGTGGAATTCTGCTTACATCTCAGTTACCTAATACGGTAATTACTAATCCACCTTGGACAACTACACAAGCAGTAGGTGGCATTGTTGCTACATCCGCGATACCAGCTGCTAATATAACAGGCACTTTGCCTTATATCAGCAACAATAATGGTGCTGGTACAAACACTACGCTCGTCACTGTTACTATAACTAATGGTAACTGGACAGGCCTGTTCTCATTAACGAATGTGACATTTACATTTTCAGGTAACATTAGGTATGCTGTTACAAACGTATCAGCAAACTATACAGTATCAACGAACGACAACACTGTTAACTGCCTATCTAATTCCTTTAACGTAACCTTACCAACTGCTGTCGGAATTGAAGGTCTGGAGTATGATGTTAAGAATTCAGGTAACGGTGTTATCACTTTACTAACTACAGCTGGCCAAACGATAGACGGTAACGCTAGTGGAACAATTAAGTTAGGTACTATGGATAACTATACATTACGTGTAGCCAATACAAACTGGATGATAAGATAATAAATTTATGAAGAAAATATTAGCAACAATAACATTAATAGTATTTGCCTGTTTTATGGCAGGTGCAACAATCATTAATAATCCAACAGTTGATTTCAACCCAGGTAACGAATCTGCCTTCGGTGTGCTTGAGACAGGTGAGTTGACACCAGTCTTGCAAATGGACTTTATCTACGGTATTAACATCCAAGTAGGTAAGACAAACATAAGCGGTTTAACCGGCGGTGGTAACGTAGATACTTCTGCGAACCGTCTTCGTGTTCAATCTGGAACTAATACGGCAGGATTCGGCACTTTTCAATCTGTGCGTGGTGCTAAATACCGCGCAGGACAAGGCGTCACAGCCCGTTGGACATCAGTATTCGCTCAGCCTGTAACCAATAACTTACAGGAGATGGGTGCTGGTAATGAATCTGATGGTTATATGTTTGGATATTTTACTAATGGACAATTTGGTATCATTTACCGTGGATGGGGAACAAATTCATTCATTCCGCAAACGAGCTGGAATGGTGATAAATCTGACGGTACCGGTAAAAGTGGATTTGCGTTAATACCCACGAATGGTAATGTGTACATGGTGAAATACCCTTTCCTGGGTTATGGTAATATTGAATTTTTTATTGAAGATGGATCGGCTGGATTCGTATTGGTGCATACAATTCTATATGCAAATACATCAACCAATACATCTATCAGCAACCCGAATCTGTCATTCTGGGCTCGTAGTATTAACTATGGTTCTCAAAGCAATGTTGTTATGTACTCTGGTTCGGTGGGTTTCTTCTTATCAGGTCCTCGTTCATTCTTAAGCAATCCTAAATGGGCTGCAAACTCAGGTTATCTAACTGCTGCGACTGCATATGAAACTAATCTAATAACACTGCAAAATTGTACAAACTATAACGGTATACCAAACCGTTCATTAATCAGATTAAACTCAATGACGATTAGTACTACAGTGACTGCATCTGGAGCTGCTACATATTTTGTTCGATATAACCCAAACTACACTATAGCGCCTACATTCGTAGCTATCAATGGTACAACTAACCTAAATGGTTTGGTTATAACAAACGGTAACTCTATAACAGGTATATCAACAAACAATACTGGTATATCGGGAGGTCAATTAATATTCACTAGTTGTGTTTCTGGTCCTAACAACGGATCTCAGAATCAACTTATTGACCTATCGCCATATGACCTCTATATCGCACCAGGTGATAAGATTACAGTAAGTGTGCAAGCTGTGGCTGGTACTACAATAAGCATCATCAGCTTAACTTGGACAGAAGATATCTAAACTTTATGAAGTATATTACGTCTCTATTAACAGTTGGTATATTGTTATTAACCTTTTCAGTAATGGGTCAATCTACAATGACTGTGTCTAGCTTTTCTGGAACCATACAGCAAGGTGTAGTAGTGACTATTGCGCAGCAGGCTAACTCATTAACTGCCGGGAGTACTAGTACTAATCCGACTTTTGTTGGTACTACAATCTTGAATAGCAATTTGGTAATAAATGCCGACACCACTACCAGCCCCATCACAATTACAAACAGCAAATTCGTAACAGTCATAACGAACAGTCTTATAGGAACAACTTTGTACGTAAGTTATGGAGCTAATAAGCCATTAATATCCTGGAACACTAATGGCAATATTATAATAACACCTGCGACTGGAAGTTCTGTCAGCCTTAATGGTAATACTTCAATAGGTACTACTACGACAACTAATACAGTTCGTGGAACAACTATGTTTACCGGTGAAGGTACTACTACAATTGGTGGATCGGTGACAATTTCAAATGGATATGTAGATACTCCGGTTTACGTAAGCTATACAGGTGTCACAAATGGCATATTAGATTTATCATTGGGATCAACGTTTATGATCACAAATTTAACCAATCACATCTATATATCATTAACCAATACTACTGGTTTAATTGGTACGCATAGGAACATAACTCTATTGACTCAACAGAATGGTGTGGGTGGTTGGTTTATTACTTGGAATACTAACGTGGCTGTAGCTTGCTCTAAGTTTAGTTATGGAGTAATCCCAGTTAACACGACAAATAGTAATGCCCGTACTGTATACTCAGGTACTACATCGCCAAGTAGTACAAACGTTTTCTGGATAATGACAGACAATTTCCAACCTTAAAATATGAGATACATATATGCTATACTTGCTGCACTACTCATATTCATTCCTAGAGTAGGAGCGGTATCTAAGACTGCAGTTTCTACTGGTAACTGGAATGCCGCTATTTGGAGTCCCACTGGAGTTCCAGTCTCTACAGATTCCGTTATTATCTCTAACGTTACAGTCACCATTACTAATAACATAACGATTACAAATCTCTGGTTGACGAATGCAGTATCAGTTTTAGTAGTTACAAACCCAAATGGCCCAGCTTCCTTAACGGTGAAAGGTAACCTCACGAATGAGTCTGGATCAACACTGTCACTCGCCGCGAATTGTACTTGTACGAACCTTGTCATCAATGGTGTTGCTAATAGCACAGGTGGACTGATTCTTTTATACAACAGCATATCGCTTACTGCTCAATCAATTACTACGACTGGATTTGGTTCTGGTTCTGGTTCGATTAATAGTGTGACTGGAAATAACGTTTGTACCAATCATGGCCAATTTGTTTCTGGCGCTGGTGGGTTTCAGTTGGGATGTGATTCAGGCTCATTTACTCATTCAGGAGGAACTGGCTCAATAGGATTTAACAAATATGGGGCGGGAACGAATATTCTATATGGGGCGGATGGTACAACTGGCGCACATACTATAAATGCAGGTGTGTGGCAGCTAAGTCCAGGAGCTTCAATGCAAGCAGTATCTTGGACTATAAAAGGAGTTTTGGACTTGAATAATAACAACTTAGCAGTTGGCGCAGTGGCAAATAAAACAATCACACTAGGTAACTCTACAGTTTGTGATATCAAAACAGGAACTGGCACAATGAGTATTTTTTATCCTGATACTATAATTTCAACCTCAGGTGCGGTAACTAGCACCATTAGTGGAAACTTAGATATTAATAAGTTTACGAATAATAATGGCGGTCTTCGATTTAATACAGTTAACTCTGCCGCATACATAAAACTTCAAGCGGTAGTTTCGGGTGGAGGGTTTGTTAAGACTAATGTAGGTACTCTAGAACTTTCTGGTGCAAACATATATACAAATCAATTAGAGATAGCGCAAGGGGTATTAGTGTTAACTGTCGCTCCTAATAGTAACAACGTTGCTGGTCCATTTGGTAGTAACGCACTCCCGGTGCTTCTTGGAAGCTCAAGTACAATAGCTAATGCCACTTTGACCTTTGGATTTGATGGATCATCAGATAAAGACTTCTATGTAGGTGTTTCAGGTGAGAGCGGTCCTGCAAATGCTATTAATACGAGTGGTGGTAACATAGAATTATCAGGATTTATCACTGCTCCTGGTGGAGCTACATCTAAGATGATAGAAAAACGTGGAGGATTAACTCTTACACTTTCCGGAATAACTGATAATCTTTGGGTTAAGTGGTATTTAATAGGTGGAACGTTAGTTCTCAATAAATCAAATCCGGCTACTCGAGCAGGTGCTGAGTTATGGCTTGATGGTACTTTTAGTACTACAGCTAGACTAGGTCCTGATAGTGGTGGTGATCAAATAGGTACTGGAGGACTAGGAGGAAACCTTAACTTTACTAATCAGAATCCTGGATCTTTCTCAGTGTTTGATATGAATGGTCAGAATGAAGCTATTGATATTATAAGCGCACCGGTCTCTACTAATTTTATCATCTGTAACAATAGCAACAATACCATCTCTACTCTTACTGTAGGTACATCAACTCCTGGCGGTAGTTCATCTTACGGCGGACTATTCTTAGATAATACAAATGGAAGTGGAGGGGGTTTGGCTTTAAGGAAATATGGTACCGGTATATTCACCTTCTGTTATTCTAATCTATCAGCGTTTACAGGAGGAGTCTTAGTTAGTAATGGTATCTTATCTGCTACCAACGGGTTCAGGTTTGGTGAAAGCAATAATATCACAGTGGTTCAAGGCGCATATCTATCCCTATTTTCATCATCTAGCGTGCTCGGTACAAACGCTTGGTTATTTTTAGGTACAAATGCGGGTTCGTTTGTAACTAATAGTTTTAATGGAACTAACTTTATTGGTGCATTGTTCACCAATGGTGTTCGCCTAGCAAACGGCACCTACGGTGTATCCAACTCTCCTGCAGCTAATAAGATTAACGTCTTCGCAGCAACTAATGTAAATGGTAACGGTATATTGAGTGTGGGTAACGTTCCTAATGGTATAGCACCGGTTATCACAAACGTTACAGCTAGCTACTTCGAAAATCGCAGTCACTATCCTTGGGCCATACTAACTGGAGTAATCAGCAATTCACAAGGTATCTATCCAGCACAAGGAGAAACAGTAACAGCCAAGATAGATGGATTCCCAGCTTATAACGGAACAGTAACTAACAATACAGGCAGATTCGTAGTAACTAATAGAATTGAGTCTATACCTGGAGGTATATTTCCTATACTATACTCTTATACAGGAGGAACAAACCTCTTAGCTGCACCTACAAATAGCAGCACAATATTAACCAATGTAGGTTCATTCATGACTTTTTAAAACTATGGCAAACCTTAACCTTAGAGAACCAAACAATATAACTAGCAATTGGTATGTTGATACAACATGCACACATTGCCATAAATGCACTAGAACTTGCTCTGCTGTGTTCTACGGCAACGAAAATGCTACATGGGTATTTGCCGGCCCGCATACTCCTGAGGATTTGGCTCTGTGTGAGAAAGCTATGGCCGAATGTCCAGTCGGTGCAATAGGTAATGATTGGGTAGAGCCTTGATTCGTATTAAGCAGGTACTACAATACTACTATGAAAGCAATTGTAGCAATGGATTTAAACCGAACCATTGGTAATAACGGTAAACTCCCCTGGCCAAAAATTAAAGAAGATTTCGCGTTCTTCAAGAAGATGACTATAGGTGACAATCTTATCATGGGTCGCAAGACTTTTGACTCTGTAGGTGAGTTACCTGGACGCTTCACTTGGATCTTAACTAATGATCAATCTAAGATGGCTAAGAAGTGCCTTAATATGGCTGGTGAGAGTTATGCCTACAATAATAACAGCGCTTATGTTGAGCGAGCTGATATTGATAAATTTATAGCGACTGAAGGAAAAGATCCTCGATACACTAGCGATTTATGGGTTTGTGGTGGTGCCCAAATCTACAAAGATCTGATTCCCCTCTGCACAGATGTTTATGTTACTCTAGTATTGAACGAATACGAAGGTGATACATTTCTACCGGAGTTTGAACATCTCTTCATTGAGCAAACTATTATTAAAGAACATAAAGACTTCTGGATCATTAGATACCACACACCTACTGCGATACCGGGAACACAATTGGTATAGGTTTACCTTCGGAGTCAGTTAACACTGTAGCGTCTCCGTTACTGTTGATAGCATTCGGCATTGTTTGGCAACCTTGCATTAACACTAAAAGTAGTGGTATAGTAATAAACAGAATCTTCATATAGCCTCGACAGTATTTATTACTGGAGGTAGCTCTGGCAATGTAGTCCACCACTTAACCTGGATATCCGCTGCATTCTGATTGTCAAATATCCAATAGAAAACATTAGAGTCTGAGTTATCAGGCATCTGTCGAGCAATGGTAATTGTTTCACCATCGCTAATAAGAACACGCTCATGCTTCGGAGGAGGTGAGGCATGAGTATACCTATTCCAGTTAACGTTCATATCAATATTTAATATGTTTTCTTTCATAATCAAAGGATATAACCGATTTGGACGAAGTGCAAGTCTATTAATACGTCCGAATTTACTAGTTGATTTATGTTTCATACCTCTAAATAGTAGTATGAAGAAGATTACTGCTTACGCCGCTATCGCGCTTGTCGCAACGATGTTTATTATTGGTTGTTCTACCACCAAGGATCTTGCACCAAACGGTGCATATAATCAAGATGCATACCTGTATAACATTGATCAAACCGTTGTTGTATCATATAACGTGATTGATCAATTTCTCATATTTGAAATGAAGAATAACGACTGGATTAAAACCAATTCACCTGAGGTCTTTAAGATTGCTAACGACATCAGAGATAAGACACCGAACGTCCTGAAGAATATCTCAACAGCTCGTAACTTGTATATCAAGTATCTAGGTAACACCAATGAACTAGCAGCCAATAAAGAATTGGCAAAAGCACAGCTGTCATCAGCTGTCGGTGATCTTAGCAACACTGCATTGATCGCTCAAAGCGCTATTGGCGCAGTCAGTATAGGTGCACAAGCTCCGGTTGCTACGAATGTTGTCAACATCCTACCCCAATAATTTATGTCAAATCAAACTACTGAAACAATTGCGACAAATGCATCTGCAATCTTGAATGCTGTTAACGGTGTTCTACCTATCGTCGAAGCTCTTGTACCTGCAGCTCAAGGTAACGCTCAGGTTATTAAACTCGCTACCGATGCTGCAGCTGCGTTGATACCTCTTATTAGATGTATACCGACCGGTGGTGAAGTAACTGTGCAAGAGCAAGCTGCTCAATTCGCTCGAGTTTACGCTATCCTTGCTGGTACACCACTAACTGGACCGCAGTGGCAGAAACAGGTCTAACATTACCAGTTAATCGTTGTAGTTTCACTATCCATGTCTACATGGACCTGGTAACCTAACCTCAAGAGCTCCCTCTTGACTGTAGCTTTAATGCGGTAAGCTAGTCTACATTCGCGTAAATTAGTATTAATACTGCGAAGGATATTCTCTTCTACGTTCTCAAGCTGACCTTCGAGGCTACCCTCAACCATGTCAGCTGCTTCCTGTGCTGTAGGTAATTTTTTAAACATATACGATTTTGATTTTATTTTGTTCTGCGAATTCAATCTCGGCTTTAACACCGACAGATACATCCCAGCCTGGGAGCTGATAAACGAATAAACCATCACACAAGCTCAAAAAATGTAGATCGTGCTCTGACCAGAACTCCCATGTGTGAGGTAATTTAGGCTCAGCAGCGAGAGCAATTGGACGACCGTGTGATATCGGAGAGTATACGCGATACCCTTCTAACATCAGAGCAGCTGCCTTCTTGTTGATGAGGTTAAACCTGCTCTCCATCTCCTTAGGGTCTGGATGTGAGTATGGTGCTGCCAGATAGATGAATAGCTTTTTCATGTTATTTGCGTCTAGCTAGATTGTGAATAAAACCATCCATGTCCGTTCCTCTCCAGACATCATAACCAGTTGCACCTTTAGGAAGCGCTCTATTCTCTTTGCGAGCTTCTTCTACAAGCTGTTTAACTACACATGGCTTCAGCACTACGGACCAGTCATGTATTTGCTTGTATTGCATCTTCAGACCGTCTTGAAGAGTGAACGATTTATTGATTAAGTCTTCGACTAACATATGATTTAAGTTGGTTGGCCTACTCGGACTTGAACCGAGAACCAACGGATTATGAGTCCGCTGCTCTAACCATTGAGCTATAGGCCAGAGATTATTTTTTCTTTTTCTTTATTGGCATGTACTTCCGGTCTCTACCGTTAAGTGCAAGGGCGTAGTTCAGCGTATTGGCGACACTATCGCTCATCGTATATACAGCTTTAAACACCTTTTGATTAGTATCCGTGTTAATCAAATTGTACTTTCTTTCCATAACAATAATGTAGTATCAAAATGAAAATTAAGCAACTGAATTTTAGACTATTTTAAGAGGTTGAAGTATTCTCGCCAATCACATTTAATGAGCTTGCATTGTCTAGGGTCAGACAGATATAAGAAGTCTAAAATCTTTTCATCACTACCAATGTAGCCATTTGCAATGCAGGCTTCTACAATCATGTTAAATGTAGTAACCATTGAGTCTATCATTTCAATAGGTACAATGAATGCTGTACCTTGAATAAAGCGCATCTGCGACAAAGCATGATCTCTCGGTACTTGTATGCTAATATCTGAATGATGAGAGAAGAATGTAATTCGTTCTTTATCGATCTTAGCTTCGTTAGGCCATACCACACCCTTGTAGTTTTTTATATCTTCTCTCAAGCCACCAGCGTCAACCCAGAATAGGAACTGCTGACCTGGGAAAGCTGCAGCTTCTGCTGCAATCTCCAGAAAGCGTACCTTATTAAACATCACTACATTGTATAGGGGTTTAGACATCTCTGGTACATGGTGAAAGGACACTTGCTTCTTGAATGCTTCAGAAGACATCAGCTCTTCAAGTTCATCGTTAAACTGAACATAGGCATCTAGCTCTTTAAGAGGTGTAATTAGTAGATGCGTCTTACAACCTGTAGGGTCAACCTCTCTACGAGATCTTATGATCTCCTCTTTAAATTTCTCTTCAGTAAAGATGACCATATTGCAGTCGATAGCTAACGTATTCTTCATCCAGTGGAGATACGTGTTGTAAGACATAGTGTGATGTTGCCATTTATCCCTCTCAATATCATAGAGAGCTGTAACTAGAGTAGTGTGTTTATTCATATCCATTGCCAATTTACAATTTGATTTTTGTGAAGTATATTTACCTTAGACACATCAAAATGTCTAGAGGTGTTATCAGGGCTGTATAGAGAGTCTAATTTAAAGCCTACATGGTTAAGCATAGTGGGTACAAAACCTTCACCGTAACCAAAATAACCAGCATCATTGAAATCTAACAAAGCTTTAAACGCTTCATTTGAATATCGAGTGATAGCAAAGAATGAACCGAATATGTCTTTGACATCAGCAGGCATAGTATCTGTCGGGCCAGGATATCTACGAAACCAATCGGTACCTGAGTGAGTATTATTGTCAATCAACGGTACTAGAGGTTGTTCAGTGATACCAGCATTCTTGAATATGAAGTAGCTTAGGAAATCTGAATCATACTTTACATCTTTAAAAAATGCATCCCAGTCATTGCAGAGTATATCATCATCAAAGAACCAATAGTAGTCGAAATTTGGATTAGCTTTATAGAAGTTAAGCATCCTTAGATAAGCATAGAACCATATGATGTTACGATTACCATAAGCATTCCAGTAATGCTGCTTGCTTACCTCGTGTGGAAATTTCAGATTCTTTCGTACATCTGCTTCTGTGTAGATAAATGAGTTACCGTTGATAGGAGAAACTGGATTACTCTGACTATCGATAATAGCGTAGGTATTAGGTTTTTCAAGAAATGCCTTCCAGTGTGGGATATAGCTATTAATTGAATGGTTAGCAAAGCATGCACAATAACTGTTAATCATACGAAGTTCTTAGAATTTTATACCATGTAGGTATCCGGTTAAATTGATGTACAATAGCATAAGGTGACCTCTGTTTATTTACTATGCGACCATTGTATAGTTCAGGTACACAGTACTTCTCTTTTATGATGTTAAAGAATCCCCACACATTGAAGAATTGTGTTGGTCCAGCTACTGCACAATGCATAGCCCAGCTGTCATTTAAATTATAAATCTTCAGCTTATCTACCTGCTTCTTAGCTACCATGACAATGAGAGCTGCCTGGTCTTGTATATCATGCTTATTAGTGCTACCTTCACACATAGCGTACATCCGCTTAAGCAATGAACTTAGAGGTGCGCGATTACCAGCAATGACACCAGAGTTGATGACTTCTTGATCTGAACATACAGCTCTATCACCTGGAAATAGCTTGCTTATGTTATCGGCATTCCATGGTTCCTGGTTAACCGTAACACCTTCACCACTTACAAAAATATCATATGTACTGAAATCGAGCAAGAGCGGATTATCTTGAAATACGACATCAAAGACATCTGTGTACAGGATATGTTCATCTGTAATTGTGTCTAGATAATCTGCAGCTACCTTCAACCGTGTATGATTAATAGATTGCTCGTGTGGTAGATTAACAGATATAACTTTCAACGGTAGATCGGCTACAGACTGCAAATCTCGTTCAGTCGCGTTAATAGCAAGTAAAACTACTGCATCTGGGCTGAAACGCTTGAAGCTCCTACTCCAGAGGCTTATTTTCGCTTTGTTATTGAACAGTTGATTACAAACACCTAAAAGCATATTAAAGTTTACCTATAATTTGGTTACACCATCCCTTGCTCATACTATGAGGCCAAACAATCCAGCTAGCAGGTTTTTCAACTACATCAAACTCTCTCCAAATTTTAACCCATTGATCATCACCAGCGAGACAAGCCTTCACCTCTTCTAGATTAGCATCCTTACGATATAGATCGCGACCGTCAGCAGCCTTGAAAGCAACACACCAGAAATCATAATCAGTCTCAGTAAACTGTGGTCTATGAGCATCTATACAATGCTTGAAACGACGTGTGAGCGATGCTTCCCAATTTTCAACTGGTGGATTAGGAGCTATCTTATTCTCTAATGTATATTGCTGAACTGAGCGATTCTTGAAGCTGATACCAGCATACAGCTCGTAATCGCGAAGTGTACGCTTAGTACCGAATCCGTAGATACCAAAATCAATATCCTGTACTTCGTTATCCATACCGAAAAGCTTACGATTTCTTAAATGAGATTCCTTATTCTGTTCACCCCATTTAGGTGCATCATCCCAATGCTTTGTACGACCCTTTCTAGTATACTCGTGCCAGCATATAACCTTGTGCGGACAGAACAAATCATATCCATGTGTAAATGACCTCACAGCAAGGTTAATCTCTTCACCATGAAAGTAATAATGTGGGTCATAAATCACCTCTTTATTCCATTGACCTAGAGTGAAGATAAAATGAGCTGAGAGAAAACGAGCTGGTAACGGTGAATTATAACTCTGCCAATTCGGTATAGTAGCTGGAAGAAAGAATACAGCTCCTTCAGGAATGAATCTATCAAAATTCATCAACCACGGAACCTCTGTTCTACCAGCTGGATAAGTCTCCGGGTTAAATGATGGTATATAAGATGTCAGCAAAGGTTTCTCATGTCCTTTAGCTCTCAACTCCTCGAGCATGTTGATACAAGTTTCATCCCAGTTCGGTGTAAACCTGTGATGTGAATCCAAACATAACGAATACTTCTCATTTGTATACTGCTGTTGAATGAGATTACGTGCCCAGCAACAGCCACCTGTTTTGTCATGGGGTATATCAAGTATCTTTACATTCGGCAGATCTTTAATCTCGTCAATTTTCTCATCCGGTGAATGCTGCCATGCAATGCAGATTGTAATATTCTCTGGATTCTTAGCGTTTGAAAGTAGGTGCTGAATTGTCGACACCAACAGAGGGTCTCGGTAAGCAGCGATCTGCACAAAAATAGTATTTGGTTGCGCCATGATAATAATTACGTATAAATAATGTATATGCCACTTAAACCAGGTTCAAGTAAAAAAACGATTAGTTCTAATGTTGGTGAGTTGATGAGCTCTTACAAAAAGAAAGGTACGCTCGGTACTTCCCACCCAAAAAGCAAAGCAAAAGCTCGCAAACAGGCTATAGCTATTGCAATGAGCAAAGCCGGTAAAAATAAGAAGACTCATAATGAGTGCTTTAATAACGCTGTTAACAGAGTGCTGTCCGAGGCTTTCGAGTTTAAAATTGAAAGCTGAGTTGTAAATCCTTCTGACTCCATCGCCGGAATCAAAGCTCATAAACAAGACGATCTGCTTACAAACTCTCAGCAAAATTATGTTTATTGTTAGAGCACAAAAACGCTTATTTAAAAAAGCTGGTGACTGTTTTCGCGTGGTCACGGCAGCGGCTAGTTCGCGTAACTAGCGGACGGAATAGTGAATGTCCATATTAGGGTCGGCTCACCACGTGCTCAAGCCTTGTTAGGTTTTTAATTTAGCGCTATGCCTAACGAACGCGTCTCCGTCGAGATTTAAATTGGACTTGGTGGGGGTTTAGATTACCCACAACTCACCTGTTCAACGATCTTTTCAGTCACACCAGCAAGCTTAATTACTTCTTGCCTTTTTAGGTGATGGGATTGATTACCCACAGTTCTCGGCAGCTATCTAATATATTTTAGAATAGCCTGAACCCCTTCTCAGTACCAAGTTGGCCAACTCAATACCTCCAGGACTTTAACCATCAAACAGACTCTGTACTCGTATCTGCTCTTCGCAGCTCCGATGCGTTACCCCTTGCTTCAAAGGTTGTTCCGCCACAAAAGTCCAAATTGTCTGTTCATGAGCCGGTTGATGGGCTTGCACACATGCTGTCCGCTTGGTCACGGGTATGGCCAGCTCACAAACAAATTTTAAAAGAACAAAACTACAAAATTGCGGTAGGTTTTTAAACCGATGCACCTACAAAATCGGTCGGGTTAGACTTTCTATCACCCGCAGTTCCGAGTCATTATAGCATTCACATCCTCGCGCGCTGTTGAGTTTTTAGTTTAAGGTAACGCACTCAACGAACCTAAATCGATCAATGCGCAGTCGACAAATAGTGACTGTGCAAACCAACTACCTTGTTACCCATTTCCGGGAACGCGACAAAATAGCGAGTAAATTGCCGGTTGCTATTACCACGGATATGGACACCATCCTGAGTCGAGACCGCGACAACCGTACCGGTCAAGCCAACATACTTCTTGTAACGACCTTGCTCACTCTTGCGAGTATTGCGCGTAACCTTCACCGTTTGAGCGGGGGTAAATTTGCAATTGCGGTTCGTGCTTTGGTCCCACTCAGTGAGCACCGAGGCATAGATGTTGTTCTTGTCGAGTAATTTGATACGTTTCGTTAAGTTCATATTTTTATTATACTGTATTGTTTTTGTTTTTCAACTGTTTTTTCCGTTTAAACCGTTTTAAAGTATTTGACCTCTTTACCTTTTTTATTGCAAGCTTTCATCTCTGTAAAGACGATCGTCTTAGCTTTGACACCATCCTTGATAGCTTTGTAAGCTTCCATGTAACTGATGCCGAGCTTCTCAGACAACTCCTTACAGCTGTATTCACCTTCAGGTAACTTTACAGCTACCTTTACGACCTCTTCTTCGTCTTCAGCAGCCAGCTTCGCAACACCTGCTGCAGTCAGCTCTTCAAATTTAACCTTGGCAGCACCACGAGCTCCATAGCTCCAAGCCGTGCGACCAAACGTATTAGCTGACGGATAAACTTCACGATCTTCCGGTTCAAAAGCACCACCAGGTAATGGGTCACCTTTCTTGCGCTTCTTGATTATGAAGACTTCGTATCCCATTAACAAGTCTTTCTGACGACGTTCGTAAATTGCAACGTTCTCGTTGCGCATGACTTGATTCAAAGTAACAGGGTTACCGACAAAACCATCACCAGTCCAAATCTTAGTTTTCGGTAATTCAATCATATGTAAATTATAGTCGCTTCTCTCACTTAGTCAAGAAAATATTTTGTGTGAATGGAGGTATCACCCTCTTGATGCATTTTGGCCAATGCTGGTTACTTCTGTCGAGTCGATATCAAACTACTTACGGGTTATAGTCTGCAGGTATATACGCCGCCTGTTTTACATTTCCATTGCCGGCTGCAGCGAGCAACGTTTGCCGTTTTGGTTTGTCGTGGTGAGTTGTCCACGTTTCATTCACACAAAAAATTTAAAAAGTCGTAGTCAGTTGACTGCGTATTGAGTCGACATCCTCAATCCCCTTGGGTTTGGTCGCGTCAATTTCAGCGTGAATTTCGCGGAGCAGTTTCCAGCTATTTCTGGTCACGGCCCAGCCAGCCATACGCTCACGCAATCTTTTTGCCGACGGACGACCGTAGTTGGGGTTTTGGGAGAGTTTGGTACCGACGTAGACAGCTTTCGAATCAGACATAATAATTTAGTCAGTTGAGGTTTAGGTTGTTACGGCATGAATGTCAAAACAAATATCATCGCGATAGCGTAGGCAGTATTCGGTGAACCTGACCACGCCGTCCAAGCGATGGCGACTAAGAGTACAACTCTTAGCAGCCAAAGCCAGTTCGACAAAAACTTAAGCAGCAGCGGGCTCATTGTTAATCTTTTTGTCGAAGTGGAAACGCAGTTTGTTGCCAGCTGTCCAAATCGTCAGGATGCCCTTCGCGACTCCAGCTGCGTTGACCACCAGTGTACAACCGATTTCGTCGTTGTACCGGTAATTGTATTCAGACGACTCAGCAACGTGCTGGTCGTAACGTTTGAGGATCCAATCCTTGGCGACTTTTGCGTATTCGGTTAATTGTTTATCGATCATGTTTATATTTTGGCTCATAAATTGTGTTTGTGCAAGTTGTTTCTTTGTATTTCTGTATTTTTCTTTAGACACCCACGGAATCATTGGAGTCTTGAGATTTGGTCTGCTTAGATATCAAGTGATCTAGGTTAATTTTCAGGGGATTTTGGTTTGTTTCACTGTGTTTTTCCATCTGACTATACATACTCTCACCCAGTTCTGTCAACTTAAAGACTGGTTCTCCGTATTTGTCAACCTCAGTTGGATGTGGTTCTAGCAAACCAGCCTCCTGTAATTTGTCGGTGACTTCTTTCATAGCTTTGTCTTTTTCTTCCATGATAATTAGTCGAGCTTTCCACCTCGTACAGCCTAGTTGCTCCATAAGGAACGTCTCAGCATCTGCGTCCGACATTATCGTTTTTTGTTTCTTCTCCGAAGTATAAATCCAGAGCAGAAATAAATTTGCAGCTATAATTGCTACAACCAGACCATATTGTATGAACGTGTATAACATATTTTCTATCCACTGCAGTTAAAGGTTTGAGTCGATTTCGTTGCTCCCACCTTATGACAGATTTCTTTAAAGACATTTGTCGCGACATCATTGTCAGTAATCGACAATATTCTCTTAACTTTGTCGCGACCCTGATCTTCAGTCAAGTTGGTCCATTCTGGGTCACCAGATGTAAATACGTTGACCGTAGCAGACTTACTTATTTGGACGTCAGGAAATAGCCTTGCAATCTCCCTCACGAACGCTTCGTCAAAATCTCTTTCATACGCCGCGTTCATCATACTCTCAAGTAGGTTACCAGCGCTTAGAGTCTTACTCTTTTTTCGTCTCATACGTCAAAAAGGTGGTTCTGATATGTCGACTGCTTTCCACTCGCCATTGTATCCTGTGTATATCCAGGTCTCGTCTGCAGTGCTCTCGTCGTTATTATACGACGTTACTGACAGTGCTTCAGCATCGCGCTTGTCACGAGCTTGACTGCAAATTTCATTGAAGAGGTTTAAAGCGGTTTTATAGTCTAGACCGGGAAACATTGCCTGCACCTTAATGACACCAGCATCATCAGTCAGATTACTCCACTCTGGGTCGCCGACCTCACCGGATGTTTTGACAGGTTTGACTACACCTGGTTTACCTCGCTTCATTGACTCTAGTATTTGGCGAATAGCATCTGTTGCTTCTTGCTTCTTGCTTCTGTTCGTCAGTTCTGTAGTCTGCGTAGTAGTCTTTAATCTTCATACGACTTGGTAATGTTATAGATTGACTGATCTATTGTATAAGCACCTGTCAGAGTTACAAAATTAGTGCTTTGAAAAACCGCTTTCATACCTGCATTCTTAATTTCCTGTTTACACAATTCTTTAAAAATTTCTGCTGCGGTTATGTTATTAGGTATAGACAACAACTCTGATACTGCTTTGCTACCCTCTGGTGTTGTCATATGACTCCAAACTATCGGGGTATTTGGAACCATAGCAATCTCTAAACAAGGATTAGGCACACTACCGGGTGTGTTCAATGTCCATTCTTCATCTGTTATTGGGTCTTCGTTCATTCAGAGTCGATTTCATCTAATGTGGAGTCAAAATCAACCGAGCTGTTAAGCCTCTTAATAATCTCGTCCTTGCAGCTATCTATCAAACCGACATCAGTATCAGTCTGAACTAGATGAGATGTCAGATTAGACATATCGTTGTCATCATCCACAATTACAAAGCAAGTCACATCCGGGTTCTCGTCGAGCCAGTGTTGTATCTCACCACCTCTATCGAGGTGCGGCAGACTTGCTGTCTTACCAATGACTACACGACGAGTAGCTGGGCTGAGTTTTGAGAACAGATAATTAACTGATGCTGGGTGATGTCTCCATGTAGATGAAAGAACGATGTCGCAGCCTGTTTCTGCAGCAATTTGATCTAACATTGCGCATTTATCTTTTTCTACCCCTACCAAACCATCAAATGATTCGGTCGTAAACCTGTTGTTGAGAACTCCATCAACGTCTAAGAAGAGTACTTTCCTTGATTGCATAATTAGTTTTTTTGTAGTGTGATTTCCATTGTTGTAATTATATTTGACAAATTTAAAAAGTCAATGTTATTTTTTAATTTGGTCTTTCCAGAATATCGATAGAGCGAGTTGAGTACAGCGACTCTGGAATTGAGCTGCACTTTCACCTCTGCCTGCTTCGATAGTTTTCTCAACCAGTTCAGGGTAATCAGAGAGTATATATTTCGCAACTTTTTCGCGCTCTGTTTGCTCCATCTCGTGCAGCTCGATAATACGGTCTACACGCCCTGGTCGAGTTGATTTGACTTCGATATCAGCCTTATCTGGTATACCAAGTGCAGGGTCAAGACTTGATATGTCGTTAGTTGTAATAACCAAGAACACACCATCTCCATTATTGACACCTGAAATAGTATTCAAGAGACAATCGAATGTGAGTGAGTCTATCAACTCCTTAGCCGTAATATTTGCTCTACCGCTGAACACGTTATCAATATCTTCAATCAGAGCTATAGCAGGTGCATTTTGTTGAACCTCCTGCCATGCTTCGGTAAAGGAGTTATTGTCTAACCCGCTTAAGTCGAGAACATATACAGGTAAATCCAAATCCATCGCAATAGAACGAACAAGTGTACTCTTACCAGTTCCAGGTTTACCGTGTAGGAGCCAGCCCATGCGCCAGGTAATACCTTTTTCTTTGAACCACTTTTCGTGTTTAAGCCACAACCGAATTTCTTTAACGGCTTCCATAACATAGTCAGGGAAGAAGAAAACATTAAAAGCTGTGTTCTTACCTTTCTTGGTTCCAATATCGCCAATCTCCCAGTTAAGTAGGCGAACTACGTTTGTGCGTATATTTGTTTCATCTGAAGATACACCAGTGTGACCACCTCTACTCGACACTTCATCGCTACCATTCTTTCCACCTGAGCCCTTCATAGAGCGACCAATACGCGTAATGCTAAAGCGATTATTCTTTTCTACAAGGTTTTCAAAGCCTGTTACACACTTCAACCCGCTATTAGAGCTTATGCGGTGTAGGCTGTTATAATAGTCGATCGACTCTAATACAAGTTTATTGATATCAAATAGGCCTCTGATTGTGCTGACGTTAATAATAAAGTCGGAGCTATATTCACCAAAGCCGCGAGAATCCTTCTGACCATTAAAACCGTATACAATTGGTCTCTTATTAAGCCATACTAGGATGCTTTCAGACGAGAAGCTTTCAAAACCAACAACCTCAACGCGTTGAACAGGGTTAACAAACAGCTTACTACCACCAAAGACTCGAGGTCCAAATATGCTACGCTTTGCTTTAGCGTTTAAGTAAGCGCTTATTGCTTTAGCTGAATCATCCTTAAGAGTAACCTTGACAAACAATATGCTGCTCAAATTGCGCACAAAACCGGTAATATGGCCCCATGCAGTAACAACTATCGCGATTACAGCAGCGATACCCGCATATCCACCAGCACTAGTTAAGTATGCAGGTATATTTGAACTTGCTGCATGAACAACAGGGACTGCGTTAGAAGCTTGAATAATGAAGTTAGTTGTCATATTATTTTACCTTTTCAAAAACGTGAGCTACAAATGCACCTTCCTTAAGAGTATAAGAGCCAATAAATAAGACCCCTGTGTCAGAGCAAGGTGTATCTACTCCTACTGTAATTATCTCTTTTGGTATATATGGATTGTTAATATTCTCTGCAACATACAAGTTAACTGCTGGTCTAATACCATACGCACCAGATACTGGTTTTGATTTATCAGTATGAATGCTTAAGAACATGGCTCCCTCTCTCACATGAATATTCTGTGAGTTGCTGACGCTCAGTTCTATAGCTCTAATTTGCATGCTCATAATTTGTCGTGAATGTCGTTGTTTGATTTATTTCCAGACACTTATAATACACACCATCAATAGTAATTTCAAGATTTTTATGGTGGTGTCCAAAGAAAACTTGTTTCGGTTTGCGTCTCTCAATCATTCGCTGGAGAGCTAACCTAGTACGAGATTTTGCAGTAACCCACGGCCACGCACCCTGTACAATATTCTGAGGGCCATCGTGTGAAAGAAGAGTATCAGCAGAGCTGTGTTCCCATTGATTAATAGCTTCTTCGAGTTGTTGGTATGTCAACTCTTCATCATCCCACCAGTCGATACCAATTGTGCGAGAATCCTTGTCATGACTATCTGCACCAGAAACAAAGAAGAAGCCTTTATACTCACCGAAATCACCTAGACAGTTTGGAAGGGTATGGCACTCTTTGCGATTGTCGTGATTACCTGGGAAGAACTTAAAGGTAGGTGGTAACTTCTTAAACTTGTATGTATCCGGTACACCATCAACAATAAAGCCAACACCTAAGTCTCCTATCTGGATAACCTCAGTTTTAGTAGGTACCCTCTTCTGAGCTTTTTGGTGCACCTTATGGCACCTATCTAGGTAACCATGTACATCGCCTAAAATTGTAAATGTCATACTATTGGTGATCTTAGATCTAAGAGATCAAAGTCGTTCTTGTTGACAGTTAGTTTTCCGTGGTCTTTAAACTCTACAATGTAGTAGTAGTCATCGCATACTCTAGTATCTCGAGTAACAGCAATTAAGGTACCTTCTTCATGCTTCTCTATTCTGTTACCTTCAACGGTAACAGCTTTGCGTGCGCACACCCTCATTCTATTGTAGATTCTTCAGCTTTGATAGCTTCCTGTTTTTGTTTCTCGAGATAGATGTTGTATTCCGCTTCTTGTTCAGTTTGTTCTTCAGTCGTCATATTTACCTTTTTAATAGGATGTTGATCCAAGTGATTAATGTAATTAAAAATGGTGCTGTAATCAAGGCGAAAATCACGCCACCTACTGGCCCGGAATCACAATGCCAGAAATGGAACCATTTAGTCTTCTTGACTATTACAGTTGGTTTGGTAGGTACTATCGGTTTTGATGTTTGTTGTATCATGCTAGTTCGTTAATAGTTGGTAAATGGTTTCCTTGGACATTACGTGTATATACAAAAGTCGACGGTACTAGGTCCCATGGATTATATCCAATATAAGCTGTATGCGAAGTTGTATCCGGTTTAGGGAATTCAATCTTCTGCGGTCCAGGTGGTTGAAACAGTGTGTTCAAACCAACTGGTCTCAGGATATTAGGGTTAATAGCTCCTACAGTCATACAGGTAGTTTACAGATAAACAAAGTACCTTCCCACTCTTCGAAGATAACTTTGAGCATCGTTTCAATAATTCTCCAGTCTCCTCCACCGAGGCCACACCCGATAAAGTAGGGTACTGCAGCACTTCTCAAACCTACAGTTTCAAGATGACTGCGAATACCTGTCATCCCGGTAAAGAAGGCTTCATAGTCGGTATGACGTTTATCACTTCCATACCGATATTGACTGTATAGGTTATAGATGTACTTAGCATCATAAGCTTTAACACAGCTATAGTGGCCCATCTTAGCTTTGTCTCCACAAGTGGTATGATTATCTGCCTCAGCAGCTTCAGGGTACCTATCACGAATTAACCTAGCAATGCCGCCACCCATCTTCCCAAAGCAATTGCATTGGTGAATGATAGCATCACTCTCCATTTTAAAGATGTCCATTTCAACATTTGTAATCATTTCTTTTCCTCTAGTCTTCCAGCTGTATTGTCAATTTCCTGTCTACGTTTAGCTGCTTTAGCTCTGCATTCAGCGCAGCGAATAGTAACCCAGCCCAGACTAGCTGTTACATCCTTTGTGGAACCGCAAGTCTCACAAATCTTATAAGACATAGATTCCGCGAAGTCGATATACGCCATGGTGGTCATATCCCCACCCCTAACATAGAAGCACAACCCGCCGAACTTTTCTTTAACCTGCAAAGCAACCACTTGAGATCTGGGGATCTTGGATTCCTTATGGTGTTCATGCAAGCTGAAATGGCTTTGAATCCACTGATACAATCTCCACTCTGTACTCTTAAAATATCCCGCAGGTCTAGGGCCCTTGTTGTCGTCCAACAATATGTTGTGTGCTAACGGATACACGATATGATTCCACACCAAGGCATTCCACAATCTCTTCAGCTTACGAATGACTATATTTTCAGGGACCCAATCCTTCTGGTCGCAATGCCATTGAATCTTGCGACAGGTTAGATCAAGAAGATCATACCATCCATCTCCGCATTCAAACCCCCAGTACATACAACTTTCAGTCATTGGCTTATCTCTGTCAGCAAAGATCTTAGGGTACTTGTCGTATAACTTCTTTGTATTTTCTTCGTTCATATATTATGTCGATTTAATCGGACCACACCAAGGCCCATTAGGCACTGGCCAACCTGGACCTGGGTTTATAATAGGCGGATAATGCACCTGTGGTGGACTACAAGGACAGACAGATGTAAAGGGAGACAACCCAGCGCCACATCGCGGACAAATCCAACCTGTTAAGCCACCAGCTGGTCTAGAGTTCGGGCTCGGGTTCTGTATCAGCTCTTTTTTATCACCACTAGCTTCTTGTATTATTTGCAGCCACGTCTTTCCGCAGCAGGTACAAGAGCCACCATCAGACTCAAAATTATGTTCATTCCAGATACATTCGCTCATAAGACATATTAACCTATTCTATCGTCATAATCAACTTAAAATATTGACATAAAAAACGCGTACTATTTCTAATACGCGTTTTGTGTTTATCTGTTTGGTTAGTTAAATGCAGTTAATGCATTCACAACTGTAGCGAGGCGAGCGTTAGCCTGAGCCTGCGTCCAGTCACCAGCAGCATCGTAAGCAGCTCCACTCCACAACACAACCGGTTGCGCGAGTTCTGCGACGAAAGCGCGGACGATCTTCTGACTTGGAAGATCGACAACGCGCTCAAGCGTTACAGAGGAGATAACTACAGCCTGCTTAATCGTCTTAGGAGACGATAGGTCTATTTTAATGGCAGCCATATTTGGTCCTTTTTGTTATGTCCGATTGTCTACGCGATCAGCTTTCGTTCGGACGCCGTGCTAATCGTTTATAAGGTTACCACTCAGTAACCAAAATTGTTAAATTATTTATTAAACCCCAGCACCTAAGTCCCAGGTTCTGATAGTACCTGCATTATTGTATTCAGCTATTAAGTTGCCAGATGAAACGTCAATACGGAAAGCTAAACCACCACGCATCAAAGTACCATCTATTTCGTTACCCACTATCGCACCACCATCTGTAAGAGCGGATAGCGTAGGAACTGTCATCGCCACAGTCCCAGTTTGATGTATACGTATACTACTACGTGAATTAGTACTGTTGTGTCTACCAAATTCCATAACACGGAAAGGGGCTGGCCCTATGTTTACAGCCATACCAACTACAACCGATTCGTTTGCGGAAACTGAATTTTCCCAACCGAATATTTGTGAGGAAACGTTTCCAGAAGCTATCTGATTAAATCCGCCAATCACTGTAGAATTCGTACCTAGCAGTTGGTTATTACAACCTACTACAGTTGATGTATTACCGCTACCGTTTATTGTATTAATAGAGCCAACAATTGTAGCATTATCGCAGGTATCATAATTGCTAGATGTCATTGTATTACCATAACCGACTACTGTCGCATTATCAAAGTATTTTGCAGACATTGTATTACTACAACCAACAGCTGTAACATTCAGTTGAGGTATATTGCCGTAACCATTTGAAACTGTATTGTTGTACCCAAACACGGCGGCATTTTCACCGTGGACTGTATTCTTATAACCAAATGCGCAACCTTTCTGACCGTCTGCAATTGAATTTTTGTAACCAATTGCTGTAGACCGATAAGCTGATGCAGTGTTATTATAACCGAAGGTAGAAGTATAATAACCACTAGAAGTGTTGCCATGACCAAAAGCCGAACTATACGGACTACCGACTGTGTTGCTATGACCAAATGCGGAGCCACCCGAAAGGTAAGTTGGGTAAGACCATGTCGTCGAGTGAACTACATTACGAAAACCGACTGCAGAGCTTTCATTAAAGTAATTCGAAACGGTGTTATTGCAACCAACCGCAGAACCGTTCACACTACCCGCATAATTACCCCATCCCATTGCAACTGCATGAGCATACATACCTGCCGTCGTATTACTACTACCCACTCTAATCTCACCGCTTGGTAATCCATTAACAACAGAGACTGCTGTAGCTCTAAACTCTGTGTTAGAGTTAGTATTGTAACCAACTAATTGAGCATCAGTTAGCTGTGTATTATCTTTCGATGCGAAGTTAGTAAAATTCTGTGACATATATGTGATTATTTAATGCTCTCAGTAACCAAAAGCATTAAAAAACCAGGTGTGGTCGTTACGAATCATGTTGGCCAAGTCTTTGCCTAAAACATCATTATAATCAGGTTTAACGGCTTTAAGCGAAGTTGCTACCTGATGATTACCATACACGCCAAAATGCGAGTCGTCTTCAAACACTTCTTTCTTCAGATTATTGAAGTCATGAGTGAATGGATCTATGCCAATATATTCGTACACCTTATTCATTGTCTCTTGCGGTGCCATGCAAAGATCCTCGTATCGGACGAATAGAATCTTCTTATCTATACCACGTTGAAATGAATCGGCTGTACGTAATAACGCTAATCCGATAGGTTGAGTATTCAACCAATGCTGAATGCGCTGGCCTGTAGTCATGTTAGTTAGATTAACTGGATTATCTGTACCAACAGGCAAATGACGAGTCTTGCGGTAAACCTTTTCCATACTAGCAATAGAAGCTCTCAAATCTCTAACCATACAGATCATCTTCGGGTTAGGATTCCATTGGTCTACCCATTCATAGTAATGAGACCAACCTCTATTCTTATCGCATACAATTGGACGATTAGTAATAGGCGCGTAATAGGAATCTGCCATTCCTTTGCACATGTTGATGAAACCTTTTAACATCAACTCGGGATCTTGAGATTTGACTTCAGGAAGATTGTAGTTGCCACGAGCCGCAAATTGATATTCAAGCAATGGTGAGGTGGCGCTACCGTAGATATTAGGATTCTGGTGCAGAATGACTTGAAGTAGTTCGGAGCCACTACGGGGCATCGATGTATTAAAAATCAGCTTTTCCATATGCTGATTATTTAATTAAAAGTTCTAAAAATCAAATGCTATACACCTACACCTAAATCCCAAGTTTTGATAGTACCGCCACTGTTATGATCAACCATTAAGTGGCCAGTAGACGGATCAATTCGAAAACCCAAACCATTACGCATTAAAGTACCATCTATCTCTTGACCTAAACTGCTGCCGCCGTCAGCAAATGCGGATGCAGTTAACGTTGTAAAGGTTGTAGCACCTGTATTAGTATGCATACGAATGCCTGTGCGGGATACGAAGTTGGTAAAATTCTGCGACATACGCAATTATTTATACTAACAAACCTAAATCTAATGATGTGACATTGCCAGACGCATTATTGAATTGTAGTATCGCGTGATTGCTTGTGCTAATACGAACAGCAATACTGCCACGCATTAATGTACCATCGACTTCGCTGCCTGCAGTAGATCCACCGTCTGTAAAGGCTGTATCGGTTTGTGGAACGGTAAGGTTAGTCATACCACTTGCAGTATGCATACGAACCGCTGCTCGAGTAGTGCTCCAATCACCGAGCTCTAATGCCCCTTTAGTTGAATGTACGCTACGACCGATAGCTGTACTATTCGTATCTTCACTGTTACCGTAGCCAACTGAACATCCTATCCCGATGGCTATTAAGTTGTTAGTACCATTACCATCAGGGTCTACTACATTACTATTACCTAATATCAAACAGTTAGTACCATTAAGTGTATTGCTGTTACCAACCACTACTCCTCCTTGATTCACAATTGCGTAATTGCTATTACCTACAACGAAAGCATTTACAAACCCTGCTTGTTGAGCATGAGTAGAATTACCAAATATACAATTACCAGGACCGATTGGGACGTTGCTATTACCAACTATAATAGTACCAGTATCATCAGCTGTGCTTCGATTATTGTAACCAAATATTGCACCATGATTACCGGCTAATATATTATTACTTCCAACCGCTGTTGAAAAGTATCGAAGATTCGTATTGACTGAGTTATTATAACCTATAGCGACTGTGTTGTAACCATGAGCTGTGTTATTAATACCTAGTGCTGTGCTGTGATCAACAGTAGCGCTATTACCTGCACCTACAGCAACAGCGTTAGTGTAACCGTTGGCTGTGTTGGCATTACCTATTGCTGCTGAACTACCTGTTCCGTATCCGAAATTACTAATACTGTTATTGCTGATACCTATAGCTGTTACTAAATTACCTGAATACCCTGAATTAAAGGAACCTGTATTACCATCACCTATCATCACCATCTGACTGCTACTACCATCAGGTGTGCTTAAATGGTTGACAACATTTAATAAATCAGCTCGGAATTCAACATTTGCAGCCGGGCTATAACCTACAATCTGAACCCCAGAGAGTTCGGCCGATGTTGTTCTCTCTGTGAAGTTAGTGAAATTCTGCGACATATGAAGTATTTATTCTTCATATAACAGAATTGTTGGTATGTAGTGAGTAGAATTTAGTCTAAGCTATCACTAACACTACCCTTTATAATCAGCTAGATCTTTAAAATCAGTCAAATAAACAAAATTTTCGATGATTATGTATGTCCCTAAATCACCATCAGATTCGGACTGCTCGATAGCTACACAAGGAAATTGTGCAGGTTTACCTATGGAATATCTGGTATAACTATCATTCTTCCAATATTTGGCTTGGTGCTGCTTGAACGCCTTCTCGTCTGCTAAGTATGTTTTTTCGACGATCATATTATCCTTGAGTTATCGGTGTACGAATTAAAGGATCTTTAAAAGTCTTCTTGCTCATGATCTCTTGCACCTTTTCAAAACTGATAGGGAAGTAGTTATGACAGTCAACACCTACGTCGATTGAGAGAGCATGTGGATCATCTGGTAACGTATTGTGAGTATGACCGTACAAGTGCCAAGCGCCGCGATGAGATTGGTTCCAAACGCGCATAGCATAATGACACAATGTAATACTCTTATCGCGACAAGTGATCTCTCTATAGCTATCAGAGTATGAGTAAAACTTCTCTCTATTCTGCCAAGCTATATGGTCATGATTACCTTTAACAAGTACAATCAAACCGTTAAGGCGTTTGAGATAACTATCAAAACCATACTCAGTCTTGGTAAAAGCGAAATCACCGAGGTGATAAATTAGGTCATCTTTCTTCACAACACTATTCCAATTAGCGATTAAAGCCTCATCCATTTCAACAGAGCTCTTGAACGGGCGATTACAATACTTGATTATGTTAGAATGTCCGAAATGAGCTAGGTGTCAGCGGTGAACCAAGTATGGTACCCGCTGACATCACCTTTCTCTTTAAATTGTTGATTCATAATATTTGTTTATATACTCTTCTTTGTTATATCTCTCTCCTCGTTTGTATCTATCTATAAGTATAACACATAGCTGCTGCTCTTGCCACTCTTTTTTGAAAGATAAAATTTTATCAAACAATTGATCCAGGGTCATGCCATCAGCATCTGTATATCTCCCTTTCTTTTTACTGACATTTTCACTATGGGTCAGTATTTGGCAATTACAAGGATGGCGCAATATCTCCGGAAACACTTTATTTTGGAATCCTGTTCTTCTAGAATATATGTGATCTCGTACAACCCCATCAATATTTGTTGTGTTATTAAAAACACCACAATTTGATAATTTATTTTTAGTATCCTTTACAATATCAAACATTCTTTGATTCCAATTGGCGCAATCACGATAAAAAATATAATCATCCTTTTGATTGAGTGGGACCCAGTAACCCTTCTCTTCGTATTGTTTTCGTTGTCTCGATTTATATTCAGGTGTAAATTTATTTCTCGATTTAATACCTATGAGCTGTTTTATTTCATCTGTATGTTTGTGTGAATACGATTCAGCGTCACGATGTTCATGCATAGCGCGAATGCGTTGTTTAGAGAATTTTTTCCTCTGTTCGCAGTACCCGCCTTAAACCTATATTCATCGTTAACCTTGGATTTTACAAGTCGTGATTGCTCTTGTTTTTGCTTCAGGGACCATTTGTTTTTGTAATTGGGGTTATTAGCCCCACGAAGAGCAGTCTTATACAATATCCTTTGGCATTCTTTTGAACATACAGGGGTATTTGAATTCACTTGGCATGCGTATCGTTTAAATGATGTTTTACAGACCGCACATTTATATGTAGACTGATTCTTCATATAAATATTTAGTCATATCGCGTGTCCAAAATGGGTATCAGATGTGAACCAAGTGCTCATATTATTTTTTAAGCCATTCCAGTATAAAATGTATCCACCAAAGCACACCATTGACAAGCATTAGCCAGTAAGCTAACACAGCTGCCATTTTAGTAAAATCATTTTGTCTATCTAAATACCTGGCTAATGTTTTCATCATATTATTTCCTAAACCAACTCTCAGTAATATCCATAATACGGAATACTCTGGGAGCCACTATGTCACTTATAAAAATACAAAACCAAACTATCGGTCCATGTAGAGCTTTATAAAGAAGCCTCTTACGTGGATTGGGTATCTCGTTTTCAGCGGCATACCTACCATTACCATCATAATACATCGCCGCGCCTATGCAGCTATATGTTATGATTGCAAATGCAATTAGAAGATTTATCAATATTCTTATGTCTGACATATTAAGATTATATCTTTATTTCAGATAAGTGGCAAGTGTTTTTAGCGTTTCACTAAAGGAAACTGAAGACACTTTACAAATACCACCTAGCTTGCGTTCCACCATGCCGTATAGCCATTTACAGAGATTTTCCGAAGTTGGTACAAATTGCACCAATACTAACCCACCCGCCACTTCAATATGATGGGGCGCCGTTGATGGTGTTGGCGCGATACAATACTCTACGTGATCATTTACAACAACCGCTTGAACGGCATTGAGATCTAGTGCTGATACCTTATCGAGATTTGTTCGCGTGGAATTGACAAAATCAATCGCCCACGGGTCTTCGAGATCTAAAATGGTTTTATGGTCCAGCTGATCATCTATAAACTTCTTAAACCAATTCAAATTAACATAATCAAGAAGCATGCCTTGCGGGTTAACCATTTCCCCTTCTAACTCCACTGTGATGATAGAGTTGTGGCCATGGCACCTCTTACATTTGCAAATAGAATTGTTTGAGAGTTCATCAGAAAGCTCTTGTTTCCAGACACGATGGGTGTAGCAGAGTTCGAATTGTTTTGAGATTTTATACATATCATTATTATACTATATTTTTTTCTTAAATCCACAAGAAGGTGTTGAAGTTCCGTAGATTTCTAAATACGATTTCCCTATTTTAGAGTGATTAGGACAATAATAATGTCCAGGTGTTTTAACCATTTTATTACAACCGCATAAACAAGCTCGAGGTTTTTTGCATTCTACACAAAAACGACCTTTGATATCTGCTGACATAAATTCATTCTTACAGTTCTCACATATATGTTTAAATTTTTTATCTTTAAGCTTATACGGCCCTTTCTTTTGCCCTGTTCGACTTAGAACCATCTTTAATCTACTCTCTGCAGAGTGAACTTTGCCTTTATTGCTTTGAGATATCTTTCGTCTAGTCTCATCAGATATAGTGCGTATTGAATTATTTTGTGATACCATTTTACTATGTTGTATTTTTAATTTTTCGTATACAACTGATGTAACTTTATAATCTCTTAATACTCTACTATTTTCTGTATTCAGTTGATTACACATGGCCCATAGGGCAAATTTAAGTTTGTTGTTATCAGGGTATATCCTTGTCAGTAATTGATGGCATATAAAATGCTCTCTTGCTGTTAAAGACACCTTGTTTGTTTTGCTATTATTGCCGCTCAGGCATTTTGGTATAATGTGATGTTTTTCGGTGTAACCTTGTAGTACTCGTTGTTTAGCCCTTTCAATGATGTCGTCGTAAATCTTCTTATATTTCATATTAATTATTTATATGAAATGCTTTAATATACACGTATTATTTGGGTGACATATCTGGATTTATAGCCCATTGAATGCATTTCATATCTGTGATATCCACTAAGCGGATACCGTTCTTCGTTTTAAAGGTAACATGGTTATCTACCTTAGGCGGTTCTATTTTAGGCTGACAATTATCGCAACGTTTGATGTGAAAATCCCAATGGCCACAAACATCACAAAAAAAGCCACACGAAGGTTTCCCTTCATGCGGCTTGGACGGATCTGTATTGCCAGAATAAGGCATAAACAGTTTGAAAATGTAGTAGCTAATATCTGTTGTAGGATTTGTAGTCATTACTTCTTGCTGTCATAGTGTTTGTTAATGATTTTAAAGCTCTTACCGCCTTTCATTTTAACGACAACACCCTCGAAAGGTACACCATTAATATTGTCAATACCTTCATCGTACTTCTTAATCAATTCAGGTGTTAAGACAACATCCTTCTCAATCATAGGAACTGTTTCAATGCCAAGAGCTTCGGCTACCTTTACATAGTAGTGTGGAGACTCAATACCTTCATACTGAAGTGTATTGAAATTATAAACGCTGAACAATGCAAAGCCTAATGGTTTACTAGAATGGGGGTTGATAGACATCTTCTGAATACCATTACCATACATCTCACCGCGTAAGGCTAAGCTGACTTTATGCTTAACGCAGTAATCTTTAAGCTTCGCAACCAAATCCTTTTCTTTAGCAATAGTGGTGTACTTGTTAACACATTCTGTCTTCAACTCCATGCTTCGAGTGGTGATACCAATATGGTAATGACTCGACCAATCTGATGTCTCTAATTGAGCTGCTACCTCTTTACAGAAGACTGTCATGCTACTTCCATCGATTTTCAAAGTAACATCTACAACCTCGCCATAAGGAATAGCATCCAAGTTCTGGTAACGCTCTTCATCTGTCTTGCCTAAGCCTGTAGGCAACGGACCTTTAGCATCCAAGTCTTGCGGTATTGGTGGCTCATATTTAGTGACACCAAGAATATCAGCAACATCCGCACCTTCTAAACCACCAACAACAGTTCCAGAGAATGCATTCATTCGCTCTATTTCAACCGTAGGAACAATACCCAATGATTCAACAATACCCATACTCCAACTGCCGCGAAGCTTTACAGCTTTCACGCGACTGGATTTGGCTTTGTAGAAAGCAGCCCATTCTTTATCAGGGAGAACAGTATCAGGCTGGATGAATACAATCAGTTCACCAACTTTATATTGATCACGCTTAACGATACACTGATAGCCCAACACCTTGACAATGTCTAAAGTATCTGCATTGCTGTGATGAGCTACTTCTAAAATTTTTTCAATAGATGCGAGTTTCATATTCAAATTATAGCGATTATTTAGCAAAAGACAAGATTAAAGTTGTGACACCATATAAGAAGTATACAATAGCCATCTTGTAGTTACATTTAATGATGGCTTCGATAGCTGCTCCGAAGAGCATGAAACCAGCTGCAGTATTACATATATTCACTGTACAACCTCCTCTTTCCATTTAGTCCCGTCAAACCAGTTAAGTTTCTTTTGCGCCTCTTCTAAAGTATAGAAGGTGTCAGTACACCAAAGATCGGTATTATACGAAGCGTCTACCCAGCACCATCTAAACAAGCAATGCTTTTGCTGTATAACATATGTAACCTTACCTTCCGGATTTTCTCTTTTAATGATTCTAGCTTTCATATTATTTCAACCACATTGTTAATCCCCACACAATCCAAGCAATAGCAGTACCTACAAAGCATATAATCATAACAAGCGCTGTGAACATACCAGCAAACCACCCCGTATCTTTTCGTTCCATGTATGCCATAATGTATGCCATAATAAGTGTCGCAGCGAAACCTAGCAGTGTTATAAATTCTGGTACAACCCAACTTGTCAAATGTATTGTAATATTCATATCTAGGAGTTTTTAAGGTGTGACAAAGTCTGCTCCATCTCTTTGATGTCAGCTTCGTACGTCTCAGCTAACATCTTATTCTTTCGAGTAGTTCGACCTAAGCTTATATCATGAAATGCTAGAAGCTCCTTCGTACTATCCAACCCATTTTGAATACATCGTATAGCTGCATAGATATAATCCTTCTGTATCGTTCGCATCTCTGGCTGATAAGAGATAGGATTAACAAATTCAGCTGCGTGATATTCACTTAAACCGTGCGTTGGACAGTTACGACCTTCCCCGCAGCAGCAATTCGCTATATTTGTAGTATTCATTATGTTAAAAGTAGAAAGCTGGCCTCTAGATCTCTAGAGGCCAGCTATTGTTGTTGATTACTTCTTCGTCGTAGTCGTCATATCCAAGCTCAGCTCCTTGGCCGTCTTAGCCGTAAGCAGACTGATCAAGTCGGACGCACCGCCTGCAGGTCCAGCACCTCCACCACCGAGAACGGTAGTCGGGACCCAATTGCCTTGGTACTTGGCGATGGACTCAGCATAGGCTTTATTAACCTCAACCCAAGCCGAGAGCTTCTGTTCCAATGCACCGTTAGCCTGCATGACCAACTGTGCAGCTTGCGCTTGACCTTCACCGATCAAGATCTGTGCAGCCTTGGTAGCTTCAGCAGCCTTAGCGGAGAGTTCAGCTTCATTCACTTTCTTCTGTGCGATAATGATAGCGTTCGTCATTTCAGCTTGAGCATTAAGGCGTGTGACTTCCAGGTTCTTCTGTGCAATCGTAACTTCCTTAGCTTTGATTGCTTCCTGTTCCCACTTCGCCTGTGCAGCGCTAGCTTTACCCTGCTGTTCGATCGTCAGAGCATCCTGTTCAGCTGTCTTAGCTTTCGCAATAGCAGTCTGAACTGCCATGATTGCTTGCTGTTGGTTTGCAATCTGATTCTTAACGACATCAGAGTAAGCAATACCATCGATAGTCAAGTTGAACGTACGGAGACCGAGAACACCAATCAAGCTCGTGTCTTCACGAACCGGGTTTCCATGGCTATCCATCGAGATGTCAACTTGGCGAACGGTCTTCTCCTGACCAGTCAACGGATCGATACTACGAACATCGCGCGACAGCGTTTTATACGCACCCTTTTCAATCTGGTCATAAACCAAGCTCAAGAGGTCGTTACGACGAGAAGCGTACGATTCAGCAGATGACATCAACGGACCTGTCATATACACTGCTTTACCGATGTTCTTCACGATAATCTGCTGTTCGATAGCAGAGGGTGAGCCATACGTCTTGTGCAACGTAATGACCTGATCCATTGTAGCTGGCATTTCCCAGGCCAGAGACCCAGAGATTTCAGCTTCAGCACCGTCGTTGAAACGGATGTCCAATTTCGGAATGTGATACACTCCGTCGTTATCATCTTTATCCTTGGCATTGTCGAAGTCGATCTGACCCCGACGCGGATAGAAGGTGACTTTACCACCCCAGCGCTGGTGAATACCAGGATTGAATGATACTGTAAGAGTACCATCAATCGGGCTTTGCAGCACTGCGATTTGATTTGCGTCCTGATGATACCATGCGGTATTACACACGACGATGATTGCGATTAACGCTACTGCAGCAAGGCAGAGCCCGACGATTTGACGAGTTGTCATATTTTTTTATTTCTTGTTGTTTTTGTTGTTTGTTTGTTTACTACCCCGCTCTTTAGGAGCAGGAGATTCTTTGGTAGTACTGAATAGATCATCCACTACTTTCTTCCGTTTAAGCTCAGCTTTGAGTCTGGCGATTTCAGCCTTCATCTCTTCTTCGTCCATCTCTTCTTTAACACTCGCAATTTCCTTAGCGAGTTTAGGCTTCTTACTGAAGATAGGAAACATCGGTCTATATGTAAGCAGAGGCCAGATGATTTGAGACGCAAATGTAATCAGCATGGTAGCAACCATGATGAATTCAATGAACCGTACCGGTGAACCAAATAGAATTTTGTACATAGGAAAATGATATATGTTTTTTTGTTTTAATCAACGTCTTTTTCTACGCGGACCAGAAATAGATGTTGTGATTGTTTTGCGTATCTTATAGCTACCAACACGCTTTTCATACCGCCTTGTTTTTGTTATTTTCATAAAGCTCTGGGTTTTCAAACTCGTTACCGACAACAATCATATCCTGTGTCGTCATATATGCTAATTCTTTTTCTGTCTGGTCATCCCAATTACAGACGAACATACCCGCCAAAAAACTAACCCATCCAATTCTTTTAGAAAAATCAATTCCGTATTGAATAATATCTCCCTCGTAGATCTCTTTACCATTCTTATCCTTGACTCCTGTATATTGTAGAGCGGCACAGTCATTCAATTCTTCAATACCCACTTTATCCATAAAACCACCCATGAGTATTATCTCACCGAAGAGATTGACCTCGTAACCTGGTTTATGAATCCATTCGTTAGTCTTTGTGTTTCGCACTCTAAATTTAATTTCTCTATTCATATTATTGTAATTTCCAATATCCGTAAACTCGTCTCCATCCCTTTGTTGTGTGAATTTTGTCATCATTCATCACACCATAAATGATTGCAACGACATGCTCTCTTAAGCTACAAATGATCTTACCTCTGGGCACCTTTCCATCTTCTAGTATGAATGAGGGGGCTGTATACCAAACAAACCCCAGCTCTTTCATGTATCGCTTAAACCAAGCAGCTCGTGTCGAGATACCATCCATCACCGTACATGATGGAGTATGGTGTATAGATTTGCGCTGCTTAGCGTTACCTTCTGCTAGTCTATTGTACACCTGCTGATAAGGTAGGCCTGTAGCGATTGCTATAGAGCGACAAACACAGTCTCCACCCTTACTGCGATAACCAGCAGCAGCTCTACCACCATCATTGAATTTAAATTTCATTATACAACAGGTACAACCTTTAAAATAGCGTGGTGGTGTTTGTGCATAGGCTTTGGATTAAAAGCCTTCAACTTCTTCAGCTTAGGCCTCTTCCAACCCATCTCCTCAGGAGTCTTGCTACCCTTCTTGTTATTACGCTTCTTATGCAACAGAGCAATATTGTTAGGGTCCTTCCTGCTACCACCACGGCTAATTGGGTCAAGATGGTCAAGAGATCTATCCTCAGGAGCAAGAATCTCACCAGTTACATAATCTCTACCACCATCGCGTTCAGAGATAGTCTTTAAGTTCACCTTAGCAGAACGCTTCGGCACTCTGTCATAGTTGACAGCAACAATAACAGTTGGCATCCTAATCCTAGATACAGTGGTGTGGAGAGTCTCTTCAGCAGAGAGTGGTTCGAGCTTAATCCAATCTTCCCACTTGACAGGGTAGTACTCATCGTCATTGCGAAAGTCAAGAGCAGTCGCAGCGTCAATGAACATCTGCTTAATAGCGTCCTCGACAGTTACCTCATTAATGAGCTGCCAGTTCGAATTAAGTACAAATACTTTGCGTCTTAGAATATCAGACATATTGTTAATACAAAGAATATATGGTTTTCAGTCACTAATCAACTAAATTACACCGCGAAAAACAATATTTCGGGATTAAATATCTAAAATGGCCTTTACAAATCAAAATTTATGTCGCAGCTTTAATGTAGCTGTAACCAACAGCCTTGTTTCTTTAACTGCTCAGGATTGTACTGAAGTGGTGATTTATAATCAAGGACCATCTGCAGTATTGTTATTTGATAATGGATACACAGATGCATCTAATAGCTATATTGTTGCACCCTCTGCTTCATTCACAGTCAGGGGTATTACGAATAGTTCAGCGTTGAGCGCCCAGAGCATAGGGACATCTCAAGTGTATTACCGTACTCAGTATTATCATGCACACGTGATTCGGTAAGATTTCTAAACACAAAAAAAGCCTGTAGATTTCTCTACAGGCTTTTTTATTTGGTCACCTCGACTAGACTCCCACTAGCATCTTCAACGTTAGGACCGTTGCGCTCTATTAAATTGAGCTACGAGGTGAAAAAGTGATTTTTAAGACTAAATATTTGATATGGCAACTATACGTCGTTCAGAAGAAAAGGTGCTCTCAGAAGCATACACTCAAGTTTTAAACACCGAAGGCTTCTTTGATCGAGTTGCTGCTACCGGAGCGGGTGTTATGCAGACAGCTAAGAATGTTGGTTCTGGTATTAAAGCTACTGGACAAGCTCTTACTGGTAATCTCGCAGGTGCACAAGCAACTGTTGCTAAAATGTCACCAGCAGACGATGCTAAGATGCAATCTATTTTAAAGAATTCAGCTAAAAACTTTCTTACGGACATCTTCAAGCTTAAATTGATACCAGGTGCAGAAAATCTTCAACCACAGGATGTTGATATTAAGGCATTCATCACTGCTGTTGAACCTTTCCTTCAACAGTTAAAGGCTTCAAAGGCACCGGCTCCAGCCGCACCAGCAACTGGAACAACTCCAGCAACTCCGGCCGCACCAGCAACTCCACCGGTAGCTTAATAAATGGCGGATGAGGAGGGAGTTCCACCCCCGGACGTTTTTTAGGCGTCGACTGTTTAGCAAACAGTTGTGTAAATGTGACATACACGTCTCATCCAAAAATGGTACCCTAGGCCGGTCTTGCACCGGCACTTGACAGATTTTAAGTCTGTTGACTCTGCTTTTGGTCTACTAGGGCGTCAAATAAACTCCCCCAGGATTACGCTTTGTTATAGGCCTCAGGGTCACCTGATTATTAGCTTTACAAGAGGCGCTGGAGGATTAAAATGGTACTCCGGGTAGGACTTGCACCTACAACATTTGAGGTTTGAGCTCAACGACTCTTCTAATTGGTCTACCGGAGCATTAGTTGCTACTAAAATCAGGATCAGTGAAATGAACGTGACCAGTCTTGTAATGTCTACGAGCTATTATCACATTTTCAAGTTCATTGATTGCATTCTTATCCGCTTCAACTGTTTTAAATTGCTTGGTCGCTAACGACGTAATCAAGGGTATCGCTTGCTTTTGTACACCCTGTACAAACTCTTGAATTTTATCTAACTCTTCAGGGCTGAGAGTAGTTGGATCAAGTTTTAAGTGCTCTGATATATCGAGAAGAGCATCACCTAAGAGTCTACTAGTTATATCATCTACAACAATGTGGCTAGTAAAGAACCCTGCAGCGTCTCTAATCTCACCAGCAGCACAACTAGCGGCTACTTCTTCCTTTTCGTAATACTCACCTTCGATAATATCCTCTATTACTTTAAGAGTTCTGTCAATCAACATTCGAGGTGTAATATACCGCTGAGCATACTTCATCAGATCTTTACCGTTGTATGCTTCATTTATTAGATGATTGTCCAAGTTCATAATATTATTTAGGCAAAAGTGGTCCTCCCAGCGAGACTCACACTCGCAACCTAGCCCTTATCGAGGGGTAGCTCTATTAAATAATTATATGAAGACATCTAATTGTTTAAATTGTAAAGTAACATTTAATTATAATGGCTCTAACTATCATGGTAAGTATTGCTCAAATAAATGCCAAGGAGAGTATAGACAGAAGCAATATCTGATAAATCTCAAATCTGGAGCATTAAACGGTAAGACTATAAATAGACCTAGTGTATATGCTCATTTAGTTCGTGAGAACGGTAATAGATGCGCTATATGCCTTACAGAAGGTATATGGAATGAAAAACCGTTGAGGTTATGGGTAGATCATATAGACGGCAATGCCTCCAATAATACCTGGACTAATTTTAGATTAATATGTCCTAACTGTGAATCACAGTTAGATACATGCAGAGCTAAGAATAAAGGTAAGGGCAGAAAAGCCATCGGTATGAAATGGTAGTCCTGGCAGGATTTTCGCCCGCAACCTGAGGGTTATATGCCCACTGCTCTAAAATTGAGCTACAGGACCGTTAAATTTATAAAGAGCTTGCTCTACAATTGAGCTACAGGAGGAAATGGTAGACACGACAGGTCTTGCACCCGCACTAAGCCGGTCCTAAGCCGACTGCCTCTGCTTTTGGGCTACGTGTCCATTAAAATGGCAGCCTGTGAAGGACTTGCACCCTCAATTACCGTTCCGAAGACGGTAGTGATATCTAATTTCACCAACAGGCCATGGAGCTGAATGTCGGTAATGCTCCGACTTATCTAGTTTACGAAACTAGTGCATCACTTTATATGCTTATCCAGCAAATCAACTCTTTATATATTTAGAAGGAGGAAACTCTTCGTGGTAGTGATTTACACCACTTGTAAATAAACTCTTGTATGTATCATTCTTACCTAAACTAAGCAACCACTTTTCAGATGAATAATAATCAGTTGTATCACAGGTTGGCAACTGTTTGATATACGAACTCTTTGCCCACCAAAAATTACCTGAGTAGTGTAATCCAAAACCAGGTGCATCCTGTTTATTAACACCAACTGTATTCATCTCCTCCAAAGCTTTAAAACACTCTTTCCACTCTTCTATAAGAAAGTACTCCATATAAGCTATCCAGCTATTAACAGGTACACTATCACATTTAGTAACACCTTTCGAGTGGATATAAAGTATATTAGCTTCTGATTCTAAGTTTCGGCAAAACTCTCTAATGTAGTTAGTTGTTAACGATTCATTAGAAAACATAACCGGTGACAAACTGATAACCTCTATCTTCGGATGCACTTTAAACTTCGGTGCATTTGACATATCACCGTTCAAGGAAACATATATCTTATCTACTGCGTCAATGAGACCACTCGATACGATTTTATTATACGTCTTCAGGAAGCGTTCGTGGTAATCGTTTAAAGTTGATGAATGATAAAATATGTAACTTTGCATATGGTTATTTTATAACATCTCTATTTGTTATCAACTTTAATAAATGGCGGGAAATTAATCAGGTTCAATGAATGATAAATCGTTTTGAAACCAAGATTCACCTTCATGATGTTTACAGCACTTATTTGAGCAATAACCCCACCAATCTCCTTCATATTGAGGATGATCTTTGGTATCCCAATTACAGCAAACATGGATGATAGGCCAACCACAATCTTTGCAATGTATACCTTCTGAAATTTCTATCGTCTCTGTGCTAGTTTTATATTTCAACTTATGCATAAATGGTGGGAATGATAGGATTTGCACATACACTGTTTACCTCCTCAAGGTAACGTCTCCTGCTAGTTGGACTACATTCCCGTAAATTGGTGCGCTCGGAGGTAGTTGCAACCTCACCATATCCGGTTAAGAGCCGGGTGCCGGTCTACTGTAGCTTCAGGCGCATTAAATTATAACGACGATATACTCTGCGATAAGGCTGATTGTTTAAATGCTTCCATCTCTTCTTTGCTTGGTCGCACTTCGACTCTTTCAGTCTTAAATTCTAGGTTAATAGACATATCAACATCAGAACCATCCAATGCTTTGATAGTCTTACCTTTAACAGGTCTCTCGTAAACACATTGCATATAGAAGACTTTGCCCATCTTCTTTGGTTTGATATCATCTAGTTGTTTACCTATCTCGAGCTGCTCTGTAAACCACTTATCACCGTCACGCATTTCTTTCGGGCGCCCATTAGAAAAGTGAGCATTGAAGTATTCGAGGAGTTCTTCCTTTGTACCGACTAATATTTCAGCTTTTTGTATCATGGAATCAATATAACAGATAAAGATATAAATGCAACTGAAGTTTAGAAATGGTCGCAGCACCCGGTGCTACCCCGGACTGAACTGGCTTATGAAACCTGCTCGATCGTTGGATCTACTGCGAAATGGAGCCACCAGAAGGATATGCACCTTCCTGTCTGACTTACCAAGTCAGTTCATCGCTGTCTATGAGTTGGCGGCGTTGTGATTAACAATTAATCAAATCAATATTCTGATCACCTGCAATGTTTACCAACCCGTTATCACCTGCGATGTTAAACAACTGACATGAATCACCAGGTGTTGGAGTAGGTGTTGGGGTAGGTGTGATCTCTGTCGGTGTCGGAGTCGGCAAAATCTCTGTCGGTGTTGGTGTGATCTCTGTCGGTGTCGGAGTCGGCAAAATCTCTGTCGGTGTTGGTGTGGTACCTGGTGTGGGTGGAACGTACAAGGTATGGCCTACTGTAGTAGCAGATGTGTTAGATATCTTAGGTTGTATACCTCTTGCTCTTCCACCAGCTCGCACTGATGCCGCTGCAGCTATTCTCGCCTCTGAACGCGTAGCTCTTGCTATTCTAATACTATCAAATTGTGATGGTGACTGTGCCATACATATATTTATCTAAAACTGGAGCTCAGTATTGGATTTGATCCGTCGTTTCAGTCTTACCAAGACCGTGTTCTGCTATTGAACTAACAAGGCAAATGGAGCTCAATATTGGATTTGCACCAATGAATAATCGTTTTGAGTTCATTAAATAATTATATGACACAAAAAACAGGTATTTATACTAATTGTAAGCAATGTAATAAGTCTATATATGTTACAAGAGGTGCAGCGAAGAAACGTCAAAATCATTTTTGTTCGCAGACATGCTCAGCAAAATACAATAACGCGCATAGAGCACCTATGACAAGCAAGCAGAAGCAACAGAGATCAGATACCCTACGCAAATTTCATGGATTGCCTACACGAATATTGACACAACCAATTATGCCACTCGAACATCGACTTAGTATATCTCGTGCTCACAGGGAAGGTAAGATTATGCAAAAGGAATATACTTGTAAGGTGTGCAATCAACTATTCATTTCACATAGGCAAGGCAAGGCATATTTTCCTACTGTTTGTTCAGATGAATGTCGCGGGCAACAATTAATTAAAAACGCGCACGGATGTAGATACATCTATAAAAACACCCATATGCAATCTAGCTGGGAAGTTAGTATTGCAAAATTTCTTGATGAACAAGGTATAGAGTGGGTACGCCCTAAGTGTATACCTTACAAATATCTAGATGGAAAGATGAGAAATTATTTTGCTGATTTTTTTATACCATCTCTTAATTTATATGTAGATCCTAAAAATCCGATAATTGCCCGCATTCAAAAGGATAAGCTTCTTATTTTAGAAAAACAGATTGATCTTATCTATGGTACGGTGGATTTTCTCAAACAAGAAATACTTAAACGGGTTAAGAAGATGGAGCTAGGTGTCGGTGCTGCCCCGACTAACTTCCGCTTTGCAGGCGGTGCCGTTTGCTGATTCGGTAACCTAGCTTAAGACGAGTCCCTTAGCTTCTTGGGTAACTGAGCATTAAATGGGGTGACCGGTGGGTAATTACTTCGATTTTATCACCCCATCAGATATAAGTATTAATATGAAGACAACAGTAAGCTGTCCGATGTGTAAAACGGCTTTCAAACAACTAACTAATAGCCATTTTAAGCGGTGTCATAATACTACAATACACGATATAAAAATACAATTCCCTAATATTCAATTAAAATCGGATGCAACATATTCATTAGAATGCAAACAAATGGTATTAAAACGCCATTTAGCTGTTAAATTTAAAAATACAGAAAAGAAACAACGAGTTATTGAATATAATTCTAATCCTAAATGCTGTCAACAATGCTCAAAACCTATTTCATATACGAATAAGCGTTATGCTGATTTTTGTTCACATAAATGTGCAGCTGTTTTTAATAAATCACATCTCAGTTTTTCAGTTAAACGTAGTAAGGCTGAGATGTATATGGAACGGTTACTAACGAAATCTTTTCCTCTTATACCCATTGAAACAAACAACAGAAGTGTGCTCTCAACTAAATTTGAAATTGATATATTATTACCAACGATTAAACTAGCTATTGAAATAAATGGGCCGACTCATTTTATACCAGTTCATGGTGATGAGATTCTTAAAAAAATACAGAATAGAGATTTACAGAAGGTATTAGAACTCCAGAAATTAAATTATACTTTTTTTGTTATTGATATAAGTCAGTTTACAAATTTTGAAAAGACTGTGAAATATCTTGATATTATATTCATTAAACAAATTAAGCCTTTTATTGAGCAGTATCAAAAAGAAATGGTCAGGTAGGTGGGATTTGCACCCACACAGTTCCCTTCACAGAGGAAGATGCTAACTATTACATCACGTACCTGAATAATCTGGAGCCAAGCCGGACATTGCAGTCCGCATCCTCGTTTACAAAACGAGCGTAGGTAGCTTACGCAAGGCAAAATGGAGCCCCATGAAAGATTTGCGCTTTCCTTTCCGGATTACAAAGCCGGTGCATCGCTGTCTATGCTTATAGGGCGTAAAATATGCAGATGTTTTGCTAACACTTGCATAAATGGTAGGGGATAGAGGTAACGCTCCTCTGTCCTGTCGGTGTAAGCGACTCGCTCTGCTTTTGAGCTAACCCCCCATGAAAATTAAACTTGGCCTGGTCCCGTATTCTGCATCTCACAATCCTCATCTCCACCTACTTCTTCTTTTGCAGACCATTTTTCATCGGCTTCGACTGTGTGCATGCCAATAAGTTCTTTAGCAAGGTGCAATATATCCTCTAAAACATACACCGGGTCTTGGCGTTCATCATCACTATTGAGATGATCTTCGATTAAAGAAATAATTGCTTTACCAATCTGAACCTCACGCTTCTCTTCAGGATTAGACATATTGGTTTCATCATGCTCTACGTACAATCTATAAATTTTGTCGGAATCGTTTGTCATACTAATATTTATGTATTTTATTACAACTTTAAGGCTTTATCAACTTCTGATTTTTGTTTTTTACTGACACCCGCTTTATGCATCACTTCATTACGCTTCATAGTGTCCATTATATTATCATCTATATGAATGACATCTGCAGCGGTTTTTGTTATCGCATTTGGTATTGCGGTCTTACTAGTTACTACTGTTGTATCAATATTACACGTTTGTTTAAGATCCTCTATACACGATAAGAGCTCAGAAGTAAACACTTCGTCTGTCACAATATACAAGTGAGATATGTCATTAAATTCATTGTCTCTATCGCGAACCCAATCATGTAGGCATACAATATTTGAATGTGAGTTAACACGTACAGTATTCAATATTTTGTTCATTGCCTTGTATGGGTTTGAACTATGCTTAATTTCATGAACAGAGCGTACTTCGTTATCATATATTACAACGGTTACATCAGTGTTCAACTCTCCTATCTTATATGAAACCCACTGTAACTGAGTCATTATTGCCCAACCGTTTGATCTAGTTCGATATGACAGTGAAGCACTGGATGTATCAACAGCAATAACCAGTCTCGATTTCTTAGCTTTCGGTTTAACAAATTTCTTACCTGGTTCAAGCTTGAGCTCGGGTTGTATTGTTTGATAGGCTTCGACTAGAAGCGATGTATCCTTATTGCTCATAAATTCATTGCATCAATTACGGTACCCATATCTTCCGGTTTAACACCAGATGAAATTGCATCGTGTTGCTTCTTAGATAGCTCTTTACCGTTTATATAGTAACCATGATGCAAATCGACCCGCTTAAATTCTACTGCTGGTCCATCCATACGGTGGTTTATAGTACAACCAGCATCTTTATAGTATAGTGTTACGAATCCTTTATCATCTTTACACAATTTTTCACCAGAAACTTTGTCAGTATAACCTACTATGTTTATAACATCTGTCATCTTTTTCCAACCTGTTACAAAGTATATACGAGTTTGACCTGCACCCCGTGATGTAAATTCCTTACGGGCATATATAAATGGTTCGCCATCTATTGTACCTGGTATATAAAACGATAATAGGTATCCTTTAGGTCCTTTTATCGGGTCGTAAGTCTCACCTTTATATAGAGAAGGTACAGTGTAAACAATACCTTGATACTCAACTTTTTGATCTATTGTAGATCTATTTACCTTAAATTTATTGAGATTATTGCGTGTTACAGAGCTCAGAGGTGCAGTATCAAGTGGAAATATCCAACCCGGTGAATGCTTTACAACTTTAGATTTACCAACAGTTAAGTTGATATCGTTATCAAAGATTTTGTCGCTGTACTTTGCCCACTTAGCTTCAGTAGCAGTACCCTCATACAACATTACCAGATTCTTATTGTCCGTCTTGTTTGCGCATCTCATTGACATACGGTAAATTCTTAACTTTTCTTTTAGCAGGGTTTCTGATACGCTTTGTAGGTGTTTCTTGATCCTCTTCCTGAGGTGCACGATGGGGCACAGGCATTGCTGCTATATTGTTAATGTGCTGCTGTATCTTATTAATATCCATCATAATTATTTGGTACCTTTATCTAAAGATGCTTGAGCACGTGTCCAATCCTTTGACATAAACGATTTAAACGGCTCAACGTTCTTATTATCAAGTATAGTCTTAAATAGCGTAGCAGTTATCATATTATCCACTCTATTAAGTTTACTAAAGAAAACGTTCATCCATTCTTCATCAAGTTCGTGTAGGATACCGCACATCTCAGCGGCAACTTTTATCTGTGTTTTCTTATCAGCTCCCATCAGTCTCTTTTGAAGCTCTGATGTGCAGCGTGAAAGAACACCATGGAGTTGATCAGTGCTAACACCTTCCGTCTCCTTGGTGTTCTTTTTCAAACCGATATGCTTCTTAGGGTTAGATACTAACTTATCCCAATCGAAATGACGCATATAACGCAAGTGCGCCATAAATCTACGAGACCATGCTGGGCCACATGACTCACCAGCAGCTATTTCAATCTCTGTCATCGGATCGTAACTCAACTTACCATTACTCGCTTTGAAATCTTTATAGATTTCCTCCATATCTTCACTCAATGTAACAAACGAGCGAGGACATGCAAACTGATTATCGAAAGAAGGTTTCTCGTAGAAATTCTTTTCTGGATCAATTTCAACAAACTCACAGATGTATTCACTAATATTATTCATTCGTGCCCACTTTAGCCAAGTTGGAGCATCTGCAACCATTATACCAGCTTTAAAACGACTGGTTAAAGCGATCGGAAGTGGTTCATTGAAATCTGCACCTAAGTTACCTGCAGCAACAATACCCCAATCATCATTCATCTTCAAGTTACCAATCTTGCGATCTAATACTAACTGAAATAGCGCCTTTTGTACAGCTTGGTGACCTTGATTTATTTCATCAAGGAAAAGCATACCAGATGAAGAAGGTATACCCATGATATATGCATAAAGCTGTGGCTTCATCTCGAGATATTCCTTCCTGCTTCTGATATCAATAATACCCGTAATGTCAGAAGGTTCTAACATCGCTGTGCGAATATCCCAAAAGAAGAAGTAATCTTTATAGAGGTTGTTATCGATAATATGACGCTGTTCATCAACACTTAATAATGCCCAGTCAACTACTTTACGCTTACCACCAAGTTTCTGATCGACTATTCTTGCTAAATCGTTAGCTGATTCTTTAATCACAGCAGTTTTACCAAGACCAGGATCACCATAAACAAGCACAGATCTATGAGTCTTAAAACCTCTGACAATAGAACGAACGGTTTGTTCAATTGAACGCTCAACTAGGTTCTTTTCCGCATGAGAGTGTGTAGGTGTATTAGTATCTGGAAACTCAGAGATATCGATAGCATCTTCCTCTGCATATTCACAGAGTTTTCTAAAAGTATCGATTGTTTTGAAGGCTCTCATATATTTATTTAATGTCGATAAGAAAGGTTTTGAGTCTAGTTTCAGGTTGTAGAGTTTTAATACCTTCCGCTGTGGTAACTAATGCAAAGTTCTTTGTCGGTGGTGGTAATAGATTAATAGGTGGATGCTCGACAAAACCGTCAGTTATATAAACAACTGCAGTAGCCTGCTTTTCTAGTTTATTCTTTCTAAGATATTCAGCTACCGACCCCATTGTAGTTCCACCACTCCTGAGATTGTTTAAAATAGTTTGTAACAACGTTGGAGCAGTACCTTTAGTTACGTTGATATGATAGTAAGCAACGTCATGCCACAACACTATGCATATGTTAGCTTGAGGGTAATGCCTGAAGACGTTAAGAGTTTCTGTGACAAAAGCTGAGAGTTCTTGTTGACCGATAGAACCTGAGGTATCGATAGCGATCACAATGGGCGGTAAAATATCTTCATTGTGCATCTTTGGTAATATAACACCAGCTGCAAGAGGTCTCTTAGCAAATTTTCGCTGATCGTATCTTGCAACCGTCTGCACTATAATCTGTTTCAACACAACTCGCCAATCAACGCGAGGTTTATGGATATCCATGATGTGTTCTCTCATGCCGCCTTCACCAGTACCTCGCTGTTTACCCCTTCCAGCATCTTCATCATTTTTAGATGATTGGCTAGCTTGGCTAACCGCACGTCTAATATCATCAGCAGATTTATTACCAATTTCACCATCAACAATAACGATCGGGGTACCGTCATTTGTTTTTCCTGGTGTACCCAGGACAATATCGAGAGGTGCAACTGCATTAAACTTCATTTGCTTATCAAGAATTTTATACAAATATTCTGCACTCTTATTGCTAACGTCTATAGATACTGCCTTACCTGATGCTGTTAGCTTTGAATTTAACACAACCTTAGCTGTAGCACCATTGTTACTCATTACAGGTATACAGCCCGCAGATGGCAGTTTAAAACCATTGCGGAGTAGGTCTCGGTTCATAATGAAATCTGTAGCAATATTCCACAACTGGTGGTGACGACCCTTCTTGCGATCAGATGTCATTGTTGCAATGTGAGATGCTTCATGAGCAAGTACACCTATGCATTCGTCAAAATCTAAAAATTCAAGAGCGAATCGAGGATTTATATAAATGTTACCTTGGGTATCAACTGCCATTGTTGGTAAACTATAGGTAGTTACTACGTTAAGCTTCTGTAGAAAGTGACCTAGAAATGGTGCATGTTTATAGATTTGAAACTTAGAACCCTTTAATCTAAGTCTAAACTTATCTTCCTGTTCTGGTGTAAGTGGTACCGACATCTCGTCGTAATTAAGCTCACGCTTAGAAGCTTCAGTCAAAATATTCGCAACTGTGTCGTTAAATTTCACACTATTATTTATGTCTTCTTAAATGGCGCTTGTATCTGAAGTTGCATCAGAAATTTAACCTTCGCAGGGTTATGTGATATCTATTTTCACCATACAAGCAAACCGGCGCTCTATCTAACTGAGCTACTCGAGCATTAAATTTTTTCGAAGTTATCAAGAGTATCCCATTCAAGCAACCTCTTGTGTGCACTATACTCTATTACAAGACCTCTAGATTCACGTTTAACAACACGGACCGTGTAACCAAAGCCTTTATGTTGAAGGACGTCACCAACACCCCACTCTTTAGGGGACTGTGTTTGTTCATAAAAGACCTTGAAAGTCATATTATTATTTAGTCTTAAATGGTAGCGCGTAGGGGTTACGCTCCCCTGCCTTAGCCTTGAAAGGGCTCTATCCTAACTATTAGACGAACACGCCATTAAATTTGTCGAGCTTGGCAAGCTGGGCACCTGCGAAGCAGCTCAGTGTAGTTAGCTTTAACATCGTACCAACCTACATGATTAAAATTTTCTAAAACACTGCAATCTAGGGGTGTCTTATGCTTCATATTGCGATTCAACATCTCTTCTGCAATCTCATCGTGTCGAGTTTGCAATGTCTTTGTATCGACTAAGCCAGTAGAAGCATACTTACCAAGTGCAACACCTTTTTTGATAGAACCAATAAACATATGATGTTCTACGTGCTCACCAAGCAGGTGTTTATTGCACATTAATTTAGGATTTACATGCCATTGTCTCATAGATTTAATGTATAAAATCTATGAAGTAAAATCAATGCATTTTACCCGTTTTGATTCTTTAGGTTGGAGATGTAGTCACCGTAAGAGTTATAATCAGTAAAGATTCTTGTCCAAATAAAGAGGTTGTTCTTTCCTCCGTTAACAGTCTCTTTAATACCAATTACATGGAAAGGTGGTTGACGTTTTTGTACTTCTACACCGTAAATGAGGGTAGTAGGTTTACTAGGTCCCTCTGTCTTAAATCTGATAGATGCTTTCAATTCGAAAATTGCATCTTGTCCTCGGCTAGCTTTCCACGCTCGAAAATATCGACGCATAATAGCTCGCTCGTTAGGCTTCAACTTCTTCTTATCTGATAAGAACTGTTTAGTTACCTTTTCACGATCACCGGCACCTCGGTCATATCGAAGAGCTACCTTGGATGGTCTATGAGCCTCTGCTAGAATAAACGACTTAAAGCTTTTCATTTTTAACCTCTGGTTTAGCAGCTGCATCAGCAAAAGCGTCTTGGGTATCTACAGCTGTATCAACACCTAGAGCATGTTTAAAATCCTCTTCAGAATTAAACGTCAACACCGGGATATCTTGGACATCATAAGTGCTTTCAAGCATCAGTTGACCATCTGCGGCTTTTTTCAATTTCTTGCTCATATTATTATTTATATGATATTGACAAATTAACCAATAGTCAATAAAAATGGTCCACTAGGTTGGTATCGCACCAACGTCCACGGGGTTTCAATCCGTTGCTAATCTATCTCAGCTACTAGTGGTTAAATGGCGGATAAGTGAGGTGCTGCCCCCCAGTCCGAGTGGATACGGCTCCGATCGGTTTTCAAGACCGCCCCGAACGCTGGTCCGGATACTCATCCATGAAATGGAGCGGCCGAAGGACTTTCACCTCATCAATCGGGTATAAACCGATTATCTTATATACTTCAGAGCCCAAGCCGGGTCACCGGTACGTTGGCCCACGTGTATTATTAGACGATTACCGCATA